>Ga0302325_10021735_pt1 | contig 13428 bp, 12 predicted proteins | sample Palsa_T0_2_FD_201948 | JGI IMG/M metagenome (GOLD analysis project Ga0302325, IMG submission 201948) | Peat permafrost microbial communities from Stordalen Mire near Abisko, Sweden - Palsa_T0_2 | ecosystem: Environmental > Terrestrial > Soil > Palsa > Peat permafrost | place: Sweden: Abisko... | reverse complement strand
TCTTGGCCGCGTCCATGATGCCTCATCTGCCCTGTACTGGCGCTTTGCGCGCAAACTCCCCACGGGACGTGCATCACGGACCGCACCGGCGGGGCGCGCCGCAAACGGCCACTAACACCGCAACCTGGTACCCGGCGCGCAGTGCCGAAATGGCGCTGAGCGCGACTCCTACATCGGTGGCGATTCCGGCAAAGACAAGCTGCCGGCGGCCAAGCACCGCGAACCCCATCAACGAACGCCGGAGTCTGCCAGGAATCGTTTGTTGCGTGGCCGATTTCGATTGCCTCGGAAGATGCGGCGTGATTTCCGGCAACACCAGCGCAGCGCGCCGCGGTAAGGGAGCCTTGGCGAGCAAAACAGGAATTTCGAGCAAGGCGCAGATTTCGGTTAACCTCCGCGCATTTGGCCCGCAGCTCCGCCGCAACGCGGCGCGATTGAACGGAGCGTCGGGGAGTTCGCGGCGGTGCTTTCGAAGTGAGAGTTATAGTGAGTAGAAAGTTTCGAAAGAAACATTCATACAACAAAACCGGCCTTCCTTCGCCCGACGAAAATATACCCGCATCGTTCGGCGCAAATTGCCAGTCGCGGTTTCATGCTTCGCCGCTCCATTCTCCTGATTCCAGAACCACAGACCGCATGGATACGTCGGCAAGTCCCGCGACGAATTCAGGGAGTTTAACCTGGACTTTGGCGTTCGTCTTCATGCGCCGGGTGACAATATGCCAAGAACCTTTTGGTTCGTGAAGTTTCTGCGGGCCTAAGTGGACCAGATCGACGGGGCAAGGCCGGTATAAGCAAAGACCAGATTAGCGGCCAGCAATCGTGGATCACCCTTCACTGCATTTCACTGCATCGAGCGGACGGTCCCTCTGATCGCGGTCGAGCGCAACCACCTGGTCTTTGTCAACCTTCGGCTTTTTCAAATCTTTTGCGGGGTTCGAGGGAATGACACCCATCTCAAATTGTGCTTTGAAAAATTGCTTGAACCGCTCCGCCTGCACTTCGTGATCACGTCCTTTCAACTTCCATTCTTGGCGGGCTGTTCGCAGGCTCTGGTGTGAAATCTCGAAGGTAGACGATCTCCGCTTGGCAAAATCGAGCAATGTGAGCGAATAGTTTGGATCGTCCTTGCGCTTAGGATTGCCGTTAAGGAACTTCCTGAAGCTCTTCAAAGTGGAATCCCGGATGCGCGCGACTTCTCTGAATCAAGCCAACTCTCTATTGCTTCCGCTACGCTTTTGGGTGCATTCTCTGGCTCATTTTTGCCTCGAGAACCATGTTGCCGACTAGCTCCCAGGCCACCTTGAGATCGTTGGTATTGAGACTACGGCTCCCTCATTTTTCGGTCAACATAGTAATGCACGACCAGCGGACATTTGTTTTTCATGGCCGAGGGACACTCTTTGGTGCCGGGGTCGCCGTAGCGGCGGTAGTCTTTTCGGTGGCGACGGATAGGCTTCAGCATCCCTATTTTAAGACAATGCAGGGCCACCATAGTGACAGCGACTTCATTGTTCCTGTAGGCGCTGATTATAAATGACTTATTTGGTGAGCCGGGCGGGACTCGAACCCGCGACCACCGCATTAAAAGTGCGATGCTCTACCAACTGAGCTACCGGCCCGCAGCCAAACAACCTTCTTAGGTTACCATCAGCCGTCAAGCACTCTCTTGGCGAGTTCCATCGCTTCGCCAGGCGTATGAATCTCCCCCTCGAGCTGCGCCGTCTCCACCGCTTCCAGCGCGTTAGCGAACGCGGGCGCGGGGCGGTACCCGGCGGCGATGAGATCGCGTCCCGAAAGCAAACGCGGTGGATGAAGCGTTTGGACGCTGAACTCCGCCAATTTCCGCAGCACGAAATCGTAGGATTCACGATGGCCGTTGCTTGCCAGACAATCCAAACGATGCAATTCCAGGTGGTCTCGAAAATGCGGCAATCGCAGAAAGCGCTTTAGCGTACTCGCGCGCATTTTCGTTACATCCTTGAACTTCATGTGATTGGCAACCAGCGCCGTAACCTGTTCCACTTCATCCTTCGAAAAGCGCAGCCTTTCGAGCAGATCTTTAGCCATCGCCGCGCCCACTTCAGCGTGACCGTCAAAGCGAATCCGGTCGGCGCGGCGAAACGTCGGAGGCTTCCCGACGTCATGCAGCAAAACGCCCAGCGCCAGCGGGATTGGCGCCGTGCTCATATTTTCGAGCATCAGCAGAACGTGGTTCCACACATCACCTTCGGGGTGAAATTCCGGCGGCTGTTCCACGCCCTGAAACGCTTTGACTTCAGGGAGAATGTGCGCCAGCAAACCTAACTCGTCCAGCAATTCCAGCCCTCGCCGGGCGCCGCCTTCGGTGAGAATTCTGATTAGCTCATCGCGAACTCGTTCCGCCGAAACCGTGCGCACGGAAGCCGCCTCCTGGCGGATCGCTGCGCGCGTTGTCGCTTCAATCGTAAAATCGAGCCGCGCCGCGAATCGGACCGCCCGCAGCATGCGCAAGCGATCTTCGTCAAAACGCCGCTGCGCATCGCCAATCGCGCGAATCGCCTTAGCTGCCAAATCGGCGCGCCCTCCCACGTAATCGAAGATTTCGCCTGAAAGAGGGTCTTCCATCAGCCCATTTACGGTGAAGTCGCGACGCTGCGCGTCCAAAGCCGGATCGGTTTCAAACCGCACCTCGTCGGGGTGGCGCCCGTCGCTATAGTCGCCTTCGCTGCGAAAGGTCGCAACCTCAACCTGAGCCGGGCCCTCCTGCACCAGTACTACTCCAAAATGGGCGCCGACCAGCGAAGCACCGGGAAAATAGTCGACCAGTAGAGCGGGAGGCGCATCGGTCGCCACGTCGAAATCTTTGGGTCGAATACCTAACAGCCGGTCGCGCACGCAGCCGCCCACCAGAAAAGCTTTATGATTCCGGCCGCGCAACTGGCGTATGATAGCGGTCGCCAGTTTTTCGCGTTCAGTTTGATCCGCCACTAGTCTGGTTCGGGGGCCTCAATAACGGGCAATTTGCCGCCATCTTGCTCGGCCGCCTCGCGCGCAGCCTTCGCCTCCTCTTCCATCTTCTTCAGTTCTTTTTTGGAAGGGGGAGCTTGCTCATGCCGGTAGTCGTGATCGTGGTAGCAAGTGCGGCATCGTACCTTCGCCGCCTCATTACCCACAAGAGATACGATGGAATGATTGGTGAGGCGACGGCATTTGATGCAAAAGTCGTCGATGATATCACCTAATCGCTTTTCTCCGAACATTTTTTTCTGACTTAGGGAGTATAACAGGCTCGCGGCCAAGATTGGCGAGCCGCGCGGTAACGTTTTTCGGGTTTGCTAAACTGGACGCTTCGACGCGTTGCGGCCAGGTAGCTCAGTCGGTAGAGCGCAGCCCTGAAAAGGCTGGCGTCGGCGGTTCGATTCCGTCCCTGGCCACCACATTCTAAAGAACATAGCAACAATCAGGAACACGGGAGACCGGGCTTAAACCGGCGCCGTCCAGCTGGGAAGCTGGGCGCTAACCTTCTTTCCAAAACAACTCGGCGTCCGAGCGGCGGACATAATTGGCATCGAGCGTAATGGGATCTTGCCAATGGGCCGCGCCGTCCATCTCGGCGCAGCGTGCCACGGCGGTTGCTAAAAATCGCGGTGCTGCGGTAAAGGCAATGCCAGCGGTCTGGCAGGGTCCGTCGGCGAAACCAATGAGTTCGGCGTCTTGCGGCACAGTGGCTAGCCAAGCAGCCCAGGGAGAAACGGTTTCCGCCACGACGACGAGCGTGGCGCCGTCGTAGACCGCCCCGTAGACCTCTCCGCGTCGCGCGTCGAGTACCGCAGCGCGCAAAGCCGCCGTGCCGAACAGGCTCAGCGCGCGCAGGTTGGAAATACCCACCGCAGGCTTGCCGAGCGCTTCCGCCAGCCCCTTGACGGCGGCCAAGCCGACCCGAACGCCGGTGAACGAACCCGGTCCGCTGGCCGCCGCGAAGCAATCAATCTGTTCCAGCCGCAGATTCGCTTTCGCGAGAATGTCTGCAATCGCCTGGAAAATCAGGTGTGCGAAGCCATCCGGCGAATGGAGCTGAATCTCCGCTAGCGTCTCATTAGAGCGCCGCAACGCCAAGCTGCCAAACTCGGAGGTGGTGTCGAGGGCTAGGATGCAATTTTTCAAGGCGTCAGCGTGTACACGCGATCCAGTTCGTAGGCTTTACCATTCGCGTTAATGGCTTCCAGGCGCAAGCTCAAAATTGCACCTGGCTGCGCTAACGCTTGCGGTATGCTCAGCGTGCCAGACGGGCCAATGCCGAGCACGCGGCCGCCTTCGCCGCCCGCCACCACTTCCCCCCACCAAACGTATTGCACATAGCGCGTAGCCCGGTTAGCCCGCGTGATCTTAACCTTAAAAGGCGCAGGGGCACGTATGCTGATCTGGTCTCCCGGCGGATCGACGATTTCAAGCGGGATCTTTGCGGAATCGCTTTCCACCTCTTGTACCGGCGGATCTTGCGACTCAAAGTAATACGACTTTGCCATGGACTCTTTATGCCCTTCGCGCGGCACTTGCAGCACCCAATCGCGCTCCCGATCCGGCGTCTCGCGGCTCAGCACTTCGCCGCGGTAATCTTTGAGGGGAGTCTCCTCGCCGGTTCTCGGGTCGATCCAGAGTGGGTTGTATTTGTGGCGAGGTAAACTGATCTCGACGATGCCAGGCTTTTCGGCGTAGGCCAGATACTCGACGTCTTCAAGACCGGCGGCGCGCGCGCCATCCACTTCGAAGTAGGGTTCAAATTCCCAATGACGCGTATCGGAAACGATCTGAAACCAGGTTTGCACGGCCTTCACGTTGGCTTCGTTCCGCATAGCTTCGAAGGGTACGTTTGGGTATTGCCCATTCGCGGTGGAGTTCCACAATTCGTGGCGAAAGGCGGCAGGCGCGGCTGAAGTGATGATGTGCACCGAGGGTTGCTGGGTGAACTGATGTTCCACGGCGGCCAATTCCGGATGCGGCGAGGCTTCCACGATGAAATTCATCCAACCGTCGGCCAGCAAAGGCGAAGAACTCGCGCGCGTATCAGTGGAACGCGGATGCCGAAAGCCATCGTATTTCTTGAGCGCCAGGCCGATGTCGCGCAAGAGGGCGCGCGAACCCGGTATGTCTTCAAAATGCTCAATTCCCTGCCAAGTGACGTTGAGTCCGCCGTAGCGGCCGACCAAATAGCAGATCAGCGGCTCGAGCTTCTCGCGCGCATCGAAAATCCCGCTACGCACAATCGATTCATCGGCAACGATCAAGTCAACGGTGAAACTGCGATTTTCCGCCGCGAGTATTTTGTCGTCGAGAGCGTCGAAGTAAGCGGGATTGGGCAGTGCGTCGGTGCCGAACGGTTTGACTGAATTCTTAGCGCTCAGCAAAATGCCACGAATGTGGGTAAATCCGTCCTTTTTGCGCGCGTCGAGCCAAGTCTCAAAGGTGGCTTGATCGAGGTCAAACCACGGAACATCGGCGCCAAGCCAAAGATGGGGCTTTTTGTTGGTAGTGCGCCAATGGCGCAAGTTCGCCACGTTCACCAAACCGGCTTCGGAGGTTTCAGCGACCGTGAAGTTCGCCTCCTGCTCATCCAGACGCTTGCTGCTGCTGCTGATTTTGTAGACCCAGGGACCGGGTTCGGTGGGTGTAAAGCGGACCTTCAGCGCTCGACCGCCAGACCAGAAATGCCGCATGAGGTAGGTAGTATGGCCGGGTGACCGAAACTCAATCTTGAGCAAATCGTCTTCCACCGCACCTTGCGGCGGATGCAACTCAGCGGCCTGCATGTCGAATGAAAGCTCGCATGGAAAGTATTGGCGCGCGCCCTGCAAACAGGAAACGACCGGCGCGGCCTGGGCCAAGAATGCGAAAAAGTATAGACAAAGGGCGGCGCGAATCCCTGCTTGGCGCATATATGCTTCAGCATAACGAAGGACGCCGTTCACAATACGCCGAGGTATATCGGTACAACCACTCCTGGCGGTCGTGGCTCCGTTCCGAGCCGCGCGCGCCAGCAAGCGTTTCCTAATACGGTCTAATCGCTGGCAATCGCGGCTATTTGCTGCCAAAGTGATATGAAAGCCGCATTAAAGCAACTAAACGTATAGGGATGAGTACTTCCGAAACTTGCTAAACGGAAAAATCGTCCATACAATCGAGGGATACAGATTCCTTGACGGTGCATTGCAGAGCAGATTAGTTGTGCAAAGACTATAAGTCGACCGGGTTGTCGCGACAAAGACAGTGAGGCAGCTTATGGAAATCGTTGGAGATCGAAAGTTCGTAGAAGTGCCGGGCGGCAAGACACACGACCTGCCACCGTTACTTGTTAAGACTTTGCCCGGCGTGAAGCGTCTCGACAAGATGATGGGTATCGCCGCTGAAATCATCGAACAGGAAGATATGGTTCCTGTACTGGCGGAACCCCTTCCCGGAACAGACGATTTGCTGGAGCGGCGGAGAATGGATCTGGCGCTCAACCTGGTGGATCAATACCTGGGAGTACTCACGCACTGGCACTGGGGCGATTCAGTGCTCGAGTGGATCAGGCAGTGTGAGATCACATTCGGCGCGCGCCTTGAGTTACGCAATTTGCTGCGCAGCGATATCTGGCCACATGCCGGACGCAGCAGTTTCGTGATGCTGCTTGAGGACAAGGATGTAAAGACTCCCGGGGTGAATCTGGAAAAAGCCGTGGGCTTGCGTTTGGCATTCCGCCAGATGCCGCCCATCCGCTGCTGCTCAGACCAGTTCTTGTTTTATCTGAACAACTGCGTAGCGCAAAGCGCCTATCACACTTGGCTCGATATGACGCCGAATCCGGTTTCTTCACTCCCGCCGGAGCGCTTTCAGTTTGAAGTCGTGGATATGTCGCTAGAAGTTCACTAGGCGCCGCTTGCTGACGCGCGCGGTTCCGTTGCTACTTTGGCGGAGGCTGGGAGCTTCGTGAGTAGCCATGCACCGCCGAGCGTTTCGCGCCGGCGCGGTGCGCTTCGTCGCTCATAGCGTGAACGCCGCTGGCATCGATCCACCGATTGTAGAAATTGAAAAGCGCGCAGACCGTGAGGGCGTAGTAGATGGCCTCGTCGCTGAAGCCCACGGCGTGCAAAGCGGCGATATCCGGCGGACCAATGGAGACGGAGTCCTCGTTCACTTTGCGAACAAAACGGAACAGCGCCTTGTCGGACTCGTTAAGCTTCGACGTTTCCAAATCGGCGATAACGCTCGATACCAATTCATGATCGTTCAATAATTCCGCTGCGACCGCAGCGTGAGACTTGGTTCAAAACGGGCACTGATTCAGGCTGGAAGTGTAGGCCGCAATGAGCTCGCGAATGCCAGGTAAGAGCGGGGAGGGTTCACGCATGATCTCCTGGGTGAAACGCTCAAGATGCACGGTGGCCGTGATCTTGTAAGAGAACATGTGCAGGATTTGCGGATATTCAGGACCGGCGCGCTTCATCATTTCGATAGCGCGGGTGTAATTGTCGTCGCCGCGGTGTTGTTCGACGTCTTTGAGAAACATGGGGTCCATGAGTAATAGTTTAGCGACTCAGGTACAGCGCTTATTCCTCGTCATTCATGTCATTGAGTTGCTGTCTCAAGAGAAAAGCTGCGATAGCGCCAGCGGCTAACAAGAAAAAGGCCATTAGGGTGAGGAGTAAACCGTTCTTCCAAAGGAAACTGTGGCCGGTGTCGGGAACCAGTGCGATGCGGGGATCCGCGGGTAAATACCGCACGGTGATGCTGGTCCCCGGGATGACGTTGACTGAGGCGCGATCCACCACGTCGAGCGACATTAAAGGCTCGGAACGGCCTAAGGGGATCAAATCGAGAAGAATCAGATCGCAGGGAGCAAACAACTTGGCGGAGAACCAGGCGCGCAGACCACGTCCGAGGTAGGGCTGATGGATCTCGCGCACACGCGCAGTCACGGTATTGAGCGATGCCGTTCTAAGGGCGATTTGTTGCCAGAGCGGGATGGCGACACCAGTCATCCACCAGGCGCCGGTCATCACGAATGCCGTAAGAAAAAGGAGGGTAGGAAAGCCGGCATGCAAGATCAAGCGAGCGGCCAGCACGAGCAGAAGCCCGAGTCCCAGGAGGAAAAAGAACGGCCGCCCGGCCGCTCGATCCCAGAGTTGGGCGCGCGTATTCTGATCTTCCAAGCGGGTGAAGCGGAAAAGGCCGGATACTTGCGAGCAACGAAGCTGGACGAAATCGCCCTGATGCATATCGTCAAAGCGGGCCGGGAGAAGACTCAGTGTGTCGGTGATAGGAGCGGTGGTATCGGGCAGGGTGTATCGTACTTCTGCCTCAATTTGGCGATTCCAACTGCCATCCAAATGATAAACGAGCTGCTCCCTTTTGCTTACGACTTCGCCAATGACAAATTGCCCGCCCCTGTTCAGATAAGTGGCGACGCCGAATACGCCCATTAACGCGGCGCCGACAAACAGCAGGAATGGCAGGCAACCGGATTTGACGCGGAGCAGGTAGGAGGTGAGCATGGCCAAGCCCAGCAGCGTCGGGAGACCGACGAATAAAGCGGATAAAACCAGCCAATTTTGAACGGGACTCTCAAAAATCATCTAAAGGAGATGATAGACCGGAGGCATAGTTTAGGAAGCCGGTCTGGCATCTTTTAACGAAAGACACCAACCCGGGTACCCGCGTTTGCGGGAAAACGGATCGTCCTCTACTTGAAAGAGAACATCTAGTTTCGCACCCGGCTCAAAAAGGTCCCGGCGATTGCCGAAGTTCCAAGCTTTGGCGAACAGGAGCCGGCCCCTGTGTTTGAGAGCGAGGCTGAAATGCTTGCCGTCAGTTAGCACTTTAGGAGGGCCGGCGAGTTCCGCGCCTTCGGCATGAAACGTCGGCGCGGTGTTGCCGAAGCCGAAAGGGCCGAGTGAGAAGATTTGCTGGATGGCAAGCTCGGTTAGTTCATCAAAACCGATAGACGCATCCACTAAGTAGGACGGCCGTAAGTCCTCCGGGGTTAAAGCCGCCGCGGCAAATTCATCAAAGCGGCGTTGGAACTCCAGAAAGTGGTCGGCGTGGAGGGTCAAACCCGCAGCTTGCCGGTGGCCGCCAAATTTCTTGAAGAGATGCGGCATACTTTCGAGCGCCTGCAAAAGATGGAACGCGGGAATGCTGCGGCCTGAGCCTCCTAGATGGGGGCCTTCAGCGGCATCCACATTCAGGGCATCGCTCAGCACGAAAACCGGCCGGCAGAAGCGTTCTACCAGACGGCTAGCGACAATGCCCAGCACGCCCGGATGCCAGCCAGGGCCGCTGAACACAAGAGCGGTTCTGTTTTCGGCCAGGGCGGAATCTTCCTCGCACTGCTGGAGAATTGTTTCGACGATCTCCGCTTCCACTTGCTGGCGCTCGCGATTGAGGGCATCCAGTTGTTCGGCTAAGGTGCGCGCACGCGCTTCGTCGGTAGTGAGGAACAGTTCGATCACATCGCAAGCGGTAGCCATGCGGCCGGCAGCGTTGATGCGCGGCGCCAGACGAAAGGCGACTTGATGGGCGGAGGGCATTTCACCGTCCTCAAATCCGGCAACGGCGAGCAGGGCGCGCAGGCCGGGATTGCGCACGTGGCGCAGCCCGGAAAGGCCGCGGCGCACGATGACGCGATTCTCGCCAATTAAAGGAACGATATCGGCTACGGTGGCGATGGCAACCGGTTTAAGGAACGAATCCAGCAGCGCGGCTTGTCTTGCCGGCGGCAGTGTGCTGCGCGCGAGCATGGCCTGCACAAGTTTGAGCGCAACGCCCGCGCCGCAAAGATGTTTGTTGGGATATGTGCAATCGGTGCGATTGGGATTGAGCACGGCGATGGCCGGAGGCAGCTCCGTGTCGGGCAGATGATGATCGGTGACGATGACGTCAATGCCGCGCTCCTTGGCGTGCCGCACGACATCATTGGCGCGAATGCCGGTATCGACGCTGACAATCAAGCGGACGCCGGAAGTGGCGGCGCGTTCGATGATTTCGTGACGCATGCCGTAGCCGTCTTTCAAACGGTGCGGGATGAAGAAATCGGCGGCGCCCCCAAGAATCTCGATGGCTTTTTTCAAAACGACGATGGCAGAGGAGCCATCAACATCGTAATCGCCGTAAAGCAGAATTGGTTCGCGGGCGGCAATGGCTTGGGTAATGCGCGCTAGCGCCGGTTCCATGTCACGCAGCTTGAAGGGATCTTCGAGAGCGGTGAGTTCACTGGAAAGAAATTCGCGCGCGGCGACGGGGTCGGCATAGCCGCGATGCACGAGCACAGAGGCGACTAAGCGCTCAATCCTCAGGCTCTCCTGCAGCGTTTTTGTGGCTAAAGGATTTGCGTGCGGCAAAATCCAACGAGCGGCCGCTTGGGCTGGCGCAGCCATCAATTATTGGAGAAGTAACCGCCGATGGGACCTTCTTCTTCTTCTTCCTCCTCATCGGAGAACGGGTCGCTGGCGACTTCGAGTTCGTTGAGGATGTCGCGCATGGAATCGTACCAATCGGTACGCAGCTCAAACAGGTATAGGCGCCCTTCCAGGGCGAAGGAAAGTTGGAGCGAGCAAGTGAAACCTTCATAGGCCTGCAATTGCTTAAGGCGCGTTTCAAAATGGCGCTTCTCTTCGCGCGTAAAATCGGCGGTTTCGAGTTCTTCGAGAGCTTCGTCTATTTGATCGAGCTGAAAGGAGGTCTGATTGAACACCACCAGCTTAGCCCCGGATTTACGGCCGGTTTCGATGAATTCACGAAAATCAGGATGCCCTTGGGTGTCCCAACTCACTTGAATGAGCGAATCGAGCATGCGATGGTGGCCGAAGAAAATCGGCATCCCCGATTTCTCTAAATGCGCCTGCATCTCCTTGCGTAATGTTTCCAGATCTAAAGCCATCCCGCTTCAACCCTATCAAACTCCCGAGTGGATGGACGGAAAAATCGATTCACCGATTGTTTGTCTTTTGAGTGGCCCTTGCCTTTGCCGGTTTAGGGGTAACCTCTACCCTTAGTGCAGCATCATTTCATGACAAGATCGGATCAGGTGTGGGCTCTTTGAGGAATGCGCGCAAAACGGGCGCGGTGGCAGGCGCACCGCCCCAAGGTCTGGTAGGTTCCCGGCGGTGCGCATCCGCGCCCTTTGCGCTTTTGCGAAAACTAGTTGCGCTCCTGGTGTCTGCCGCCGGCTGTCTGCTGGCGCAAAGCGGATTTGTGCGCTCCGGCGGGCAATCGATTCCGGGTGCGACGGTCACGTTAACGCAGAACGGCCAAACGCTGACCACGGTAACAGACCAGGACGGACACTATGGCTTTTATTCCGTCGCGCCTGGAATCTGGAACGTGACGGTTGAGATGTTCGGTTTCGAGTCATTGAAGAAAGATGTCGATTACGGTGCCGCGCATGGCCCGGTTAACTTTGACATTCAACTGAAGCCGTCACAAACGTTGCAACGCATGCAGCAATTTGCGCAAGGCGGAGGTGGCGTGCCGGGCGGAGCGGGGAACCGCGCAGGCGCTGCCGGAACAAGTGGCGGAGGATTCAATGGCGGCGCGGGCCGCGCGCGCAGCGGCGATAACACGCAAGATCAGGAATTGCAGAGTGAGATGAGCGCCGAGCAGCAAAACGCAGTTCTGCCGCCGGGCGGCGCCGGAGGCAGCAACGAATCGTTTCTGATTTCCGGGAGTCTGAGCCCGGGCATAGCGCAGGGTGCGCAGGCGGATTCCGGGCCGGATGTGCGATTTGGCCCCGGTAGCCCGGATGGGCTGGGCGGTGGACAGTTCGGCGGCGATGCGGCGAATGGCGGCGGCGCTCCGGGTTTTGGTGGCAACCAAGGGGGCGCAGGCGGCGGCTTTGGCGGCGGAGGGTTTGGTGGTGGTTTTGGCGGTCGCGGTGGCGCTGGAGGCTTTGGCGGTGGCCGAGGCGGACCGGGCGGCCCACAAGGGCGGCGCGGGCAAGTAGCGGGCGCCCAATTTGGCAATGGGCGGCGGCGTCAACAACAAATTCACGGGCAAGCCTCGTTCACTTTGCAAAACTCGGCGCTGAATGCCAAGCCATTCTCTCTGAACGGGCTTGATACTCCGCAGGCCGCTTACGCGCAGAGCCGCTTCAGCCTGATCGTCGGCGGCCCGCTGGTTATCAAGAAATTAAAAGATCCGAAGACGCAATTCTTTTTAACCTACTTTGGCACACGCTCCAAAACGCCGCAGTTGTTCGCGGAAAATGTTCCTACCGCAGCGGAGCGCATGGGCGATTTCTCGCAAGTGACGTCGCTGATCTACGATCCCGCCACGCATCAGCCGTTCGCGGGCAATCAAATTCCGCTTGGTATGATCAGCCCGATTTCCCAGGCGCTGTTGAAGTTTTATCCGCTGCCCAATCAGCTTGGGACAGCCAACAACTATCAATTCGAGACAGCGCAGGCGAACAACACTGACAATCTGGGATTTCGCCTGCAGCGCAGCATTACTGAAAAAGACCGGCTCTCCGAAAACTTTCAGTTTCAAAGGCGCGCTGGAACCACCGCCAACGCCTTCGGCTGGGCCGACCCTAGCAGCGGCTATGGCTTGAATGTAACGCTAGGGTGGACGCACAACATTTCGGCAACGGTGATCAGCAATTTCCAGATCCGCTTCAACCGGAACCGCAGTCAATCCACGCCTTATTTTTCCACGCTGCCGGATGTCTCGGCGCAGATCGGTATCCCCGGCACATCGACGAATCCCTTGAACTTCGGACCACCCACGCTGAACTTCACGAATTTTGGAGCTCTATCCGACGCCGTGGCAAGCTTGACACGCAATCAATCGCAAGGGTTTACCGAAGGACTGAATTGGATCAAGGGCTTGCACAATTTTACGATTGGCGGGGGATACACCCACCCCGATCTCAGCACGAAAACAGATCCAAACGGTCGCGGCACTTTGAACTTTACAGGCGTTGCGACGAGCGAGTTGAGCAGCAGCGGTCAAGTAGTGGCCGGCACCGGGTTCGATTTGGCCGATTACCTGCTCGGCCTGCCGCAGTCGAGTTCCATTCAATACGGCGAGCAAACCAACTATTTCCTGCAAAACCAATTTAATGGGTATGCACAGGATGAATGGAAAGTGCGCTCGAATGTGACATTGATTCTGGGCGTACGCTATGAATACTTTGGACCCATCACGGAGAAGTACGGCCGAATTGCGAATCTGGCGATTGAACCTGATTTCACTTCCGCCACGCCCGTGACGCCGGCCACGCCGGGAGAGCCAGGCGGTCTGGTCCACGGGGATTGGAATAATTTTTCGCCGCGTTTGGCATTCGCTTGGAAGATTCCGGCTAAGAAGTCGACGATTTTGCGAGCGGGCTACGGCATCTATTACAACGGTCAGATTTACAACTCATTCATTCAGCAATTAGCCAAGCAGCCGCCCTTTGCCATCTCAAGC
>Ga0302325_10021734_pt1 | contig 13428 bp, 8 predicted proteins | sample Palsa_T0_2_FD_201948 | JGI IMG/M metagenome (GOLD analysis project Ga0302325, IMG submission 201948) | Peat permafrost microbial communities from Stordalen Mire near Abisko, Sweden - Palsa_T0_2 | ecosystem: Environmental > Terrestrial > Soil > Palsa > Peat permafrost | place: Sweden: Abisko... | reverse complement strand
TGCGCCAACCGCTGCAGGCTAAAGCGCTCTTCAACCACAGCACGGCCGGCAGCCCCCATGCGCTGGCGCAGGTCCACATCGCTGAGCAGCGCGGTGAGCGCATCGACCCACTGCTGTTCGCAACCTGCGCCCACGCCGACCTCGCCCATGGCCAGTACTTCGCGATTCATGCCGGCGGGAGTGACGACGACCGGTAGCCCCGCCGCCATATAGCACAGCATTTTGTAACTGCACTTGCCGTTGCACCACGCCGTGTCTGCCAGCGGCATCAGCCCGATCGACATGTGCGCGAAGGCGCCTAACTCGGTTCGTGGCGTCCAGAGTTCAAATTCGACCCGAGACTCCGGGAGGCGCTTGAATTGGGGTGGTCTATCGGCCACGATGAGCAGCTTCGCCCGGCTGCAGTGCTGTAACACGCGCAGCAATGCTCCCTCGATCGCGTAGAGGAAAGGAAAATTTCCGCTGGTGCCGGTCCAACCCAGCACCAGTGCAGGCGCAGGTTCCCGGAAACGGCGCGGGCGATACCATGAGGTGTTTACCGCCGTCGGGATGATGGTGATGTTGGTGTTCCAGCGGGAAAATTGGTCGGCTAGAAAACTGTTGCCGCACACCACCAGGTCGCTGGCCCGGGCCAGATCCCGGGCGCGGTGGCCTCCGGTATTGAGCCAAACAGCGTCATCGACGTCGAGGATCATGGGCCGCTTGGCCAGGGCTTGGAGGGGGGTGAAGGCGGGGAGGAACTGGCGCGAAAGCCAGGTCACATCGGCCCTCCAGGAGCAGGCGACAGCTGCCGTGCGCGCTGTCGCGGTGGCCGCCATCCACAGCGGGCGCAGGCTACGTTGCCGGGGCAGTATGTTGCCCCAGGGCAGAGGGTACTCGCGCACCGCGATGCCCAGCCTGCCCAGCGGATCGATGTATTGGCGCACGCGAGCCCTGGCGCTGGGCACCATCACGCCCCCGGTATACGCGGCTACGCGCATGATTGGGTCTCCGCCACGTCCCTATCCCTCGAGCGCGGCCGCCCGCGCAGGGTAATGTTGGGAGCGAAATAAACCATGGTGGAGACCGCCCCCGCCTTGATCCAAAACATGATCTGAGCGAAGTACTCCTCAGAGAAGATGGTCATGACCGTGGCATAGACGAATGCTCCCAGCGTGAACACCGCCCAGCAATTACCCCGGATGGCACAGCGGTATACATAGGTGCTGAGAAAGCCGACGAGGAACATCAGGCCAACCACTCCGCGCATTCCGCCGTGATCCATGTAGTACGGCAGGAACGCGGTATAGACGTTGGTTATCTGGCTGGGTGAGATTTTTGTGTATTCAAGATTCCGGTCATGCTCAGAATAAGTTGCTCCGAATCGATTCGCTATCCGCTTGGCGAACTTACCCAGATCCCACCCATACCTAAGCTCGGGATTTTGCCGGTTCTGGTCAAAGGCGATGATTCCACCCATCCAGTACATACCGAAACCCTGGGCGACGCGGGGAAGATTATCAGTCAACGATGCGTCGGCGTTCGCACCATATTTGCTCATGGCAACCTGTCCGGCGAAGAAGACCAGCAGGAAGAGAAGGCCCGCGGTCGCCAGCAACAGGATTGGGGCGGTGCCCCGTTTTAGCCAAAGCATCACCACCGAGCTCACTAGCAAAAGCAGAACCTCGGAGCGAGCGCCATTCAGTAATTGATATCCGCCTGCGAGCAGGACGAGGAAGAGAGTGCGACCCCAGCACCTGCCGGTATCGGAGTACTCGTAGACCGCGATCAGAGCGACGATGCTTGGCAGCGGCAGGACGAAGGACTCAAACGAAAGGGCGGTGTGGCCAGATATGTTCGCCTGGTTGGATGCGATGCGGATTTGTCTCCACATACTTTCCCGCGGGGCAATGGTTTCGCTGAGTTGCTTGAAATAGAGGTAGGAGAAGGGGATATTCAGCAGGAAAAGGAATCCTGCGATGGTCAGCCATCGATCGACCTGGGTACGCCGCTTCGCGCTCACCGCGGTCAGTGTTCGCCCTTTCCCCAAGGGAACAACGACGGCGCAGATTCCTCCGAGAGAAAAGGAGAGAACGCCGGCGAGGACGATTTCATTTGCCGTGGTGGTCAGAGGGAAATACTGATCTCCGCACACCCAGATGGCAAAGAGCGTCATCGTCCACACGATCCCCAAAGATGCGGGCGGAAAGAGGACGGAGCGCCCGTAGCGGTACATGGCCGCGCTCCACAGGGCCAGTAGAGCAATCGTGAGAGGCAGAGTCACGCAGGGTCCGATTTCAGCAAAGCGGCGGTGTTTGCCAAGAGCCTTAGGGCGACGCTTTCTAAATTACCGGGCACGATAGGTAGTCCTTCTCTTCGAGCGGGGGGGGACAGAGTCGGGTCTAGGCGCTGCCCAGCTCCGTGTAGTAACGGGCATAGGCTTTAATGGTTGCATCGGTCGCGATAGCCGATTCATTGAGCACGATGCCGGCGATCGGGACATTGATCCGGCGCAGAGTTTCTACCGCGGCGCCCAGGGCTTTCATCGGAGTACGTCCGCTGCGCACTGCCAGAATCGTTACATCGGTGGCTGCGGCCAGTTCCAGAGTCTCCGCGCAAGCCAATAGCGGGGGTGAATCCAACACGACCAGGTCAAACTCTTTGGTAGCTTCAGCCAGTATTCCGCCCATCTGCGGCCCGACCAGCGCTACGGCCAGAGGGAAGGCCATTCCGGAGCCGATAACGAAGAGATTGGGGCGGGCGGAGACTGCACGCGTGGCTATTTTCCAATGTATAGTCTGCGCCAGCACCGCCGCGAGGCCGGCATCGGGATCCAGGCGTACCAGCCTTTCGATAGCCGGTTGGCGCAGATCGCCGTCGATGAGCAGCGTGCGTTTGCCTCGTTCCGCGTTGGCCATTGCCAGGGAGAGCGCCAGGGTTGATTTTCCCTCGCCCGGGAAGGCGCTGGTTACCAATACACTTCTGGGCACATGCGCCTGGGTGGAGAGCATAAGATAACCGCGCAGATGGCGTATGCCCTCATCGAAAAATCCGCCTTGGATGCTGCGCCAGCGGTTTCCCGCGAAGCGCATGCCTTCAGAATTAAGCGACAGCCGGAGATGCATATCGGTTACCTGCGGCAATGCGCAGACCACGGAAATGCCAAGCGCCTCTTCCATCGGCTCGATCTCTTTTGCAGTCACGTCGGTTAATTCCGCGGAGACAAAGTATGCGGCACAGGCGAGGGCGAAGAAAGCCAGGCAGCAGCCTACAATCAGCGGCCAATTGGGAAAGATCGGCTTGGCGGCGGGACGAGCGGAATCTGCCAGCCGGATGATGTTGTTCTGCAGTTCGGAATTGATGCCGGACTGTTTGATCTTGGCGAACAAGTCTTCATAAACGCGTTCCGCTGCGTCTGCCTCGTGCTTCAGCTGCAGGTAATCGAAGGACTGTGAGGTCAGATCGTCGACCTGCTGCTTGGTTTCCGCGACCGCGGCCGATAACATGCGCTCGCGCACCAGTGTTTGCCGGTAGTCCACACCTATACGAGTGGCAACGTTGCGGCGGCTATCGTCCAGCGCGGCAGTCGCTTCTGCCACCTGGGCCGCTGCCTTGTGGTACTCCGGGTGCTGGTCGCCGTAGGTTGCGCCCACCACGGCCAGGTTTGCCTTGGCTACCTGCAACTTCTCTACATCCTTGGCGAGATCGCTCGATTGGCCGGAGACCTCGACTTCGGGCAGGGAACCATCTTTGGTTTCCCGGTACACGGCCTCTTTGGCGATCCGATCCGCTTGGGCGACGCTGTTCTCCGTATTCAGCGCCTGCAGCCGGGCGACCAGGACACTTGTCTTCTGCTCCGGGTCGGCGGTTCCCAGGTCTCGCTGGTAGACCATCAGGGCGTTATGGGTCGACTCCATCTTTTGCTTTAAGTCAATGAGCTGCCGCTCCATGGAGGAGGTGAGGCGGCCAGCTTCCCTGGTGCGCGTCTCGAAGATCTCCCGCAGGTAGGAGTCGGCAATGGCGTTGGCGACATCGGCTGCCACCCGAGGATTGGTATCGCGATAAGTAATCGTCAATAAGTACGTGTTGGGATTGCGTTCGACCTTCAGATGCTTCAGGACGATGGGTGCATTCCTGATGGCAAGTTCCTTCTCTCGCGAGTCATGCCAAAACCAGTACCGGCGCAATTGATGTTCGCGCTCCAACAGGTTATAGCGTTCCGCTACCGGGCGGAGGATGGTGTCGGCTTGCAGCAGGCTTTGCTGCGTGGCCATGAACTGGTCGTCCCCCGTGGTCATAAGACGGTCCGATCCAATAGTCTCGGGCACTGCTTGCCGGTCAATCGCTATCAACGCGGATGCCACATGAATTTCCGGCGCCAAGGCACAACCGAATGCCACCAGAGCGGTGAGCGCTATGCTGAGCACAGCGATCATTTCCCAATGGCGGCGCACGATCTCCGCGTAAAACGTGAGTGGCCGCTGGAATTCGGCGGGATCGCTCAGCCTGGGGTGCGGCTTTCGTATCGTTATCGATTCGGGCATAGACTTGGCTCCGTTTGGGCGGCAGAGTTTTTGAATCACCTAACGGGTGGCGGCGTAGCCGGGAGATGATTACGCTTGCAGTCGCCGGCTCAATGAGAGCTCCAAATGGCGGCCGACACGGCGGCGTTGCCCATGCCGGTCACATGGTTTAACACGCTCGCGCTGGCCTTCAGTTTTCCGTTGGTTGGAACGTAGAGGATGTCGTTGGGGGCGAGCTTTACATCCTCGGACTTTCGATCCAGAATGCGCCGCAGCGGCACCTCTATCTCTGTTTTCTGTGGACTGCCCGGCTCTGTTCTGTAGATGTAGGCTTTGTTACGGCTGAATGAGTCAAGACCGCCGCTGAGGGCGAGCAATTTGAGCACGGTGGTGTCGTGTATATCCTGAAAGGGAAAGGCTCCCGGCCGCTTCACATCTCCTACAACAAATACCTGTTGGCACTGGGGCACGCGAATCCGCGCACCTGCAATGACGGGGATATTGAGCCGCGGGTGGAGCCCGTCGAAGAGCTCCCGAACCGAGATCGCCTGTGAGCTGCCGTTGGCTTGCTCGACGATGATTTCCGGGCCGGCTTCGGGCAGCAGACCGCCCGCCTGGCCTAAGGCGTCCAGAAGGCGAAGGTCACCCAATTCCTGGATGGTCATGGGTGTCTTGACCGCCCCAGCGACAGTGACCTCGCGGCTGCGATACTCGACAACGGAAACGTCGACGACGGGGTTTACCAGTAGATGTCGCGCCTTCAGGGTGGCTGCAATGTTGTCGCGCAATGTATCCGGCATCATCCCTGCGGCGGGTATTGGTTTGTCCAGTAGTGGCAAGTGCAGATTGCCCTGCTTGTCGACGCGGAAAGTCTGCGAGAGCTCCGGCGAATCGTAGACCGTCAGGCGAACAAGGTCGGAGGCGCCAATCGGCTGAAAAGGCAGATTGGTGCCTCCGATGGCGGCAGGCGTTACAGGGGACACTGGCTCTGGTTGGGGGGAAGACAAACGTTGTGCCGTGACCGCGAAAGAGATCAGGGTCGACGCACTCGCTATTGCCACAATATGTTTTCTCATGGCGCACGTTTGTATAACGTCAGCCTAGTGCGAAGGGATTAAACGAAGGCAGAGGTGAAGATTAATCTTTTCTCAGGTGACTCGATCGCTGATGTGGAAAACGGCTAGAGCCGATAACTAATGACTCTTGCCGGTACACCGGCGGAGATAGACATGGGAGGCAAATCTGTCGTCACCACTGCTCCCGCGCCGACCACGGCGCCATCACCGATCGAAACACCGGCGGTTACCACGGCGTTGGCTCCCAGCCATACATCATCGCCGATCCTGACCGGCGCATCCTGTCCAGGCTGATTGCGAATCAGTTCACCCCTGGCTATTCCATGATTGGAGGAGAAGATCGATACGCAAGGGCCGAGAAGCACGTTGCTTCCGATGGTGATTGGGCCCGAGGGAGAGGCCCATACGGAACAAAGATGATTGATAAAGGAATGGTCGCCGATCTGGATCATCTCCGGGTACTTGAAGATCGCCGTGGGGGAAATCTTCACCCCCTTGCCCACTCGTTTCAACTTTGACCTGCGTACATAGCTGCCGCCGGTAATAAAGGCCAGCAGGTAGAGCCAACCTCTCACTGCCTCTGCGATTGCTCGGATCAACCCGCCCCCTTCGAAGCAGACATCTGCTGCCGGGAGGGCGAACTGAAGATCCCTCCACTCCGCTGCCATGCGTAGCTTAAGGCGACAGCCTAAACCAGTGCTGACGTGAAGATTAATTATTCCTTAGACGGGCTTCCGTTGCCAGGGTCTCCTCGTGGCGCGGCGATGGATACCACAACAGATATCTTCTCTACGCTAAGACACATCTTGCTAACTAAGTTCATAGGTTGCATTACATCAGTAATGCACACCAAAGGTAATTGTGACTGCCATCGTTCGATAAGATATTGGCCACAGCTTAGATAGCGATTGCGCATAATTCGTCTTACCAAACCTGTGGTAATCCAGGGGTCCGCGTTTGCTCGGTGCAAGCCGGGCCTGCATGCCCGCCGCAATAAAACTGCGCTCACAGATTACCGTTATAGATTGCGGAGGCTCGATTGAACAAATTCATCACGCTCTTGGTTCTCAGCGCTGGCCTACCCGCGCTGGCCGCGACCTACACGGTTCCGGCCGGCTCCAGCGCAGCCACCATTCAGGGAATTGTGAACACAGCCGGCTCGGCAGCGGGCAATACGGTGATGTTCTCCGCTGGTTCTTATAGCCTCGCGTTCACGGTGACGCTGCCATGCTCGAACGGCACGGTTTATACCGGGCCAAATGTGGGCGTCGTCAGTCAAACCAACCTGCCGACTGCGGTTCTGATGAGTACCGTGCCCACGAACTATGCTTTTTCGACGGACAGCAACATTACCTCGCTGACAGGGAGCGAGGGATGCGCAATAGAATATTTGCGATTCAGCGGCACGCAAGGTGGAATCCTGGTCTACTACCCGGCATCAGGAATAACGATTCAGGAGAACGCCTTCGATAACAACAACCCTCCTCCAGGCGGCGCTACTTCCGAAGCCAACGTTTTCCTCACTGGACTAAACGAAGATTTCTCTCCAGCGAACGGCGTGCAGAACATCTCTATCGTGTGGAATTTATTTTTTGATAACTGCGCAGCGATTCGCGCGGTCGCGTGGCCCGACTCGGGCGGCCTTTGCGCCGCTACCTGGGTGGACAGCTATAACAATCACTTGACCTGGTCAAACAATACCGTGAATGGAACAGAGGAAGGGTTAAAGTTTGCCGAGCGTTGCTGCGGCGACACAGTTGCGAGTAACATAGATTTTGAAAACAACAACTTACAGGGTAATTCGCGCATCCTGATTGAGCTCCAGCAGTCGACCAGCGGTGAAGCGGTCTTCAGCCATAACGCCTTCTATCAACCATTCAATCCCAGCTACAACGCCTTCGAGATTTCCATCCCGCTGTATCAATGCAATACCAGTGGTATTGGCTGCGCCCCCGGCAGCTCGCCGGCCAGCACAGAAGACGATAACGTCGAAATCGCCAATGTACCAGTTACTATCACCGGATCGGGCGCGCATTACGGCATTGGCCTGGAGCTATGGGGTGAGGGCAGCATTGCCACCAACAACCTGTTTCAAGGGGGAAACGGACCGGAGTCCTGCGACGCAGGTTATAGCTGTTCGGGATGGTCGATATCGGTGGGTGAAGCGTTTACTAACGCTCATATTACCGGCAACTATTTTTCCGGCACTGACGTCTGGATGGGTACCCCGAATGTCTTGAGCAACGCAGTGACTTATGAGGATGGTGGTAGTCAGTCGAATCCCGGCCTTGTGCTAAGTCCCAACACCGTGGTTCAAACCAGCACTACAATCCCAACCGTCGCGCCGACTATTTCACCAGTATCTTCATCCACTGGGATCAAGGTTACGCTTAGCGACAGCGATACCACGCATAGACTCTCTATCTTTTACACCACGAACGGTACTACGCCGGCCATCTTTCGACCCGGTGGTGCACCAGGAACGACTCAACTATACTCCGCGCCGTTCACGGTGGCGCCGGGAACCACGGTGAAAGCGATCGCCTCATGGGGGCAAGGGGCGAACCAGGGGATAGTGTTCCCTTCCTTTGGATACGTTCCCAGCAGTGTTGTGGCTCTTTCCACTGCAGCGCTGAGCGCGGCATCGCTTCCGGGTGCAAAGACCATCACCAGCGGATATCTACGTCCCGAGTCGGGCGCGACGACGATGACGACGGGAAGCACCATGCAGATGATCACCTATGTGACTTACTCCGACGGCTCGACCGGTACATTGCCGGATGCCCATGGGAACGCGGTCACGTGGTGGAATACCACCAACCATGCGGTGGCCAAAATCAGCAGCCAGGGCCATGCTACAGCGCTGGCTACCGGTTCGATAAAAATGGAGGCCATGGTCGGTTCGCTAACGTTGTCTCCCTGGTCAGTGACCGTGGGCGCCCCCTCTGCCCCCGCCCCGGCGGTTGCGGCTGCTGGCACCGAGGCAGGTTCTGCTCCTAAAATTGAGGCAGCTGTTGCTGCTGATACTCAGATTCCCACTGCAGTTGATACTGAGATTCCCACTGCTGCTGGCGCTCAGACTCCCACAGCAGCTGACGCTCAGGCTGCTGCCTCCCCTGGGACCCAGGCGCCTGCGGCGCCCATCGCGCAGGGCGCGCTCACCGCACTCACTGCTGGGCCGGTTCCGGCCGCTCCGGGAGCGGCTGTCCCGGACACCTTCCTGGGACCATTCTGGAAACTCGTAACACCAGCCGGTGGGTCGGCTTCCATTTCCAATTCTCACCTTTTTATCGGCGTTCCCGGAGGCGCCAACCATGACCTGCTGAATCCGTCCAATCAAGCGGTGCGTCTGGTGCAGGCGATCGGCAACGACGATTTCGATATCGCCGTCAAGATCGACTCGCCGCTTGTGGCTACGGATGGGAACGCCAGCCAAGGTCTCATCGTGCTCTCCGATGACGAGGACTTTCTTACCTTCGCGCTGACGACCGATGGAAGCAAGATAGGTCTCAACGCCGGTATCGTTGCCCGTGGTGTGGCGACCACGGTGCTCGAAGACACCGATTTCAGTCAATATCAGAATCCAATGTACCTGCGACTCACAAAGGCCGGTACTGCTTACGTGGCTCTTTACTCAGTCGACGGGGTTAATTGGCTACAGGCAGCCAGCTTTACCGACGCTAGCATTCCCACCTCGGTTGGACTCTTTGCCGGCAACTACAGCAGCACGCCTGCCAATGCTGCTCCGGTCGTCATGTCAGTAAACTGGTTCGACGTTCAACAATAAGATGAGCATCAGAATGACGGCTCTCCTAACTTCAGTAATGCACACCTATGGTAATTGTGACTGATATGAGTCGAGGAGATAGTGGGCACAGATAGCAAGGCGATTCTGTGCTTTGTCTGTGCGGTTGGGCCGACGGGGCGCCGGAAGGGTAATATCTATGTACAGAAATAGATCAAAATATCTCTTCGCTATCATTTACTCGCTGGCCATGGTGGCAGTTGCCCAGTCCGCCGCTGCAAACGGACCGATTCCCGCTGTTCCGGGAGCACCCCTGGCGAGCAGTTTTCCTGGCCCACTTTGGGAAGTGGTTGCACCACGCGGCGGGACGGCGGCAGTCTCGAATCAACACCTCTTCCTGAACGTACCCGGCGGCAGCAACCATGCACTGATCCCGTCAAACCAGGCGGTACGCGTGGTGCAACCGGTCGGCAACCAGGACTTTGATGTCTCCATCAAGATCGATTCCCCTATCCTGGCGACAGATGAGAGCACCAGCCGGGGGCTCATGGTGCTCGCCGATGACGAGAACTTCATCACCTTTGCGCTGATAACCAATGGCACCCACCTGGGCCTGAGCGTACACACGGTCACCAATGGAGCCTGGGCCACGGTGTTCGAGGAAGTCGATTTTAATGAATATCAAAACCCCATGTACTTGCGGATTAGCAGGACCGGCGTCGCTTACCTGGCTTATTACTCTGTCGACGGAGTGGTCTGGACCCGGGCGGCCAGCTTCGCTGACACCAGCGTTCCCAATTTTATCGGACCCTTTGCGAGCAATTACAACCCCAATCCCAGCAGAGCTGTTCCGGTAGTCATGGCAATCAATTGGTTCAACATCCTGTGATGCATGTTCGTATGGCGGCTGATCGTTGGTTGCGAGGAGAAGTTCTCTTATGAGGAAAAAGGCACTCCAGGTTCTTCTCGTCGAGGACAACGCGGGGGATGCCCGTTTATTGCGGGAGATGTTCAGCAAGGAAGCAGCTGGAAGCTTTGAATTGGTCCACCTGACGCATATGCGCGAGGCAGAGGACCGGCTCAGAGCAGGTGGAGTCGACATTGTCTTGTTGGATATGGGATTGCCGGACGGGCATGGTCTCGAGACCCTGCGACGGGCGCGCGCAGCGGCCCCCGAGGTGGTGATGATCGTGCTGACTGGCATGGAGGATGAAGAACTGGCCGCCGAAGCCATGAAGGAGGGTGCGCAGGATTATCTGATCAAGGGCCAGATCGAAAATCGCGCGCTTCCCAGGGCCCTTCGTCATGCGATAGAGCGCCAGCGCATGCAGAGAGAAACCGAGCAGATGCGGAAGAATGAGGTTCAACTCAGGGATGAGTTCCTCTCCCATGTATCGCACGAGCTTCGCTCGCCCCTGACATCGATCTATTCATTTAGCACGATCATCGCCGATGGGCTCGCGGGGGAAACGACCCCGCAGCAGAACGACTACTTGCAGATCATTTTGAGGAATGTGCACCAGCTTCAAGCGATGATCGAGGATTTGCTCCAGGTCACTCGGGCGCAGGCACATAAACTCAGCGTGGACCTGGAGTCTGTTCCCCTAAATGAGGCCATCGGGTACGCCGTGGATACACTTCGCGGAGCTGCTACGGAAAAGAAGATTCACCTATCTTTCCAACCATCGGCGCGTTTGCCCTCGGTTTTTGGGGATGCGACGCGCGTGCGGCAGGTGCTGACAATTCTGCTGGATAATGCGGTCAAGTTTACGCCCGCAGGCGGCACGGTGAAGGTCGAAGCCGGCGAGTACGAGAAAGATGAGAGCATGTTGCTGATAGAAGTCTCCGATACTGGATGCGGTATCAGCCCGGAAGCTAGCGACCGGATTTTTGAACACCTCTACCAGGTGACGGACCCCGGCCATGCCGGGCGCAGAGGCCTTGGGCTCGGCTTGCACATTGCCAAGGACCTGGTCACACGGCAGGGCGGCAAGATTTGGGTGCGTAGCGAGTTGGAAAAAGGAAGCCAGTTCTTCTTTACCTTGCCCATCTTCTCTTTAGCAGGAGTGATTCGTCCGATCCTGACAAATGACAAAAGCGCCGGTGATTCGCTGGCGTTGATTACGGCGGATGTCGAATGCCGCGACGGCTCGCCGGATGTACCAAGAAAGACCCTGGATGTGGCGCGCATGGTTTTGCAACAATGTCTGCGCGCCGATTCAGACATACTATTGCCCGGCATAGGACCGGTCTGCGAGCACAAGCGTTTCTTCGTGGTTGCCAACACGCGACAGAGTGGGGCAGAGAGCATCGGCAGCCGCATTCAAAACCAACTCCGGCGCCACGAGGAGTTTCAATCGGACAACTTTACCTTCACCATTTCGCACAGCTTTCTGCCTCCACTCATAAGAGCCGCAAACGAAACCATGGAGGCGTTTGCTGAACAGGTGGCTGCCGAAGTACGAGATCACATCAACGACGTCTGCTTACAGGGGGCAATCTAGCCGTGAGTCAAGAGAAAATTCTTGTTGTCGATGACGATCCAGACGTGCGATTAGGCCTTCAACTGCGCCTCAACGCAAACCACTACGAAGTTATTACCGCCGGCGACGGAGTGGCCAGTATCGCCGAGGCGCGGAAACACATGCCAGACCTGATGATTCTGGATCTCGGTCTTCCGGCGGGTGACGGCTTCAGCGTTCTGGAGAGATTGAAGGCGAACGAAAAGCTGTCCTCGATCCCCGTGATTGTGTTGTCCGGGCGCGACCGCGTCGGCAATCGGGATCGTGCGATCAAGGCAGGGGCGAGGACGTTTCTGCAAAAACCGATGGCGAATGAAAAGCTGCTGGCGGTCATTCGTATGGTCCTGGACGCGAAGGGCCGGACTCCGGAAGTGGTGTATGATTTGGTCGATCCTCTTAGCTAATTAAACGGTCGTCGTTGGTCCGAACCGGCGCAACCCGTCTTGATCGCTTGCCAATCCGTCTTGCTCTTGACCCCAATGTAGTGCAGCATGGTCGCTGCGGCTTTTTGGAGGTCTACGTGTCTCAGCGGCTTTCGTGGTGGGTTGTGCTTGCCCTGCTTTTCGCGGCCGGAGCGCCGGCGCAAGAAACCCGGGTGGTGCTGGACCGCGGTGGCAGCACCATCGTTCTCGAATCCTACGCACCCAACATCATCCGCGTTACGCTCAGCCTGCTTAAGCAGCCGGCGCTCGGCCCTCCCGGATACGGTTTTACCGCCGCACCTTCCGCCGCCGGATGGAGCCATCAGCAAAGTGAGGACGGAGATACCTACCAGTCCGGCCGCCTGACGGTGACGGTCGCCGCTAACAGACCAGGGCCAGGCAAGCCCCTGCCCACCCAACTGGATATCGCCAGGTTCTTCAATGGCTCGGCTCCCGGAGCACGTATCACCTTCAGCACGCCGGACGGAACGAGGCTGCTCGATATGCAGGGCTGGGCGATGGCGGTGCCCAACCATAAGGACGGCACCGCCGGAGTGCTCAACGACAAGCGGCCCGCGGATGAAGCTTTTTACCAGGTGGGCGCAACTTTCGCTTCCCCGGATGATGAGCACTACTACGGACTGGGCCAGAACCAGGAGGGATTTCTCGATCACCGCGGCCACACCGTCGAGTGCTGGAACAATTACACCGCGACCGGAGGTCCCACGTTTTGCGTCCCCCTGCTGGTGACTAATAAAGGATATGGCGTGCTCTGGGATAATCCCTCGCAGACCACGATCCAGCCGGGCTTCAACGAGCAGACGCGGTGGACCTCTCAGGTGGGCGACCGGGTCTCCTTCTTCGTGATCGCGGGCACCAAGACAGACGAGATCTACTCCGGCTACCGGCTGCTGACCGGAGATACTCCGATGTTGCCTAAGGCGGCGTATGGATTTATCCAATGCAAGCAGCGCTATAGCACGCAGGACGAAGTGCTGGCTGTAGCTAAGGGCTACCGCGAGCGGCATCTACCCGCGGATGTCATTGTGGTCGACTGGTTCTACTACAGCAAGATGGGGCAGATGGATATGGTCCCCGCCAATTGGCCCGATCCGGTGGCCATGAACAAACAACTCCATGCCATGGGCTTCCAGACCATGA
>Ga0302325_10021733_pt1 | contig 13428 bp, 13 predicted proteins | sample Palsa_T0_2_FD_201948 | JGI IMG/M metagenome (GOLD analysis project Ga0302325, IMG submission 201948) | Peat permafrost microbial communities from Stordalen Mire near Abisko, Sweden - Palsa_T0_2 | ecosystem: Environmental > Terrestrial > Soil > Palsa > Peat permafrost | place: Sweden: Abisko... | reverse complement strand
GGCGCGCAGCCGCCGGAGAAAGACGTCCGCGGCCTCAGGCGGACCGTGGACGATGAGGAATTCCTCACCGCCGAATCGCCCGACGGTGTCGCGACCCCTGACGGTGCCGCGCAGCACCCGGCCGAACGCGCGCAGCACCTCATCGCCGACCGCGTGCCCGAAATTGTCGTTGACCTGCTTGAAGTGGTCGAGGTCCAGCATGATCACGGTGTCGTCGGCGGAGAGCCTGCCCAGGGCACGGTCGAGCATGCGCCGGTTGGGGAGGCCGGTCAGCAAGTCGGTCGACGCGGACTCGGCCAGCCGCTCGTTCCGCCCGCTGAGCTGTAGCAGATGCCGGGCGTCGAGCAAGAAGGGCGCCAGGTACCGTTCGAGGAGCGCACGCGCGGTGCTGCCGGGCGGAGCGGCGGCCAGCAGCGGCTCACCGTCGCCGAACGAGACGTCGACCGGGATGACGCTCGGGTCGTCTGTTCCGGCCGGGACCAGCTGGCCGCCGAGCTCGCGGATCAGGTGCTCGGCGACGCGCCGGGCGTCGCCGCCGGTGCGCAGCCGGAGCAGGGAACGCGTCGCCTCGTGCACCGCGCCCGGCACATAGTCGTGCGGTTCCGGCAGCATTACCTGACGGCGGGCGGCCGGAGCGGAAGGCGGACGGTGAATGTGCTGCCGCGACCTTCGTCGCTCTCGACTGCGATCGTGCCGTTGTGCGCTTCCACGATGGCCCTGGTGATGGTGAGCCCCAGCCCGGTGCCCTGGATCGCCTGTCGCCTGGCGATCGCGGTGCGGTAGAAGCGCTCGAAGATCCGTTCCCGGTCGGCCACGGGGATGCCGGCACCGGTGTCGGTGACAGCGAGCACGACCTGGCCTTCTTCCGTCCCGAGCCGGACCTCGACCCGGCCGCTCTCCGGGGTGAACTTCACCGCATTGGACAGCAGGTTGCCGAGGACCTGGGCGATGCGCGCCGGGTCGATGGTGAGGCGGGGAACGGCGGTGGCGCAGAGCGCCAGGTCGATGTGCTTGCGTTTGGCCTCGGGCCGCAACTCTTCCACCGCGCAGGCGGCGACGTCGGCCAGGTCTGCGCTGCGGAACTCCATCGCCGTCTTTCCCGACTGGATCTGGGACAGCAATTGCAGGTCCCCGACCAGGTGCAGGAGGCGCTGCGCGCTGCGTTCGATCACCTCGGCGCAGTGGTCGGCATCCGGCCCGCTTACGCCCTCCTCCCTGAGCATCTCGACGTAACCGAGGATCGACGCCAGCGGCGTCCGGAGCTCATGGGAGACCAGGCCGATGTACTCGTTCTTCAGCCGGTCCTGCTCGCGCAGCCGCTCGTTCTGGCCGGTCAGCTGGTGAGCCTGCCTGGCCAGGATAGTTTCGGCCCTGATCTGCGCGGTGACATCGCGGGAGATCCCGAAGGTGCCGATGATCTGCCCGTCCTCGCCCCGAAGCGGCATCTTCGTGGTCGACACCCAGGTGCCCGCCCGGCCGCCGTAGGTCTCCAGCTCCACCTTGCCCACGAGCGGCTCGCCGGTGCGAATGACCTGCTGCTCGTCCTGGAAGGCAGCCAGGGCGTGCTCGCCGCTGAAGACATCGGAGTCCGTCTTCCCGATCAGCTCCTCCGCCGTACGGCCCGGGGCGTATGCGGCGATCCAGCCCGCGCTGACCAGGAGGAACCGGCTCTGCAGGTCCTTGAAGTACACCCGCTCCCCGGTAGCCGACAGCAGGTTGCTCATGCAGATGAGCTCAAGCTCGTGCTGCGGCTCGCCCCCCTCCCGCCGCTGCGCGGGCAGTTCGACCCTGACCATCGCACCCCCCGGAACGATTGAGCGGTGCCGTCGGACTTGAGAGGCACGGCCCGAAACAATGCTATCTTACTTTGAGTGACAGCAATATTACATATTGCGCATCGGAATATCGGCGGGAGGAAGGATGGCCACCGTACTTCTGGCCGAAGATGACGCCGACATCCGGTTTCTTGTCACCATCAAGCTCAGCCGGGCCGGTCACCAGCTCAGGGCGTTCTCCGATGGCCTGTCCGCCCTGGCCGACGCCCGCGAGCATCCGCCCGACCTGGCCATCCTTGACGTCATGATGCCCGGCATGTCGGGCCTGGAGGTGTGCCGGGAACTCCGCAAGGATCCGGCCACGGCGGATATCCCCGTCATCCTCCTGACGGCGCTGGCGCATGAGGCCGCCATCATGGCCGGAGACGCCGCGGGAGCCGACGACTATATCGTCAAGCCGTTCAGCCCTCGCGATCTCGCGATGCGCGTCGGCGCGCTCCTGGCCCAGGTCCCGCAGCAACGCTCGGCCCGAGACTGGCGTCGTCCCGTCGAGCCCGGACAGTAATACCCGCCGGTCGGCGCCGAAGTCTGCCTCTCGCGTCGGCTCAGCGCTGGCGGTGGGTGAAAAGCGCGACCGCGTCGGCGATAAGCGGGTCGACCTGGCCGGGCTGGACCCGGCCGGACGTGACGAGGACGGCGATGCTCTGCAGGGTGGCCACCAGGAGCAGGCGCAGCCGTTCCGGGTCGCCCGGCGGGAGGACGCCGGCCTGCTGTCCGGTGCCGATCAGGTCGCCGAACGCGCTGAACACCCGCTCGGCCGCCGCCTTCAGCGTGTCCGGCGGCTCGACGTCCTTGGCGTTCTTGGCGCCGAACATCAGCTCCAGCAGGGCGGCGTCGCGGGTCGCGCCGGTGCTCTACGCGGCCGTGGCCGACATCCCGGGTGATAGCTTCGCCGGGCCCAGCCACCTGGCGCACATGCGCGGGGCGCCGGAGCTCATTGGCCGCTCCGCGGCCGCGCAGGACCCAGACCTGGCCCGCCGCCTGTGGGATGCCTCCGAGCAGGAAGACGTTCTTACCGCGAGCCAGATCCCGGTCGCGGACTGAGCAGTTATCACTTCCTGGCGATATCACCCTTGACCGATAACCCGCTATTATTGGTCTATGGCAATACCGGACGGCGAGTACCTGGTGACGACAGCGCGGGACCTGGGCGGGGCGCTGAAGCACTTCCGGGCCGCGGCCGGGGTGACGCAGACCGAGGCCGCCGAAGCCGCGGGCATCGGGCAGCCGTACCTGTCGTCCCTGGAAGGGGGAAAGTTCGGCAGCTCTCTGTCGCACGCGCTGCGGCTGCTGCGCTTCGTCGGCTGCGAGGTCGTCGTCCGCCCGAGGCAGCCCCGTGGCTGACCGGCTCGTGGCCTGGCTCTACGACACCCCCGTCGCGGTACTGGTCCGCGGGCCGGAATTCCGCCTCCGGCTGGAGTGGCACCCGGAGGGGATCGAGCGGTGGGGACTGGGCCGTCCCGCCCTGTCTGTTGGGCTGCCCATCGGCGCCCCGGTCGGCCCGCGAGTCCTGCGTGGCCTGGACTTCTTCGAGAACATCCTGCCCGAGGGACCCGCCCTCGAGCGGATACGCGAAGTGATTGCTCGACGTCGCTCCGCTGGGCGCCGCGCCGGAGCGCGGCTTCCGCCCGTCGCTGGCCGGCTTCCAGCGCAAGGCGCTGCTGGGCCGAGCCGCCGACGGCGCGTGGCAACTGCCGTCCGGAGACGCCCCCTCAACCTGGATCCTCAAGCCTGATGGCCCGCACGCGATGGCCTCTAACGAGGCCACCTGCCTGTGGCTCGCCGCCGCCTGCGGCATACCGGTGCCCGAGGCGGAGCTGCTCGACGTCGCCAGCCTGCCCGTCCTGGCGGTCAAGCGCTACGACCGGCAGGACGCACCGGCCGGGGAAATCCCGATCCGGGTGCATCAGGAAGACGGCTGCCAGGCCACCGGCACGCCTCCCGGGCTGAAGTACGACGAACAAGGCGGCCCGGCCCTGCGAGATCTCGCCAACGTCATCAGGAACTTCGGCGATCCGCGCGAGGTAACCGACTTGCTGCGCCGTACGACGTTCAACATGGCTGTCGGCAACGCGGACGCGCACGCCAAGAACTTCTCCATCCTGCACGAGTCAGACGGCCCGGCCGTCCGGCTCGCCCCGCTCTACGACGTGCTCTCGACTATTGCCCTTGAGCTGAAGGACAGCACGGGGCAGCCGATGCGGGCGGATACGCACCTAGGCCAGCGCGTCGGTGGTCAGGCCGACGTCCGCACGGTGACCGCGGCCAGCCTGATCGACGAAGCGGCGACGTGGGGGATCCGCCGCCGCGCGGCCTCGGCGGTCGTGACCGAGACCCTCGACCAGGTGCTCGCCGCCATTCCGTCGGCAGCAGGCGACACCCGCGTCCTGGCCGTCATCCGCGAGCAGGCCGAGCGAATCAGCCGAACGTAATCATGACGGTGTGCTTACGAAAGCCGGCCACCCCTGTCCTGCGCCGTCCCGCAGCGGAAAAATCATCACATCTCGTGCTGACCGGGGCACACGGGGTGATTGATGCTGCTGTTACTGCGGAAACCCTGGGGACATTCATGACGGCACAAGCACAAGCCCGCGACACCACCGCCGGCCGCCCCGCGCGCCGCGCTGACACCGGAACGGTCCGGCTCAGCCAGCGCGACATCGACGGCCTCCTCCTGTGCGGGGAGCATTACGGCGCCCCGTACGACCTGCTCGCGGACGCGATGCGGGTGCCACCAGACCGGCTGCCCGCGATCGTGGCCCGGTGGCGCCGCACCGGATACGCCGACACCGGCAGGCTCGGCTCGGGCCCTGGGTGGTGCTGGCTGACCCGCGCCGGAATGACCGAGACCGGGCTCGGGTTCCCCGCCACCCGTCCCGCGCTGGGCCGCCTGGCCCACGTCCGGGCGGTGCTGGCGGCCCGGTTGTGGATGCAGGCCAGCCCGGCCTGGGCGGCCGGGCAGCCGTGGTGGCATTCCGAGCGGCGGCTGCGCGCCGACCGTCCCGCGGCCGGGCGCCGCGAGCACGTGGCGGACGCGGAGATCCACTGGCCGTCGATCCCGGGCGGCCGGTACGCGGGGCAGGTGTGGGCGGTCGAGGTCGAGCTGACCCCCAAGCCGATCGAGCGGACCGCGCGGATCATGACGGGGCTGCTGTCGCCGGCGCGGTACGCGCTGGTGGTGTACCTGACCGGCCCGGCCGCCCGTCCCGTGGTCACCCGCGCCGGGGCCTGTCTTCCGGCCCGGGAGCAGTCCCGGGTGCTGGTCCGCGAGCTGCCCGCCGCCGCGCTGACCCCGGAGGCACAGCGATGAGCGTGTGGTCGTGGCTGAAGCTGACCGTGTGCCTGTGGCTGCTCCGCAAGGCGTTCAAGGGGGCAGGGTGGCTACTGCTCGCCGCGATCGCCCTCGCGGCGTGGCCGGTCACGATCGTGGCGGCCGTCGGGTACGCGGCGGCGTGGCTGCGGGGCTGGCCGCCGGCCCGGCTGCGGCGGACCGCGGCCTGGGCGCTGCCCGCGGCCGGGACCTGGCTGGCGATCCAGGCCGCGCGACTGCACGCGTGGCGGCCGGCCGCGGCGGCGCCCGCGCAGGCGTGGACGCACGGCTGGTCTGCCCTGGGCGCCGCGCACCTGGCCGGGGAGTTCGCGCTGCTGGCCCCGTTCACCGTCCCGGCCGGGTTGTTCCTGGCGGGGCTGGCGTGGTCGTGGCGGATCTACGCGATCACCACCGGGCTGGGCGGGATCATGGCCTCGGCTCCGATTACCTTCGACGCCCGCCAGTGGCGGCGGCAGGTCCGCACCGCCCGGGGCCTGGCTGAGGCGCCCGGCGCGGTGCCGCTGCTGGGCCGGGGCGGCCGGATCCCGGTCGGCGGCACCATCCGCGCCATCGGCCACCGCTGGCAGCCGGTGTTCAGCCTGCCCGCCGCCGCGTGCGCCCGGCACATGGTCATCGTCGGCGCGACCGGCAGCGGGAAGACGAACCTCATGATGCGCCTGTGGGCCGGCTGGTTCACCGCCACCCTGGCCGCGGCGCGGGCCGGGAAAGGGCACCGGCCGCTGCTGATCGTGCTGGACTGCAAGGGCGGCCGGGACGCCCGGGTCAAAGCGGACAGGACCCGCCGCCTGCTCTACGGCGGCGGCGCCCGCCGCGTCGCGATCTGGCCCGACGAGGCCAGCCTGAACCTGTGGGAGCTGCCCGCCCAGGACCTGGCCGTGCTGCTCTACCAGATGATCGACACCGGGACCGGCGCGGCCGCCTACTACGCCGACATCATGCAGGCCGTGGTCACCCTCGCGGTGCTGGCGCCGTGCGGCCCGCCACTGAACGCCGCCAGTTTCCTGGACCGGCTGGACGCCCGCTGGCTGGGCACCGCGTGGGATCCGGCCCGCTATCCCGCCGAGGCGAAACGGGTCCAGGGCGCGGCGAAGCAGCTGCCCGACATCCAGCTCCGCTACGCCACCCTGCTCGGCCGCCTCGGGGCCGCCCTGGACGGCCCCGGCACCCTGGCCGACGCCGACGCCTGGTACTGCATCCTGGAAGGGACCAGGGAGCCGTCGGTCGCCGAGGCGCAGGCGATGGCGCTGACCGAGCTGACCGCCCGCGCCGCCACCGACCTGGACGCCGAGCCCCGCGCGATGCTGCTGGCCGCCGACGACTACTCCGCCGTCTCCCGGAAGGTGCCGCTCGCCAACCTCTACGAGCGGGGCCGCTCCCTCGGCATCGGGGTGCAGGTCTCGGCGCAGTCCTGGCAGGGCCTGGGCATGAGCCAGGACGAGCGGTACCGGATCGCGGGCACCGCCGACGGCGGCATCTTCGTCCTGCACGTCCCCTACCCCGACGAGCTGGTCGCCGCGGCCGGCACCCGGCGGGTGCTGGACACCGCGCACAAGCTCATCGGCAACGCGTGGGGGGACGAGGGCACCACCCGCGAGCTGCGCACCTGGACCGCCGACCCGGACCTGGTCCGCCGCCTGGAGGTAGGGCAGGCGTGCTACATCCAGCACGGCGCGGCCACCTTCGTCCAGGTCGCCCGGCCCAAGCCCTCCCCCCTCACCCTGCTGCCCGCCCCGGCCAGACCCGGCCCGCCGCCGCCCCGGGTGCCGGAGCCCCGCCGCGAACCCGACCCCGCCCCCGACCCCTGGCCGGACCCGGCTGCCTTCGATGACGTCTTCGGCCCCGGAGACCCCCGGTGAACCCGGACCCGTTCCAGGCGCTCGGCCTGCCCGCCCGCCCGGACCTGCCCGACGAGCAGGTCCGCGCCGCCTGGCGCGAGATCGCCGCGGCCACCCATCCCGACCGCGCAGACGGCGGGGACCTGGCCCGCTACACCGACGCCTCGGCCGCCTACGCCCAGCTGCGCACCCCATGGGCCCGCAGCGAGGCCTACGCCGACCTGCTCCAGCAGGCCGAACGAGACCGCGAGCCGGTCACCGCCCCGCTGCCCGCCATCGTCGTCCCCGCCGGCGAAGTCCCGGCCGGCTCCCTCCCACGGCATCCGCTGGCCGCCGTAGCGGAGTTCCCGGCCCGGGTCCGCCGCGGCCGCCCCGGCCGCCTGCTCCTGCGCGCCGTCATCGCCGCGGCCCTGTCGCTGGTGGTCCTGCAGCTGATCCCCGGCACCGCCTCCGCCCCCGCCGACATCGTCGGCCTGCTCACCTGGTTCGTGCTGACCGGTCGCCGGGACCTGGCACCCCCTCCTGAACGGTGAGCGGGGTCCTTGCTGCTGGTCCTTCGGTGAGGCTCGTGGCGAGGTCGCGCAGCATGTCGTTCGACCGGGTGAGGTAGTCGACGATAACGGCGAGCTCGCTATCGGTGTAGCGCTCGGCGACCTCGGCGCCGCGCTGCCGCAGCGGCGCGTAAAACCCGGCTATCTCGCCACTGCGCTCCGGCACGAACTCCACGGTGAGGCTGCGGCGATCCTTAGCACCGCGCACGCGCCGCACGAACCCCGCCCGCTCCAGCCGGTCGATCACCAGCGTCATGCTGCCGGTTCCCATCGCCAGCAGGGAGGCCAGCCGAGTGGGGGTGGTGGTGCCGACCACGGCGAGCACGCCGAGCGTCTCGATATCGGTGGCGTTGAGCTTGACCCGGCTGGCCACGGCCCGGTTGAGCATCCCGAGGAACGCCGCGCTGCGACGGCTCTCCCAGTTGAGCGCGTCGAGGAGCTCCGCCCACTCGGCCCCGCGTCTCGATGGGCTAGGCAGTGTCATGTTCGTAGTGTAGCTTGATATCCAGATCGCTCATTTATCAAGCTATCTATAATCTGAGTTATGTGGAGGCCCTCACATGACCACCCACCCGCTGCTTGCGCCGATCACCCGGAAGGCTCCCTGGGCGGCTCTGGCCGTCATGGTCGCGGCCGCGTTCATGGACCTGCTGGACGGGACCATCGTCGAGGTCGGCCTGCCGTCGATCCAGCGCAGCCTGCACGTCAACGGCGCAGGTCTGCAATGGACGGTGTCCGCCTACACCCTGGCCTTCGCCGTGCTGCTGGTCACCGGCTCCCGCCTGGGCGAACGCTTCGGGGGACGGCGCAGCTTCCTGGCCGGGCTGGCAGCCTTCGCCGCCTGCTCGGCCGCAGTAGCCGCCGCTCAGTCGCCTGCGATGCTCATCGGGTTCCGAGCCGCCCAGGGAGCTGCCGCCGCGGTCATGCTGCCCCAGGTCCTCACGTTCATCCAGTCGGAGTTCGAGCCCGGCGCCAAGCCCAAAGCGTTCGCCCTCTACGGCATGATCCTCGCCCTCGCCGGGGCCGCCGGGCCAATCCTCGGCGGTGTCCTGATCGACGCGAACCCGGCCGGCCTCGGATGGCGGGCCATCTTCCTGGTCAACGTTCCTGTCGGTATCGCCGCCCTCGCCTTCGGGGCCCGGATGATCCCCGAGTCCCCGCCGGATCGCACCAAACGCCTCGACCCGGTCGGGACTCTCGTGCTCGTGGCCGCCCTGGTCGCGCTGTTCTACCCGCTCATCGAAGGCCGCCAGCTCGGCTGGCCCACCTGGTCGATCGTCATCCTGGCCGCCTCGGTCCCGCTGCTCGGCGTCTTCGTCCTCACCCAGGCGCGCGACCGCGGCCAGGCCGCCGCCCCGCTGGTCGACCTCGGGGTATTCCGCTCCCGGGCCACCACCGCGGGCTTGGGCATCGGCCTGATCCTCTTCGGGTCCACCAGCTTCTTCTTCGTGCTGACCCTGCATCTGCAGGACGGGCTGGGCTACTCCGCGCTCCACACCGGCGTGACCTTCGTCCCCTTCTCGATCGGCATCATCCTCGGTTCCGCCGCCGCCGCCCCGCTCGGCCAGCGCTTCGGACGCGCCGCCATCGCCGCCGGTGCCGCCGCGATCACCCTCACCCTCGCCAGCCTGCTCGTAGTCGTCGCGCACTACGGGACCGCCCTGCACTCCTGGCAGCTCGTCCCCAGCCTCGCGCTCACCGGGATTGCCTTCGGGGTCATCTCAGGAGCGCTCGCCGACATCGTGCTCGGCCAAGTCCCCGCCCGCCTGGCAGGCTCGGCCTCCGGGGTGGTCAGCACCATCACCCAGCTCGGCGGCGTCGTCGCCGTCACCGTGACCGGTGCCATCTTCTTCGGCACGCTCGGCAATCACCCCCATCCGCAGACGTTCGTCCACGCCACCACCCACAGCCTCTGGTACCTCACCGTCAGCTGCGCAGCCGCAGCGATCGGCTGCACGCTGCTCCCAGCGCCGGCTCGTTCCCGCCGGTTATCGCTGTCCCTGGCCGAGGCGGCGGCCGATCCACGCCTGCCACCCGGCGAGCACGCGCGGCGGCCGCCCATGGTGGCCGTCCGGGCTCCGCAGCGGGGTGTTGCGCAGGGCCCGGCTCTGGAGCGGGCGGTGATGCAGCCGCCGGGCTGTGACATTCGCGTTCAGCTCGCCAGCCTGAGCGTGAGCGGGCATCCCTGGTAGCCGGTGCAGCGCGTCATGCAGGCGCGCCCCGGCCGTCTTGCTGGTTCCCATCGAGGTCCTTCCCATCGCTAACACCTTATTCGTACAAGATACGAATAGCTTATTCGTATGCTATACGAATGGCAACCGAGAACGACCACCGCCCCATCTGGGCCCTGCCCCAGCCGGCCGGCCGCAAGCCGCGCTACACCCGCGAGCAGATCGCCGGCACCGCGCTGCGGATCGCGGACGCCGACGGATTCGACGCGGTCACGATGAAGCGGATCGCCGCCGAACTCGGCGCAGCGACGATGACGCTCTACTACTACGTGCGCAACAAGACCGACATCGTCGCGCTCATGCAGGACGCGATCCTCGCCGGCGTCCTGGTCCCGGACGGCGAGCTGCGCGGCGGCTGGCGGGACGCCATCACCGCGATCGCCCGGCGCACCAGGGACGTGCTCTTGGCCCACCCCTGGTCGCTGGCGTCGCTGAACGACGCCCAGTTCGGGCCCAACGCCCTGCGCCACTTCGAGCAGTCCCTCGCCGCGGTGGCCGGCACCGGGCTCCCCGCCGCGGCCAGGTTCGAGCTCATCGCCGCCATCGACGACTACGTGTCCGGCAACGCCCTGCACGCCGTCGAGTCCCTGACCCGCGCCAGGGCAGCCGAAGCTGCGCCCGGTATGGCCGCCGCCGCGGTCGCGTACGGCATCGCCCAGCTCCAGACCGGGGACTTCCCCCAGCTCAGCGCGATCTACGCGGAAACCGCCCAGACAGGCCAACCCGCCGGGCCCCCGATGACAGAAGCCGCCCTGACCAGCCAGTTCGAACGCGGCCTGGCGGCCCTGCTCGACGGCCTCGCCGCCCGCATGAACATCACCCACCGGACCGAAAGCTGATCAACCAGGACCCGCGCCCGCCATCGCAGTAGTGCTGAGGGATCAGGCAGCGAACACGTTGTTCTTATGCCAGTCGAGGTACTTGCGGGCAGGCGGCTGCGCGTTATCGGGACCGAACGCCGAGGGATTCAGCCCGCAGAAGACGCACCGCTGGCCGCAGTTGCTCAGCACATTCAAGGCGAATACATGCTGGCCGACCCGGGCTGCGACCAAGATAATCTGCGGGTGCAGGTACGCCAGGATCTCCTCGCGCGGCGGGAACCGCCGGCTCCAGCGCTAGCTTGAGCGCGATCGCCATCCCGATCCCGCCGAAGCCGACCCCGATGACGACAAACCTGGTAAGTCGTGGGCGCCCCCATCCGACCGAGCTCGGACCCCAGCGGGAGCCGCACGACCACTGCGCCGAGGCCCACAGTCTTTCTACCGAACGGCCCGTGCTCGTGTCACCAGGCAAACGCCCCCGCCGCCCGGCGCGCCAGCCCGCTAGGGGAGAGTGACGACGACCTTCGCCGCCGACACGCCCTTGAGCTGAATATCCATCGCCTGCTGGAAGTCTCCGACGCCATGCCCGACAACCGAAGGCTTCGGCGCCGCCACGTACCGCCCGTCGGCCAGCGCATCCGGCAGGAAGTCCCGGTAGATCGCTGCCGAGACCTCGTTCGCCTTCAACGTCGTCCCGAAGATGTACTTGGAGCGGATCCCACGGCGGCGTGCCCTGACCTGCAATGCCACGTTGGAGGTAACGAGCCGTCGAACCAGCCGCAGGAGCTCGAACCGCCCGTGGCTGTCGTCGGCGAGGCTCTCAAAGGAGACCGGCGGGCTGCCGATGGACACGAACTTGTTGCCCTTCTCGCACGCACCCACGATCCGCACGCAAGACGCCGCGGATGTGGTCCCAAACGCGATCGCCCCAGCCAGCGTGCGCCCCTCGAACGCCGCGATGATGTCCGGCACCACACTTGGGCTGTTGTAGTCGAAAACCTGCGATGCCCCCAGCGACTTCACGTACTCGAAGTTCCGCGGCGAGCTCGTCGTGATGACCTCATAGCCGGCCGCCGCCGCCAGCTGGATGGCGTTGCTGCCGACGCTCGTCGACCCGCCCCACACCAGCAGCGTCTCCCCGGTCGGCGCGGCGTCCGCCGTCGGATACCGCAGCCCCAGCTGGTCTTTCTGGAACAGCCCGCACGCCGCGGTCGATAGACCCAGCGGGAGAACGGCCGCGTCCTCGAAGGCCATCGTGTCCGGGATCGGGGCGGCCAGCCGTTCCAGCACGACGGTGTACAGCTGGAAGCCGCCCTCGGCCGCGCTATTGATGTCCTTATCGCTGCCGACCGCGTGCCCAAGCACCCGGTCGCCCACCCGGAACCGGGTCACCGCCTGCCCGACCTCTACGACCTCGCCAGCCACGTCGGACCCCAGCACCGTCGGGTACTTCAGCCAGCGGTAGGCGACATTCCCCGCGACCTGGATGATCCAGTCGAGCGGATTGATCGCGACGGCGCAGTTGCGCACGACGATCTGGTCGTCCCCCGGCGCCGTGTACGGCGCGGGTCCTACCTCAAGTTTGGCCTTCTTGGCCTTGATCCAGGCGGCGGTGTTGGTCGGCATGGGACTAGCTCCTCCGAGCGTTAGTGACTGCACCAAGTGCAATCGCTAGTCTCGCGTGTGATGACACCAAGTGCAAACACGCGCTACCTTTAGCCGCATGCCACGCTGGGAACCGGACGCGCAGGGACGGCTGCAGCACGCAGCCGTGACGCTGTTCCTCGAACGCGGCTACGCCGCCGTCACCGTCGCCGAGATCGCCGACCGGGCCGGCCTGACCAAGCGCACGTTCTTCAACCACTTCCCCGACAAACGGGAAGTCCTCTTCGCCGGCGCACACGACTTCGAAGCGGGCATCGTCAAGCACCTGACCGAAGCCCCCGCTGATCTCGCCCCCATCGACGCCGCCATCGCCGCGCTCACTCACAGCAGCCTCGAGCTCGCCCAGTACAGCGACTACGCCCGCATCCGCCGCGACCTCATCGCCTCCTCACCCGAGCTGCAAGAACGCGACCTGATCAAGATGACCTCACTCGCCTCGGCCATCGCCGAGGCACTACGCCAACGCCACGTCCCGGCCAGGACCGCCACCCTCACCGCCCAGGCGGCCGTAACCGTCTTCACCATCGCCTACGCCGACTGGGTCGACGACAGCACCGCTGACTTCGGCACCCTCATGCAGCATTCACTCACCGAGTTCCGCCAGGCCGTCGGAGCCACGCGAGGCACCGGTAACTAGCGGAACTTGCTGTCGGTCGACCGCGCCGCTCCGCAGTGGGATCACGGCGCTGCCGTTCCCGGTAGGTCCCAGTGCCACACACCCGATCGTCCGGTTGCCGGGATTCCCGCCGCGGGCCGGCGCGAACGGGAAGGGCGGGGCGTGGCGGCTCCGATCGGGCAACGCCGACGCGTAGCCTTGCGCTCGTGGCCTCAGCGTTCGACTTCAGCGATCACAAGGCGGCGGCGTACGCGCCGCAGATGACTCTTGACATGTACCTGGCATTCCCGGAAGACGCCAGCAAGCTGATTGAGGTCGTCGATGGCTGGATCGTCCGGTGTGAGTCTGCCGAGCCAAGCCATCAGGCGATCCAGTTGAACCTCCTTGTCGCGATCCGGGAGGCTGCCCGGATCCGGGACCGGGCCAAGCCGAGCTGCCACCGAGTGCTCGGTGACCTCGACGTCCTGATCGCCGACAGTCCGAAACTGCACTTCCGTCGTCCCGACGTGGTCGTCTATCGGTGCATCGACGACGATCGCGGGC
>Ga0302325_10021731_pt1 | contig 13429 bp, 14 predicted proteins | sample Palsa_T0_2_FD_201948 | JGI IMG/M metagenome (GOLD analysis project Ga0302325, IMG submission 201948) | Peat permafrost microbial communities from Stordalen Mire near Abisko, Sweden - Palsa_T0_2 | ecosystem: Environmental > Terrestrial > Soil > Palsa > Peat permafrost | place: Sweden: Abisko... | reverse complement strand
CACCGTCATCGCGGGTCCGATCATCTCCAACACCTCGCTGCCCAGCGGTGAGGTGGGAGCACCTTACTCCGGGCAACTGACGGCTAGCGGGGGCTCGGGGACGTACGTGAGCTGGAGCGGCAGCGGACTGCCCCCGGGCTTGAGCCTGAACACGACTACGGGGACCATCTCCGGCAAGCCCACGACTGCCGGCCCGTACAACCCCAGCTTCACGGTAACGGACAGCGCCGGCGCCAACTCGCCGCCGAAAACCCTGCTCATCGCCGTTATCGCGGGGCCGGTCATCTCCAACACCTCGCTGCCCAGCGGCGTGGTGGGATCACCCTATTCCGGGCAACTGACTGCTAGCGGGGGCTCGGGGACGTACGTGAGCTGGAGCGGCAGCGGTTTGCCCCCCGGCTTGAGCCTGAACACGACTACGGGCGCTATAACCGGCAAGCCCACGACTGCCGGTCTCTACAATCCCAGCTTCACCGTTACGGACAGCGCCGGCGCCAACTCTCCGCCGAAAATCCTGCCCATCAACATTGTCACAAGCTCCGGTCCTATTATCACGAACACCTCGCTGCCCGGCGGTGAGGTGGGAGCACCTTACTCCGGGCAACTGACGGCTAGCGGGGGCTCGGGGACCTATGTGAGCTGGAGCGGCAGCGGATTGCCCCCCGGCCTGAGCCTGAACACGACTACGGGGGCCATCACCGGCAAGCCAACGACTGCTGGCCCGTACAACCCCAGCTTCACTGTAACGGACAGCGCTGGCGCCACCTCGTCGCCGAAAACCCTGCCCATCACCGTCATCGCGGGTCCGATCATCTCCAACACCTCGCTGCCCAGCGGTGAGGTGGGAGCACCTTACTCCGGGCAACTGACGGCTAGTGGAGGCTCGGGGACGTACGTGGGCTGGAGTTGCAGCGGATTGCCCCCTGGTATGACCGTCAATCCGATTACGGGGGCCATCACCGGCAAGCCCACGACTGCCGGCCCGTACAACCCCAGCTGCACCGTCACGGACAGCGCCGGCGCCACCTCGCCGCCGAAAACCCTGCCCATCACCGTCATCGCGGGTCCGATCATCTCCAACACCTCGCTGCCCAGCGGTGAGGTGGGAGCACCTTATTCCGGGCAACTGACGGCTAGCGGGGGCTCGGGGACCTATGTGAGCTGGAGCGGCAGCGGATTGCCCCCTGGCTTGACCTTGAATACGACCACAGGTGCCATCACCGGCAAGCCCACGACTGCGGGCCCGTACAACCCCAGCTTCACGGTAACGGACAGCGCCGGCGCCACCTCGCCGCCGAAAACCCTGCCCATCACCGTTATCGCGGGGCCGGTCGTCTCCAACACCTCGCTGCCCAGCGGCGTGGTGGGATCACCCTATTCCGGGCAACTGACTGCCAGCGGGGGCTCGGGGACGTACGTGAGCTGGAGCGGCAGCGGATTGCCCCCCGGCTTGAGCCTGAACACGACTACGGGCGCTGTAACCGGCAAGCCCACGACTGCCGGTCTGTACAACCCCAGCTTCACCGTTACGGACAACGCCGGCGCCACCTCTCCGCCGACAACGTTGCCCATCAACATTGTCACAAGCTCCGGTCCAATTATCACGAACACCTCGTTGCCGAGCGGCGAGGTGGGAGCACCGTACTCCGGGCAACTGACGGCTAGCGGGGGATCAGGGACCTACGTGAGCTGGAGCTGCAGCGGATTGCCCCCTGGCTTGAGCCTGAATTCGAGCACGGGCGCCATCACCGGCACGCCCACGACTGCAGGCCCCTTCAACCTCAGTTGCACCGTCACGGACAGCGCCGGTGCCACGTCTCCCCCGAAAACCCTGGTCATCACCGTTGTCGCGGGGCCGGTCATCTCCAACACCTCGCTGCCCAGCGGCGTGGTGGGAGCACCCTATTCCGGGCAACTGACTGCTGGTGGGGGCTCGGGGACGTACGTGAGCTGGAGCGGCAGCGGATTGCCGCCCGGCCTGAGCCTGAACACGACCACGGGCGCTATAACCGGCAAGCCCACGACTGCCGGTCTGTATAACCCCAGCTTCACCGTCACGGACAGCGCCGGCGTTACCTCGCCGCCGGCAACGTTGCCCATCAACATTGTCACAAGCTCAGGTCCGATTATCACGAACACCTCGCTGCCCGGCGGCGAAGTGGGCGCACCTTACTCCGGGCAACTGACGGCTAGCGGGGGCTCGGGGACCTATGTGAGCTGGAGCGGCAGCGGATTGCCCCCCGGCCTGATTTTGAATACGACCACGGGCGCGATCACCGGCACGCCCACAACTGCTGGCCCGTACAACCCAAGCTTCACGGTGACGGACAGCGCCGGCGCCACCTCGCCGCCGAAAACCCTGCTCATCACCGTTATCGCGGGGCCGGTCATCTCCAACACAACGCTGCCCAGCAGCGTGGTGGGAGCACCCTATTTCGCGCAACTGACGGCTAGCGGGGGCTCGGGGACCTATGTGAGCTGGGGCGGCAGCGGATTGCCCCCAGGCCTGATTTTGAATACGACCACGGGCGCCATCACCGGCACGCCCACGACTGCCGGCCCGTACAACCCCAGCTTCACGGTAACGGACAGCGCCGGCGCCACCTCGCCGCCTAAGACGCTGTCGATTACCATCACAACGTCCAGTTCAACCTTCACCACCCTCTACACATTCACCGGTGGCTCTGACGGTGGCAAGCCCTTCGCCACCCCGATCCTAAACAACGGCTCTATAATCGGCACGACCTACAGCGGAGGCACCAATGATGAAGGCACTGTCTATTCGGTGAATATTGCGAATAAGACCGAGTCGGCGCTGCATTCCTTCATGGGCCAGCCGTCCGACGGAGCTGGTCCGATTGCCGGTGTCGTGTTATCCAGCGGCAACCTCTACGGAGCGACATCCGAAGGCGGCGGACTAAATGACGGCGCGGCCTATGAGCTGACGCTTGCAGGGCAACTGACCCTGCTGCATAGCTTCGCCGGTCCGCCATCGGAAGGGTTCGACCCCACCGGGACCCCGGTCTTCGATCTCTCCGGTAACCTCTACGGCACAACCTACTATGGCAGCGCCCCCGATGTATCTGGGACGGTTTACGAGATCACGGCGGGCGGCGTCTTTTCCACCATCGCAAGCTTCTCGACTAACGACGGGCCGCCGCGGGCCGGTTTGTACTACGCCGGCGGCCAACTCTACGGCACTACTGTCGGCAGCGGCTCGCCGAACTTTGGCGGGACTGTGTACCAGGTTGGCGTCGCGGCGCCGCTCTACACCTTCACCGGGGGCGCGGATGGCGCGCAACCTTTGGGCGAGGTAATCGGAGATGGCCAGGGCAACCTCTACGGCACAGCGTCGGGAGGCGGCACGGGCAGTTTCGGCAATGGCAATGGCGTCATTTTCAAGGTGAACATAGCCACTGGCGCAGAGACTGTCGTGCATACTTTCGCCGGGACGGATGGAGCCGTTCCGGTCGCCGGGCTGGCCCAGGACTCGCTAGGGAACTGGTATGGCACAACCCTGGTCGGCGGCGCTTCGAACTACGGAACCGTGTTCGAACTGGACACCTCGGGCAACTTTACGACGCTGTACAGCTTCACGGGCGGTGCGGACGGGGCGAGCCCGAACGCGGGTGTGGTCGTGGATACCAACGGCAACATCTATGGCGTGACGTCGGCCGGCGGTTCCGCTGCCGCTCCCGGGGGCTACGGAACGGTTTTCGTTATCAGTCCCGCTGGGGGGGGCGTCCGCATAAGGAAACCGGCCATCAAGTAGGACAGGCCTTCCGGCGAGTTCGTTTGTTCCGGATGCAAGCGCCCCGCTTCGGTATGCCAGTGCGCAGCGGGGCGCCCTGTAGGTTGATCTACCGTTGCCGACAACAGCGCACTCCGAACGCGGTTGCCGTCAACCGCGGTGGCCGGGAAAAGGTGGAACGCGTGGGAGCAGCCGCGGGAGATCCGCAAAAATGGGGCTCTGCGGGCGGCTACACGATTTAGATTAGAGAGACTGGTGGCATCCGTCGCAACGAGTGTGGCACTGCGGCGGCGCCGATCTTCCAACTGGAATTGACTGTTTCGCTGCGGCTGGTGGCTGAACTGCCGGCTGCCGCAAAATAAACACCGGAAAAGTAACTGGCGGCTGTAACAACTATCCCCGGGGAATCACTATTTGAAGGTAAAGGAGCACAAACGTGGCTGTTAATGCATATCTCTACGTCGATGGGATAACCGGTCCCAGCACGAGCAAAACAGGATTTATCGACATACTGTCGTTCAGTTGGGGCGTAAGCCAGACCTCGACCTATGGCGCCGGAGCGTCCGGAAAGGAAGCTAAGGCAGGGCGAGCGGATTTCCAGAACCTCACCATCATGAAGGTTCTGGACAAGACCAGTCCGCTGCTTTGCGACCATTGCGCCAGCGGCAATATTCTGGACAAAGTGTACATCTTGTACGACAAACCGGTGGGCGACGCACAGGCGGATTATTTCCGCGTCTACCTGAAGGATGCGCTCATCACCGGCGTCAATTTGTCGGGCAGCAACGAGAACCCCACCGAGTCGGTCAGCTTCGCGTTTCAGGCGGTGGAAATCGCCTACAAGGCGGAGAAGGACGATGGAACGCTGGATGCCGCCGTGCCGAAGGGCTTCGATCTCGGTGCGTTAAGCGCCAGTTGGGCGGCGCCTGATAAATTCTAGTTACTCGATTTCGTAGCGACAAACGAGTGCTTGATGACGGGCAGGTTCACAAAGCGGAGGCGGCCCTGGCACACCTCCCGCGACTCTACCGAGGTCGAGAGTCGCAGACCCAATGGCGGGCAATGCCTTGGAAGTTGAGGTCCCGGGACGGAGAGGATTGGAGGTTCTTTTCTGGGCCGCCGGTGGAAAGTGGTGGTTTCTATCAAGCGTAACGCCAGCCAATGGGGAGTGCTTGCTGACTAACCGTGTCACCCTCCTAGGCGTGTACGAGACAGAGCCACCTCTGGTCTTAAAATTCGGTACAATACCTGTCAACTGAGAGCGAATTGGAGGCAGAATGGGAGACGTAGACATATACTGTATCGGCAAAACGGAAGACTTTGACTTCACAACGTTCGCCGCGAACGTCGTTCATCCCTTGGCCCTGTCGATCGGGAGTGTGGCCGACATGGCGAATCAGGTCGTTTTGGCTTGCAAATCCGCTGCCGCCAAGCTCGCAGAGCTCACCATAGTGGGGCACGGCGATCCTTTGGGCCAGTACATCGGTGGCGATTGGGTTGACAAAGGGTCCTTGGGGTCATTCCGCACCGGCCTGGTGAGACTGCAACCGCTGTTTGGCCGCGACGGGCTCGTCACTTTGGGAGGCTGCGAGCAGGGACAAAATGGCGCTTTCCTGCTGGCCCTTTCCGATATGTTGAACGTTCCAGTCCGCGGCTTTACGGCCTACCAGCGGGCGCTGTGGCCGGGAAACCAGGGCTCCGAAACCAGGTGTTACCTGACTTGTACCCGCGGGCAGCGCGACGCCTGGGACGACTACATCGACCCGGGAATCAAACGAGTGCGGCGCGCGTTCTCGGGCGGTGACTAGCGCAGGCGGGGATCGAACTGCCAGGTGAAAATGCGCTCACGCCCACATCCTGAGTCGTGTCGGAGGTCAGAGGCGATGACGGGCGTTCGTTTCACTTGCGGAGTTCCACAAGTGGTCTATTGGGCATGGCGTCGTTTCTGCTGGCGACGTTTGAGGCCAAGAGAACTGAAGGGAGTGTGATGGAAGAAGTCGATCTTACACTCGTGGCAAGTCAGAAGAAAGCGGTCATGGTGTTACGCCAGGCCCAAGGCTTCGATCCGGCTGCGTTCGAGTGGCAGGTCGCAACACAAGATGAGGACGGCAGAGACTACGCAGTGACGTTCCGAAACGCCGTGTCAGTCCTAGTTCTGTCCTAGTTCACAAGGAGACGGAATACTTTTTTCGATTTGAGAAGTACCGCTCAAAATACTCGCCGGGTCACCAGTTGCGAAGTAGAATCGAATCGTGGGGTCGGTTGATTGACCGTGATGCACACTTTTGTGATTGGCTGTTCAAGCTGCGAATAGAAGCTGCTGAACAGAATTCAGGCAACACCAGCAGTGGTGGTGCTTTGGAAACGACAGCCGAAAACGGTTGCAGTGCTACAGGCTAAAGAGGGTTCAAGCCCACAGCCGGTTCGCCTCATCCCTGAATGGAGAAACCCGAGAGCATTCGTCAGCTATGGCAGTGAAGATAAAGAATTCGTGGATAAGTTCGCTGTCGATCTGTGAGGGTATGGCGTCGATGCTTGGTACGACAGATGGGAGATTAAAACAGGCGATCCCATTCCGGCCAAGATCGCCATGTCCTCCTGCTCCGCGATGTTCTTGACCATGCGTCGCTCCAGGACTCCTCCGGTCCCACACGAGGCCAACACTGGCGCACGGGCGCCCCGGGTTGCGCCCGCCAAGGCCTCGGCGCACCGGAAGGCGACCTCCACCAAGACCGGCAAAACACGCGCCATAGCGCCGGCCACCGCGCCTCGCCACCCTGGCCCGCCTGGTCGCGCGCGAGTATGCAAATACCGGGTGGAGCGTGAAGATCGCGGACCTCGATATCACCCAGAGCACCAGCTTGCGCAAGCTGGCCTTCGCCGAAGACCGGGCCATTTTCGAGGGTTACTGAATCGCAAACCCAGGACAGCCGCACCTGCTGGACCTCGTCGTTCCCCTCGCCGCACCCTAGCCTGACTTTCGCAATTGGGCCAGACGGTAAGGGATAACCGCCGTTGAATCAGCGGAGGCGGTCAAGAGGTCTTCACCACAGACACGGTTGAGCGGCAGTGCGATGGGCGGCCGTCGGCGGGACGGGAGCGGTAATGCGGGGCGGGGACTGCGCCGGCAAACTCATTTGAATTTGGTCCAATAGTACCTGCAGATCTTGGGCCGGTTGCGTGTGCCGCGGCAGGATCAGCCACCGCCCATCGCAGGTGGGAATGCAAACGTTGATCATCTGGATGGTGCCCAGTTTCTCCAGCACCGCAGTCGGGGTCAGGCCGGGCGCGTGAATCTGCAAACGGTTCTTCAATGTGACCTGTACGGGGCAGGGAATCCGCTGCCCGGCGGAACGTTCGGATTGGGTGAAGCCTCCCCGCCCGCGGGCAACATCATCGATCTGTCGAAATTCCAGTTCGACGCCCTGGGACCTCAGCATTGGGTAACCATTTCAAGAAACTTCTACCTAGGTGCTACCGAAACCACCGTGGATGCGTACCAGAGGTTCGTTGTAGCGAACAAGAAGGAGCATCGCAAGATGCCGCGCGCGCCAGACTGGGACAAACACTGGCAGCAGGGCAATTATCCGGTCAACAGCATCTCCTGGGCGGACGCCCAGGCATTCTGTCAATGGGCGGGCGGTCGCCTCCCTACGGAAGCCGAGTGGGAATATGCCGCGCGCGCCGGCAAGGATAACGAGATTTACCCACTAAACACTGAAAACAGCCGCGACAAGGCCAACTTTAAGGGAATCAGTGGCAATGTTATATCTTTTCTGAACAAGAGATTCGTTCCCTCCTGGAAGCGGCGCAGAGCTTTCCCTCGCTGCCGGTACCGGTTTCGTGCCACCTGGCCGATTCTTTTGTCTGAGCGAATGGGTTCGACCGTGGGATCGATGCGGGAAAGCGCCCTGGAAAGCGCCCTGCCGGTCTCGTGGCACTCGTATGCGTGCTGTGCCGTGGAGCCCGAATTCGTCCACTCCCGAATCACCACGGTCAGGGGCTGGCCAGATAAGTCCGGCCTGGCTGGCAAGCCTATGAAAAATACTTTCTCACCCATTGCTGGCAATTCTGGCAAGGCGGTACTAGGTTGCATTTAAGGTTGAACGAAGCGAAAACCAAGTCGTCGAGGTGTGCGCCCCATGACTTGGCAATTGCCCAAGCGGCAGCTTCACCGCAATTGTAGGGCTCCCTTTCAAGGGGATAGTCATTCCTGAACTCCTCGATTTCATCTTTAATTCTTTCGTAGCGTCTCCATGCCATCTGATGATTTGCGAGCTCCCCTTTAAACGTCATGCCACCGGGGCCGCCGCTGTAGCCGACATAGACATGGCCGGTTCTTTCGTCGAATGCATAGGTAAGCATGGCTTTCGTCCGGTAGCCCGGGTCCGATATTCCTCCCGGATGCCAGTCCTCATCGCGTCGATCGTTAAAATCTCGCTCTCGCCGCGCCAAAGCTCGCTGTTTCAATTGGGCTAGAAGTTTTTCATTTACCTGATGTGCGGGATGCATGATCGTTACCTCGACGAGGGAGTATAGCAAATCCGATACCCGCGGGTCAAAGCCGGTGGGGTGGCAGGATCAAAGTATACCGCTTCAGAAGTTCGCCGATCTATTTGACAACAGAGGGGCCGCGATGACCGACTTAGTAAGCGCCCGCAAAACCAAACAGCGACGGCGTTTCGACGCTCCGCCAGAGGCCGGTTTCCGGGTCGACCGATGCCACGACCGACCTTCTTGAGCAATTCCAGGAGCTCCGGAATCACGGTCCCTTGAGAGTGAGCCCCTCGATCCGCGATTTTGTCTTGGTGTGGAGACCGGAGGCTTCGACAGCGTCGGCGCTAGTCTAGGGGTGTACGGTCGTCCACTCCGCGCATTGCAGGTCCCCGGAAGAGTCAGTCATCTTCCCTTTCACCAGGTAGCTGTTCCCGCTGAATGACGCGAGGTTAATTTCTTCGCTATACGGGAGCGGCTGCTTCGTTCGATGAACCGGCTGATCGAGAACTGTGGTGTCCCCTACAACCAAGGTGACAGTAGCGGGCGCGCCCGTTGACAAGTCCAGATTGACCAATACGAGTTCGCGCTCCGCACGGGCGCTCAGACCCAGCGCGCACGCCGGCGTACGCCAGATGGTCGAATGGATTCTGAGAAAGAACCCAGTTTGGGTAGACCACAAAGCGCCATCCGGTCCGGTGGCGATGCCGCCCATACTGCCGTCGTGCGGTACGGGGAACTCGGTGAACAGGCCGGTGGTAGTGATGCGTCCAATTTCGTCGTTCGAGCACGGGTTGCAGGTGACCGTAAACCACATCGCGCCATCCGGCCCAAGTGTGAGCGTGCCGGTTCCGCCACCGGATGGACGGATGGGAATGGGGTACTGACTGAAGACCCCGGTCGTGGTGACCTGCCAGATGTTGCCGTCGCCATCGGCCAACCAGAGGTTGTTGTCCGGTCCCGTGACGATCTGTCCCGGATTGGACAACAGGGCGAAAGAGTAGCCGCTGGTCGACCCGCTGGTGGTGATGCGGCCGACACCGCCGGGATTGATCCCCCAAGTGAACCACAGCGCGCCATCCGGCCCGGTGGTGATGGATCCCGGATAGCTCGATCCAGGGATGGTGATGGGATATTCGGTAACGGCCCCGGATGTCGTGATGCGGCCGATCTGGTTGACCTGGCTCTCGGTGAACCACAGCGCGCCATCCGGTCCCTTCGTGATCGACCCAGGGCCGCCGTTTGAGGTCGGGATCGGATATTCGGTGATGACTCCCGTGGTGGTGATGCGCCCGATCTGCCCGATGCCTTCGGTGAACCACAGCCCGCCATCCGGACCGGCGGCGATCGAACCCGGACCCGCGTAAGGCGTGGGCAGCGGGTATTGAGTGATCGCTCCGGACATGGTGATGCGTCCGATGGCGCAGTCCCCTTCATAACAGCCGCCCTCGGTAAACCACATCGCGCCGTCCGGCCCCGCGGTGATTCCACCGGGAAAAGCGCTGGGCAGCGAGATCGGGTAATTGAGCCACGAAGAAGCGTGGGCGGCTTACCGCAAAAGCCCAAAAGGCGGCAGCCTGAGTTGACGCCTGAAGCCTCACGACACGACCTCTTCATAGCGATGGCGCCACGTGATTTCTCCGGCGGCCTGAAAAACATTCAAAGCTTGTTCGTATAGGTCTCGGGGGATTTCGATGCCGCCGTTCCAACAGCCCAACGCTTGGTAGCTTCTGATCGCGGAAGTTAGGACTTCGGAAGTGATGAGGGGAAAGAACGACGATTCTGCCGCGGCGACTTCCTCGGCGGACGCCGTTTGGACCCACGCTCTGGCACGTTCGTACACCTTGAGACCTCCGACCCCTCGTGGTCAGGGTGTGTCCCGATGGAACTGGCCCGGCAGAAGGGCTAAGAGAAGAGGTGTCATCGGAAGTTGTCAGGGCGGCAGGGCACAACCGGGACAACCGGTGGAACCAACCGGCCAACCCGGAGCCAGTCGGCGCGAAACAGGGCAACAGGGCGCGAACGGTGGCAAGAATAACGGCGGCCCCGCGGCCAGCCTGCCCCCGGGGCCAACCTTAGAGAAAGGACGCAGCGGCTATGACAATGAAATCGACCAGTCCAAACCGTTCGATGATCCCGTGCTACGCCGCCGATGGCACGTGCCTCGGTTACCGGCCCCTCGACGCCGCCCAACGTCTAATATCCGGCGGCTACGTCCACCCGGTGTACGGCCGCAATGGCCACCTCCGGGCGATCTGGCTGCTACGTGACGACGGCACCAGTCCGGTCCAGCACCGCGCCCACAACGGCACGAGGTACAGCTACATCGAGACGCTGGAAAGCGGACGGTGCTGGCAACTCCGGCGGCTGAGCCGGCGCGATACCACTACCCCGGACGGCTCGCCCGTGAGTGCGCGCGACCCTTTTCTCCAGGTGGTGCGCGACTGCATAGTGCCCTCACCAGATGTCCGTGGCAACCGACCCACTGGCACCGGTGCGCTGACGCCGCCACGCTCGCACGCTGCCTGGTGAACAAGTGCACCAGGGAGAGCCTTCTGGCACCCCTGAAGCGCAGTCTTGATAGATTTCCAGAAGGTACCGGCAATTCGCTGTCGTGGTTTGGCTCACTGACAGACCAGCGCCGCAGGCTGTCGCCGAGAGTCGCGTTCACGATTTGGTTTGTTGCCGGACGGGTTTTTGGGGCGCGGAGGCGGTCGACCCTATCGGAATTTCCGCTGCCAGGAAACGACGAAGAAAGCACGCGCGGGAGTTCGGGTGACTGCTCAGGTCGTCAGGGATGCCCTTTCAAGACTGGCAGATGCTCAGTAACGCGCGTTACACTGCCGGTGGATAGTTTCCTAGTGCCGCCACTCGCCCGCAGTCGTGCTTGACTCTGGACTGCACTCCAGATTGTACGATGGAGTTTGGCGGGAATAAAGTCTCATGGACGGTGCCAAAAGAACCACCCAGCGCGACATTTTTTCACGTCCGAGGCTGGCTTTTGTTCTGTTTTGTCTTCCGGCGATCGCGATGGCTGTCACGGGGAGAGCCAACTTCAGCGGCGCGTGGCGAACAATCGTTTGGACTGCCGCGCTAAGCACAATGGGGACGGCGTGCATCGCCAATGCGGTCCGATGCGGACGGCTGCACTGTTACGTCACTGGCCCCTTCTTCGTGGCGATGGCGGTTGTCACTTTGATGTACGGTCTCGGCGCCGTGCGGCTGGGCGGAAACGGCTGGAATTTGATCGGCCTGACGATTCTGGCTGGCGCCATAGCATTATGTTGCCTACCGGAGCTGTTTCTTGGGAAATATCGCAAAGGTAACGCCAAGGATGGCGATCATTGCTGAGAGACGGTTAAGAGTCCGCGGTTCGAGCGCTCCAGACTGTCGGACATGCGCGTGGAAATTGCTCGTGCGGCCGTCAATCGGGCGGCCATGACGAAGCTCGTGGCGGAAGGCCGCGCGGCCCCGACTGGTTTCACACTTGGGTCATGCCGCCGTCGACAACCAGTTCAGCCGCGTTGACGAAGCTGCTGTCATCCGAGGCGAGAAACAGGACGGCCTTGGCGATTTCATCCGCTTCGCCGGTGCGCCCCAGGGGGATCGTGGTGGTCATTTGCGCGACGAATCCCTGGATCTGCTCGTCGGTCATGCCAGCCGTCTTGTATCCTGGAGTCACAACAACGCCGGGGCTGACCATCAACGTTCCTCCCGCAGGGCGTAGCGCTCGGCCAAACCATTGCGATAAATGCGCTCGCGTCACCGGATAGCCCTTGCTCGGCACTGCTGAGCTTTGTGGATTTGAACGGCAACCCCATCGGTCCCACCCAACAGGTGAACCTGAATCCGGGCATGGCGACCGAGCTGGATTTCAATCCCAATAGGTACACGAAGTCGGGCCGCCAGAAGTACGTTCCCCAAATCACTCCGAATAACCCGACCGGAGGCCCGGGCGCCAGTAAATGGAGACCGTGGTCCTTTACAGCTTCACGGGTGGGGATGATGGAGGGTTTCCTTTGGCAGGCGTGATCCGCGACTCCGCAGTGAATCTATACGGCACAACTGATCGGGGCGGCGCCTATTGGTATCATCCGCACGTGCACGGCCTGACCGAGTCGGCCGTGCAGGGGGGTGCCTCCGGCGCGATCGTTGTCGAGGGAATTCAAAGCCTACAACCGGGTCTAGTCGGGTTGCCTGAACGCGTGTTGGTGATTAGGGATCAAGTGCTGCCCAGCGGCAGTTCAGCGACGGCGGCCGGTGAGCCGCCAGCCTGGGAGGTTTCGATAAAGTACGTCCCCATCCCGTACCCCAGCTACCCTCCTGCCGTACTGGAAATGAAGCCCGAACAGAAGCAATTCTGGCGGGTATTGAACGCATCCGCCGACACTATCATCGACCTACAGTTGCAGTACGACCATGTGCCGCAGATTTTACAACTGGCTGCCTTGGATGGCGTCCCTGTGGACTCGCAGGATGGCACCGCGCAAGGAAAGCTCATTCCGAAGACCGACATTCTGCTACCGCCAGCGGGACGGGCCGAATTTATTGTTACCGGACCGTCCGCAACCGTGCAGCAAGCCATTCTCGAGACTTCGCAGGGCCGTTCCGGCGCCAGCCGCCCACCGTCCGTCGTAGCGACCGCCCGCGTGCGGATGGGGATGCGCGCCGCGGAGGGCGCCCGCTAGTGGGTCCTGTACGCCGACCGAATCCGGTGGGGGCGCACGCCTTCCGGGTGGATGCCCACCTTGCCCCCAGACGGGATGATTAGTTCGCCGGCGGCGCCCCAGAGACGGCAGTCAGCGTCCCTGTTGCGACCGACAGCGTAGTGGCCGCACCACTTTCGGAATAAATGACGGTGGCATTTCCGGGCGCGAGTTTCACGGTTGACGCGAATGGCTCGATACCCAGGGTGGTGATCGTGCCAGGCGGCACGAATATCGTTGCATTGATCGTCAAACTAATACCGACTACCTTTACGGGAAAGGACGTCTGGAAAAGATCGTAAGCCGCGCCGATCCCCTGTATAATCTGGCTGGCGTCGCTGGCGATATTCACCGGAGTGGGGCCAAGCAGACCAGAATGGACCACGCCTGTCATCTTGAAGGGGCCAAACATGGCCCAGCCCGTGCCGCTAGCGACGGGGTTGGCGCCGGCCGGGCCTATAATGCTGATAGAGAAAGG
>Ga0302325_10021730_pt1 | contig 13429 bp, 13 predicted proteins | sample Palsa_T0_2_FD_201948 | JGI IMG/M metagenome (GOLD analysis project Ga0302325, IMG submission 201948) | Peat permafrost microbial communities from Stordalen Mire near Abisko, Sweden - Palsa_T0_2 | ecosystem: Environmental > Terrestrial > Soil > Palsa > Peat permafrost | place: Sweden: Abisko... | reverse complement strand
TCCCGCAGGGCGTTCACGCTAAAAGGACCCTGCTGAACTGTCCCGTGCGCGGCTGCCTCCCAATTGAGACGGCCCCGGCGCCCGGCGCAGGCGGCCACCGAGACGCCCAGACCGGTCGGTCAGCGATCCGCATTTGCGACGCGCTCCGGACCTGAGCACGCGGTTCCAGAGGGGCGGTCTGGAACGAGCGGTGGCCGATATGCCGAGCGGCCAGTCTGCCTCTAGCGGGCGGCTCGCACCTCTGGGGCCAGACGTGGTGGCGACGGGACGGCGTTTGGTGACGACCTCGGTTTGGCGTGATGGGCTCGTCTTCGGGGCTCTGGCGTGCGAGACTGGCGCTCGATCGGACTGGCGGGATTGTCGCGGTGGAAGGAGGTCGGGAGCGAATTGAGCGTCGCCTCGTCTCGGGGTGCGGAACCGTTTTTGGAGCGCGCCGATGTTCTGTCGGTGCTGATGGATGCGCTCGCTGGGGTGCGCGCGACCTCTGAGGGGAGGCTGGTGCTCGTTGAGGGGGAGGCGGGGGTTGGGAAGACGGCGTTGCTGCGTTGTTTCTGCGAGGCGCAGCGCGGATCCGTCCGGGTGCTGTGGGGCGCGTGTGAGCCGTTGCTGACGCCGCGGGTGTTTGGGCCGTTGCGTGACGTCGCGCCGGCGACGGGGGGTGAGCTTGAGGAGCTCGTGGAGAGCGAGGCAAGACCGCATGAGGTCGTCGCGGCGTTGCTCCGGGAGTTGCGGTCCGGGGCGCCGACGGTGCTGGTGTTTGAAGATTTGCATTGGGCGGACGAGGCCACGTTGGATGTCCTGATTCTGTTGGCGCGCCGGGTCGGCTCGGTTCCGGCGTTGGTGTTGGCGAGCTTCCGTGATGATGAGCTCCCGCGCGCCGAGGGGCTCAGGGTCGTGGTTGGGGACCTCGCGGGGCGGGCGACGCGGCTGAAGGTAGCGCCGCTGTCGGTGGCGGCGGTGGCGCAGCTCGCGGAGCCCTACGGGGTGGATGGTGAGGAGCTGTATCGCACCACCGGTGGTAATGCGTTTTTCGTCACGGAGGTGCTCGGCGCGGGAGGTAGCGAGATCCCTGCGACGGTGCGTGACGCGGTGTTGGCTCGTGCTGTGCGCCTGCCAGCGGAGGCCCGTCGGTTGTTGGAGGCGGTTGCGCTGGTGCCTGGTCACGTCGAGCTGTGGCTGTTGGATGTGGTCGCAGGTGGGCTGGTTGACCGTTTGGGGGAGTGTCTGGGTTCTGGGATGCTGATCGCCGAGGCGGGTGGGGTGGCGTTCCGTCATGAGCTCGCGCGGTTGGCGGTGGAGGAGTCGATGTCCCCGGATCGCCGGGTGGCTCTGCATCGCGCGGCGCTCGCGGCGCTTGAGGCCCCGCCGTTCGGTGGGCCGGACTACGCGCGGCTAGCGCATCACGCCGAAGGGGCCGGCGAGGGTGAGGGGGTGCTGAGGTGGGCGCCCGCGGCGGCGGAGCGCGCGGCGTCATCGGGTGCGCATCGCGAGGCCGCTGACCAGTACGCGCGGGCGATCCGGTTTGGCGATGCGCTCTCGCTGCGGAGGCTGGCTGAACTGCTTCAGCGCCGGTCGGATGAGTGCTATATGACGGATCAGTTCGGGGAGGCGATCGACGCGCAAGAACGCGCGCTGGAGTGTCACCGGCGGCTCGGCGATCGTCTGGGAGAGGGGGATTCGCTGCGGTCGCTCGCACGCCTGCTGCGCTTCGTGGGGCGCACTCGAGAGGCGCGGAAGAGCGCTCAGGACGCGATCGAGTTGCTCGAGCGGCTGCCGGCGGGGCACGATCTCGCGATTGCGTACTGCACGGTCTCGCACCTATGTGTGGCCATGGAGGATGCTGAGGGGGCTGTGACTTGGGGGGTGCGTGCGCTCCAGCTGGCGCGACGCTTGGACGACACAGAGGCGCTGGTGTATGCGCTGACCAACATCGGCGTGATCGAATTCCTGGCCGGCGATCCGCAGGGACAAAAGAAACTGGAGCGGGCGCTTGCGCTGGCTCAGCGCGCGGGGCTCGAGGAGCACGCCGGACGCGCGTTTCAGAGCCTGATCTATTGGCCAGTCCGGGAGCGCTCCTATGCGCTGGCGACGCGCTATGTCGAGCCCGGGCTCGAGTACTGCACCGAGCGAGGACTGGACACCTGGCGTCTGTACGTGCTCGCGTGCCGGGCCCGCTTAGAGCTCGACCTCGGTCACTGGGATCACGCGGCGGACTCGGCCGGCATCGTCCTGCGCGACCCGCGCAGCGCTCCGGTGCCGCGCTGTTGGGCGCTTGCCGTGCTGGGACTCGTTCGCGCGCGTCGCGGAGACCCACACGCGTCGGTGCCGTTGGACGAGGCGCACGCGTTGGCGCAGCCCACGGGGGAGCTTCAGCTGATTGCCCCGGTCGCTGCGGCGAGAGCCGAGCGGTCCTGGCTTGTCGGCGGGGGGACCATGATCCTGCGGGAGACCGAGGCGGCACTCGAGCTGGCGCTTCGCGCTCGAGCGCGCTGGATGATCGGCGAGCTCGTCTTCTGGCGCTGGCAGGGAGGAATCACAGAGGCGCTGCCGCCCGGAGCAGCGGAGCCCTTCGCGCTGTCGATCGGCGGGGAATGGGCGCGAGCAGCCGACCTGTGGCGGGTGCTGGGCTGCCGGTATGAGGCAGCGCTCGCGCTCAGTGACGCAGATGATGAGGAGAGCCTCCGTCAAGCGCTGGACGAGCTGCAAGCGTTGGGCGCCCGGCCGGCAGCGGCGATCGTGGCGCGACGGCTGCGCGAGCGTGGAGCGCGTGGTCTGCCGCGGGGGCCGCGTCCCCGGACACGTTCCAATCCGGCTGGCCTGACCGCGCGTGAGCTTGAGGTGCTGGCGCTGGTGGCGGAGGGCTTGCGTAACGCTGAGATCGCTCAGCGCCTGGTCGTGGCGGAGAAGACGGTCAATCATCACGTCTCAGCGATCCTGCGAAAACTCGATGCGAGCACCAGGATCGAGGCTGCCGCCGCGGCTGGGCGGCTGGGGCTGACCAGCCCAAGATAGGCAGCGGCCGCGCCCAACATGGGGCGCTGGCCCGATGCGCGCGGCTCGGCCTGCGCCTAGGTTCGTGGCACGCCAAGCGAGCGACGATCCAGACAGGAGGAGTCATGCGACTCGCAACACACAAGGGAGTAATCACCGGCGCTGTCGCGATCGCGCTCGCGACCGCCGCACCACCAGCCTGGGCGGGACTTGAGCTGAACCATGGTACGAGCGCGTCCGGTCAGAGCAGCAGCGCCAGCCCGCCGGTGCGCCCCAACCCCAATGAGCAAACCCCGCACACTGGAGGGTCCCGCGCGCGGCTGAGCTCGCGAAGCCCCCGACCCCCGGACCTCGCCGCGCTCGATCGCGCAGAGGCACGCGAGGCCAAGGCGCTGGCCGCCAACCTGGTTCGCCCAACTCGCTCCGGCAACGCGCCCGGTCCGGCCGTGTTCGCGGCGCCGAGTCTCGAGACGGCGAGCGGCGGCTTTGACTGGGGCGATGGGGCGATCGGCGCGGGCGTCGCGGGATTGATCGTCCTGCTGCTCACCGCCGCGCACCTGGCCGTGCGCCAACGCAAGCACCCCCTTTGAGTCAACCCTCTCACGTAGGAGCGTGACGATGCGCCGATTCTTGCCAACGATCGTAAGGCGAGACGCTGACAGTAGGCGTCGTCTGCGGCTTGCCGCGATGGCTGAACGTTCGGCAATTCCCGAGCGACCTTTCCTCGGTCGCGGGCCGCGCTACCTGATCTATCCGCATGTGTCGATCGCTTGTGGGTCGGTCCTGTCGGAGATCGCGTTTGATCTACGTGATGAAAGCCTCGCGATCGACACCGGGGCGCTCGACCGGCTCGCGACCTTCCTCGGCGGCCCGGACTCGACGCTGCTCGAGCTCAACGCGGGCGCGGCGGTCGACGAGGCCGTGCGGATCTCTTGCCTTTTGCGCCGACGCCGGACCACGGAGTGGGCTCGCGCTCACGAGTTCGAATTGTCTGACGCGGAGAGGTGACTGCGGAGTCCGTCTAACCCTGTGAAGGTCGGGATTGTCTGTCAGCGTGCAGTGGCACGCGACGGCTGCGCTGCCTTGACTCGGCGATGGCTCGCTCATGGGCAGACATGCGCGTAGTGGTGGCCGGCGACGAACCGTCCCCATTCCTCGCGTCTGAGGTTGCGTTCGGCGCACCCTTACCAAGACGGCCGGCCCCGGGCGTCGAGCAGCGTCGCGTGCGCTGCCGGCCATGGCAGCGTGATCGTCGCAACCCACTGCCGGTGACGGTCGGTCCACGCCTTCCCGTCGTCGAACCGGATCCCGTGGCGCAGCAGCAGCTTCGAGAGCCGATGACGGGAACGCATCAGATCCATCCTGACCCCGTCACGAGCCCGGACTAGGTCCCTGAGCGCCTCTTCCTCATCGCCCGGAACCCGGACCGGGTGCAGCCGGCCGGCCAACAGCAGCCGCACGAGATGCTCAGCATCCCGACGATCGGTCTTCACCCGATCCCCGCTCGCGCGCGGGATCTTGCTCGGCGCCGCCACCACACACTCCACGCGACGCTTCACGAGCTCCCGCGCGAGCCCGTACCCGGTCGGGCCGGCCTCATACGCACCCCCACCGGCCGCGGCAACCCCGCGCAGAACGCAGCCGCCGTCGCGTTCTCGCCGCCCATCACGAACGTCTGCAACTGCCCGGTCTCCGCGTCGAGCACCGCCGCGACGATCTTCGCCGCGTGCACGTCGAGGCCGACCAGGGTCTCAGCCTTCGCCATGGCTGGCTCCTCCTATTCGGTTGTGGACCGGCCGCGTGGTTGCACCCACGCGGCATGAACATCCACCCACGACCGTCGTGGGGGAACCGGCCTCTTTTACATCCAGGGCCGGACGGACCTCAATCCATATTGTCTAGAAGGGTCACGTGATCGACGCAGACGGGTCGCACGCCATAGTCTGCGAACGCGCCAGTCGCCGTCGATGAGCCAGGCAACGGAGCCCATCGCGGCGCCGAACGCGAAGCGTCCGTTCGTCGTTGGTCTGTGCGACGCCGGCCGGCGTCCTCGTCGAATGCTCGAAGCGTTTCGCAAGCCGATCCTGTTGACAGAGGGCGCGCCTCCACGTCACCGACACTCGCGCCGTCGACTTCCGCGGGCTGGCGGGTGGCACACTGGGGCGATGTCCGAGTCTGCGACCAACACCCGTCGTGTGGTCGCTGGAGTGCTGCGACGCGGCGGACGTGCGCTCCTCGTGCACCGTTCAGCGCGGCGCGCCTGGTATCCCGATTCCTGGGATCTCCCGGGCGGCCACGTTCGGGATGGCGAAATGCCAACGCGCGGCTTGGAGCGTGAGCTTGACGAGGAGCTTGGCGTCGCGGCCGTCATCGACGGCGAGCCTTTCGCCTACCTCCAGGGAGACGACTTTCGTGCAGACATCTGGTTGATCGATCGCTGGCAAGGAGAGCCGTGCAACCGTAATCCGAGCGAAAACGATGCCCTGGCGTGGCTAAACGAGCAAGAGATGGCGGGTCTCGCTCTCGCAGACCCTGCCTCGCGCCGCCGGTGGGCGCAGCGCTCAACGCCTGACGGCCACGCGCGGTCGGCGACCAATAGCTGGCCGGTTCGGCCTCTTGAGGCCCGCAGGTCGGCATTGCGGTCGCGCCACGCCCCTGAGCCAAGATCGGCATCCAGGGCGGCAACGCCCCCAACTTGATCGAGCGGCCGAGGCGAGCCCCTACCAACGTTCCTCGACCGGTGCTGTCGGAAAGGTGGGCCTGTGCGCGCGCCTACCACGACGACCGTCGCTGCTCGCCGGAAGTACTTGCCGTCCTGAAGGCAACCCGCTCCGCCCAGACCGTGCCGCGACGGGCCGGGTTCAGCCGGCCCGGACAAAAATGGGTACCCGCGACAGGCAACCTAGGGAGCCTTCCCGATGCGCGCGCGGCCGCACCAGTCCACGCTATGGGCATAACCGAAATGCCGAGCCGCAACCCGAGATCGTCGCCGAACTGTTGAAAGACCATCTCGCCCTCGTGGAGTCGGCGGGCCGGTGGATGACCTGGTGTGCCGAATTGCCGATCGAGTTCGTTAGTGCGCGCATGTGGGCGCGCCAATGTTTCGCCTCCGGAGTTTCCTGCGCGATCCAGGTGTCGCCGAACATGATGTGCATCAGCGCGTCGATCAGCTCCGCCGTCCCGGTCTTCTTCATCGCTTCGACGAGGGGCTCGAACGCTGCCAATTTGGTGTTCCACCTCGGCCGACGAGTTGAGTGCAACAGTAGACCGCAGCAGGTCGGGCCTGCGTGCGGCGAGGCGTAGCGAGATGAACCCTCCCATCGAGTTGCCGGCGAAGTGGCGAGGCCCGAGGTCGAGCGCTTCGATCAGCGCCGCGTCGCCTTTCGCAGTCGGCTGGTTGCGATGCCGTCGACTCTGATCCACGAGCAACGCTAAAGCAGCTCGGGTTCGACGACGTGGCGGTAGACGTCGTCGAGCATCACGCCGGTGAGGTGAGCGGTGAGCGGTGAGCGGTGAGCGGTGAGCGGTGAGCGGTGAGCGGTGAGCGCCTCATAATCGAGCGCCTCGGCAGGTCGGGCCAGGTCAACGACGGACAAGTTGGGCGCGGACTCTACGGGCGCGTTCGTGGTTCGGAACGTGTGGATTTCGCGATTTCTGATCGCGGAACTCACGGAAAACGCCGTGGTCCGGTGGTGAGGCCTGGGATTAGCGTTGCGGCTGCCAGGGTCACGGGTCGTGCCGAGCGGCAGTGGCTAATCGTCGAGGTTGAGGGAGATCCAGCAATGCGTGATGTCGCTGTCGTCGGTGCCGGTGTGGGTGGCCTCCACCTCGGCCTGCTGCTCCAGCAGCGGGAGGTTCCGGTCACGTTGTATGCCGAGCGGCCCGCCGCTGAGATGCGCAGCGGCCCGCGGTTGATGAACACCGCCGGGCACTGGGTGCCGACGCGTGAGCGAGAGCGCGAGCTCGAGGTCGACCACTGGGACGAGGTGTTCCCGCGGGTCGCCAAGCTGAACGTGATGGTCTCCGGCCAACTTCCACTCGAGTTCAGCGCCGACCTCGGCATGGGCCCGATCGCCGTCGACTACCGGGTCCAGATGGCGCGGTTGCTGGAGGACTTCATCGAGCGCGGCGGGAACGTCGTTTACGGCGCGGTCGCCCGCGAATCCCTCGAGGAGATGTCCGAGCAGCACGACCTGGTCGTCGTCAGTTCGGGTCGCGGGACGATGGCGGAGCTGTTCCCACGGATCCCCGAGCGCTCCCCCTACACGCGGCCGCAGCGTGTGCTGCAGATCTCGGCCTGCCGCGGCGTCGAGATCGGCGCGGAGACCGGGACGACCTCGATCAACTACGAGTTGAGTCCCGGCATCGGCGAGCTGCTGCTGTTCCCGTACTACACCGCGGACGGGCTGTTCTGCATCGTCTACATCTCGGCGGCGAGCGACGGCCCCCTGCCGGAGCTGCTGAACGCCGACCTCGCAGGCCATGAGGACCGTGACGGCATCAACAGTGTGTTCCGCAACGTCGTGTCGGGCTTCTTCCCATGGTCGGACGAGCGCATCGATTGGGATCAGTTCACGACGGTCGGTCCGCGCTACGACATCGCCGGCGCGATCACGCCGACGGTCCGCCGGCCGTACGCGCAGCTCGAGAACGGGCGCTGGGTCCTCGCACTCGGTGACGTGCACACCGTGAACGATCCGCTGCTCGGCCAGGGATCCAACTCGGCCTCCGCGTGCGCGTTCATCGTCGGCGACGCGATCGTCCAGGACCCGTTCGACTTCGACGAAGTCTGGTGCGAACGGGTGGCTGGGCGGATGTGGGAGCGTGCCGGCGCCGCCGTGGAGTTCACGAACAGCCTGCTCCAGGTTCCGCCGGCGCCGCAGGTCGTCGAACTCCTCGCGACGGCGGCCAACTCGGAGGAGATGGCGGAGATGGTCGGGAGCTTCTTCGGCGATCCGACGCTGGCGCGCAACGTGCTCGCGAGTCCGGCGCGGACCCGAAACGCGATCAAGCTCGTCGCGGGTGAGCCGGTACTCGAGAACGTCATGCTCGCCTTGGGCGCTCAGCCTGCGTGATGGCGGACACGGCAGAACGCGTGGCCACGGGCACCGACATCCGTAAAGCGTTCGGGCTGCGGCCGGAGCCGGTATGCGCGATCACGACGTGCGATGAGTGGGGCGAGCGGATCGGGATGACCGCGACCGCGGTCACCAGCGTGTCGCTGGACCCGCCGATGCTGCTCGTGTGCGTGAACTCCAAGGCACTGATCGCCAGCTCGTTGCGCGCAGGGATGCCCTTCGTCGTGCACTTCCTCACCGCGGAGCAGGAGGAGATCGCCCGCCGTCTCGCCTCGCCGATCGAGGACAAGTTCCAGGGCGTCAGCCACCGGATGAACGCAACCGGTGCGGCCCGTCTGGACGAGGCTGGCGCGATCCTCGAGTGCGAGCCCTCGCAGATCCATGAGACGGGTGATCACATTGTCGTGATCGGCCAGGTGACTCGCGTCGACGTCGGTGCGACGGATGCCCCGCCGCTGGTGTTCCACGGTGGCGCGTTCACGACGGTGCGTAGCGCCCGCGAGGCGGCTCAACAAACGACACAGTCGCCGGCGTCACGCCGGCAGGAAGCGAGACACAGTTGACCAGAGTGCTGATGGTGCTGACAGGGGCGTCCGGATGGACGCTGTCGGACGGATCGACCCACCCGACCGGGTTCTGGGCCGAAGAACTGATCGCGCCGCACAAGATCTTCACCGATGCGGGCTGGGAGATCGAGATCGCGACCCCGGGTGGGGTCAAGCCAACGGTCGACCGCAACAGCCTCTCACCGGAATACACCGGCGCTGACGAGGCTGGCATCGCCGCGCTCGAGCGGTACCTCGAGAGCATCGCCGACGAGCTCTCGAGCCCATCGAGGCTCGAGTCGCTCGAACCCGCCGACCACGACATCCTGTTCGCCCCCGGTGGGCACGGCCCGATGGAGGACCTGGCCTTCTCGCTCGCGATGGGCAGCCTCATCCTCGGAATGCTCGACTCCGACAAGATCGTTGCCGCCGTCTGTCACGCCTCGGCGGCGCTGCTCTCCGCGGATCGTCCCGACGGCTCGTGGGCGTTCGACGGATACCGCCTGACCGGCTTCACGAACGCCGAGGAGGAGGCGATCGGCCTCGCGCCGGTGGCGCCCTGGCTGCTCGAGACGCGCCTGCGCGAACGCGGCAGCGTGTTCGAGTCCGGCGACATATGGATGCCGTTCTTCGTCAACGATCGCAACCTTCATACGGGCCAGAACCCCGCCTCCTCAGGACCGCTGGCCGAGCGTATCGTCGCGCTCGTCGGGGCCGGGGTCGCCTGAGACTCCTCGTTCCTATCTCCGAGGTGTGTGGAGACAGCGGCAGGCCCCGGCGGCTGGGGCCGGCCGCCCGAAGCTCAACCGACGCACGAAACCAACGAAGAAAGAGAAGGCAAATATGGCCACGCTCACGGGACGGTGCCTGTGCGGCAACGTCACCTATTCTGCCGAGTCCGGCCCGCTGATCACGGCGATCTGTCACTGCCATAACTGTCAGCGGCAGACCGGCTCGACCTACTCGTTGGTCGTCGCCGTGCCACGCGGCAGCGTGACGATCGACGGCAGCACCCTGTCAACATTCGACACGGTCACAGAGAGCACCGGCACGCCGTCGCACCGGCAGTTCTGCCGCAACTGCGGCTCGCCGTTGTTGACCCTCGCGGACGCAGCTCCGGACCTGGCCTTCATCAAGGCCGGCACCCTCGACGAGAACACCGATGTCTCGCCGACCGTGGAGGTGCACTGCGCCAGCGGTCTCACGTACGCGACTGAGGACGGGTCCGGGCGCGCGCAGTTTCCCGGCGACCTGCCGGCAGCCTGACCGCCGGTCGTATCGCGTCATGACCACCACAACTGGGATCTCGCACCTGCGACGCGGCAGCGACGGGCCGTTCGATGCTGACACGATCCGCAGGAGCGACGCGGACGTCCCGTATTACTCGGGACTGCCGTCCTCGCTCGTGACCGCCCTGCGGGCGGGGGTCCAGCGAGCTCCGCACGCCGAGGCCGTCGTCGAGGTCCCCGGGCGCCGGCTGAGCTATCGGGAGCTGTGGGACCACGGCTCCGCCGTGGCGGGTGGGCTGCGTGATGCGGGCGTCGGCCCGGGTGACCCAGTGGCGATCGACCTGCCCAACGGCGTTGACTGGGTCGTGTCGCTGCTGGGGGTCATGCTCTGCGGTGCCGTTGTGGTGCCCGTCAACACCCGGCTCGCCCCCGAGGAGCATGCCGCGGTGCTGACCGGCTCGGGCGCGGTCATGACGATCGACGGCGCGACGCCGGCGCCGCGCGCAGAGCCCTACGTGGATGGGAGCAGAATCGGGAGCGACACGGCGGCGATCTTCTACACGAGCGGTACGACCGGCCGCAGCAAGGGCGCCGTCTCGACGCACGAGGCGCTGCTCGCCGTCGCGGAGAACATGTGGCGTGCGGCGGCGATTCCGCGGGACCTCGGCCCGGATCTGCGCACGCTCGTCTGCGTTCCGCTGTTCCACGTCACCGGATTCGCTGCGCAAATGGTGACGACACTACTCAGCGGCGGTGCGCTGGTGATCCTCAACGGGCTCGATGCACCGAAGATGCTCGAGACGATCGCGGAGGAACGCGTGTCGATGATGGTCGCGGTCCCGGCGATCTACTTCTACCTGCTGTCCTCGCCGAGCTTCACCTCCGACGGGGTCTCAGGAGTGCGCTGGGCGCTCTACGGCGGCGCGCCGATCAGCCCGGAGCTGGTGATCCGGATCAAGCAGGGCCTGCCGGCCGCTCGCGTCGCGAACGGGTTCGGGATGTCGGAGACGAGCTCGCTGGCGACGCTGCTGCCGCATGAGGAGAGCGACAGTCGCGCCGACTCGATCGGCTATCCGTGCCCGTGTGTGGACGTCGCGATCCTCGACGCCGATCCGGAGACCGGAATGGGGGAAATCCTGCTCCGCGGCCAGACCGTGACGACGGGCTATTGGCGCGAGCCTGACCTCGCGCCCCAGAGCTTCATCGACGGCTGGCTGCGTACGGGCGACATCGGCCGGATCGACGACGCCGGTCGGCTGTACCTGGTGGACCGGCTCAAGGACATGATCAACCGCGGCGGTGAGAACGTGTTCTCCGTCGAGGTCGAGAACGCGCTCGCCGACGCACCAGGGGTCAAGGAGGTGGCGGTGATCGGCGTGCCCGACAACATGATGGGGGAGAAGGTCGGCTGCGTGATCGTCCCGGGGGAGGACGGCGTCGAGATCGACGTCGTCCTGCGCCACGCCGCCGCCCAGATCGCGGACTACAAGGTTCCGCAGTACGTCGCCATCCTTGAGACGCCGCTGCCGCGCAACCCCGCGGGCAAGGTGCTCAAGCAGGTCCTGCGCACCCAGATCGTCTGGGGGCACCCGGTTCGATGAGCGGTCCGCACACCATCAAGATTCTGGGCCGATGATCGACTTCACGATTCCCGATGCTCTCCAAGACGTGGTCGCGCGCGTGCGCGCGTACGTGTCCGAGGACGTGCTGCCGGCCGAGGTCGAGGTCGCCGATCCCGACGACCTCCTCGGGTCCTGGCACATTGTCGAGCGCCTGCGGGATCGCGCCCGCGATCGCGGGATCTACACGCCAAAGCTGCCCCGTGAGTGGGGTGGGCTCGGTCTGGGAGTGCTCGGCATGGCCCTGATCTCGCAGGAATGCGGTGCCTCGCTATTGGCGTCGCTCGGCCTGAACGCGATGGCGCCCGACGAGGGCAACATGCATACGCTTCTGATCGCGGGCACCGCTGCGCAGCTGACTGAGTATCTCGGCCCGCTCGCCGAGGGCCGCGTCCGCTCGTGCTTCGCGATGACCGAGCCCGATGTCGCCTCCAGCGATCCCACGAACCTGCAGACGACCGCGATCCGTGACGGCGCCGATTGGGTGATCAACGGGCGCAAGTGGTGCATCACCGGCGCCGAGGGGGCAGCCTTTGGGATCGTCGTCGCCAAGACGGGGGCCGACCGGGGAGCCGGTCACCCTAACTACTCGCTGATTCTCGTGCCGACCGATGCTCCGGGCTGGGCGGTTGAGCGTGATCCCGGTTGGATCGGCGTCTCCCAGCGCGCGCTGGACATGACCGCCGAGCGGCTCCTGGCCCGCCGCCCGTGTCCGACGAGCCTGGGAGAGCGTTCCAAAACGAATCGAGCGCGCTGGACACACTGCACGTGGCCGTGTGTCCGAGCTGCCCGTCCGGCGCAGGCGTCCATCCGTCCGGCTGGGCATAACTCGCGGTTATGCCCAGCCGTCAAAGTGCTGCTAGAGAACCTGCCCGGAGGGCGGGATGCTCATCGCAGATGTTCTCGAGCGGCGTGTTCCGAGCGCTTCGCGGCCAGGCCATGACGGATGGCTAAGCGGCTTAAGCTCGGACTGAACGTGGGTTACTGGGCGGGCCGACCGCCTGTCGGCGCCGCCGAAGCGTTCGTCGAAGCGGAGCGACTGGGGTTTGATTCGGTCTGGTGCTCCGAGGCGTATGGCTCGGACGCGATCACGCCCCTGGCGTGGTGGGGCAGCCGAACCGAACGGGTGCGATTGGGTAAGGCGATCGTGCAGATGAGTGCGCGGCAGCCAGCGGCCGCGGCGATGGCGGCCATGACACTGGATCATCTGTCGCGCGGCCGCTTCATCCTGGGGCTGGGCGCGTCGGGGCCGCAGGTGGTGGAAGGCTGGTACGGGATGCCGTTCGAGAAGCCGCTCGCACGGACCCGGGAGTACGTGGGGATCCTGCGTGACATCTGGGCCCGGCAGGGTCCGGTCGAGAGCGATGGTCCGCACTATCCGATGCCGCTGCGCGACAGTCCGGGGACGGTCGGGCTGGGCAAACCGCTCAAGGCTTCGATCCGCCCGCTGCGCGAGGACATTCCGGTGTTCCTGGCCGCGGGGGGACTGAAGAACGTCGCGCTGGCGGCGGAGCTTTGTGATGGCTGGGTGGCAATGCTGCTCAGCCCTGATGAGCGGTTCTACGCCGACGCGCTGGCGGAGGGGTTCGCCCGTCCCGGCGCGCGGCGGACCGCGGACGAGTTCGAGGTCGCGGCAATGGTGCCGTTCATCGTGCACGATGATGTGGAGGCCGCGGTCGACATGGTGCGGCCGTTCTATGCCCTGTACTTCGGCGGCATGGGGGCGAAGGGTGGCAAGAACTTCCACGCCAACGTGGCCATCCGCATGGGCTACGAGCGCGAGATCGCCGAGATCGCCGATCTGTATCTGGACGGGAAGAAGGACCAGGCGGCCGCCAGGATCCCGTCGGAGCTGATCCAGAGGATGTCGCTGTTAGGCCCGGCGGACAAGATCCGCCACGATCTACAGGCGTGGGAGGACTCGTTCGTGACCACGCTCATGATCTCCGGCGAGCCGCCGCAGCTGC
>Ga0302325_10021729_pt1 | contig 13429 bp, 17 predicted proteins | sample Palsa_T0_2_FD_201948 | JGI IMG/M metagenome (GOLD analysis project Ga0302325, IMG submission 201948) | Peat permafrost microbial communities from Stordalen Mire near Abisko, Sweden - Palsa_T0_2 | ecosystem: Environmental > Terrestrial > Soil > Palsa > Peat permafrost | place: Sweden: Abisko... | reverse complement strand
GGTGGAGACCCTGTTGAAGACGTTGGGCGAGCCAAAGCGTTGTGAGATCGTCCGGCTCGTGTGGTCCGAGGAGCTTGCGGCAGCTGAGATCGCCGCTCACTTTCCTGACGTGACGCGCTCCGCGATCTCCCAACACCTGGGTGTGCTGCGCAACGCCGGGCTGGTCACCGAGCGCCGGGAAGGCGTTCGCCGCCTGTACACGGCCAACCAGGCCGAGTTGGAGAGGCTCCGTTCCTTCCTCGACTCGTTTTGGTCCGACAGTCTCGCCAGGCTGCGCGACCTCGCCGAATCGTCCGAACCCGCCTAGGAGACACCGTGACAACAGAAGCCGTCCGTGAGATAACCATCAAAGCGACGCCAGCAACGGTGTTCGCGTACTTAGTCGACCCCGAACGATTGGTGGAGTGGATGGGGACCGAAGCCGTCCTACAACCGGTTCCGGGCGGGGAGTACCGGGTCATCTGTGGAGGGGTGAACCCGAGCGCAGGGCATTTCGTCGAGGTCGTGCCGAACCAGCGGGTGGTGTTCACGTTCGGTTGGGATCTCCCCGGTCACCCGGTCCCCGCTGGCTCGACCGAGGTCGAGATCACCCTGGAGCCGGTCGGGAGCTCGACCTTGCTGCGGCTCGTGCACCGCGGGCTACCCGATGATGCCATCAACGATCACCTGCGAGGTTGGGACTACTACCTGGGCCGGCTCGTTTGGGTCTGCGACGGTGACGACCCCGGGCCGGACACCCCCAACCTGGGCGACGGGCAACCTGAGGCGCGGGCAACCTCATGAAGACAGAGGAGGTCTGGCGCTACATCCATGCGGAGCGCAACGACCTGGCCGGCACGCTGGAAGGTCTTACGCCTCAGCAGTGGGCGGCTGCCTCCTGGTGCGAGGGTTGGACGGTCCAAGACACGACCGGCCACGTGGTCGCAGCAGCGGAACAGACCTTCCCGAACTTCTACAAGGAGCTCGTCCAGGCCGGTTTCCGGTTCAACGTCTTCGCAGCGCGTGGTGCGGCTCGCAACGCCAGCGCTGGCCCGCAAGAGCTGGTGCGCCGCCTCCGGGTGCGCACCACGACGACCAACCACCCTCCCGCGCCAGTCATGGCAATGCTCGGCGAGATCGTCGTTCACGGCGAGGACATCCGCCGGCCACTGGGCCTAAGCCACCACTCACCCGAGCCGGCCCTCGTAGCGGTGGCTGACAGCTGGAAGAACTCCAACCTGCTCATCGGGGCGAAACGGCGCATCGGCGGGCTCCTGTTACGAGCCAGCGATGCCGACTGGCGGCACGGAGAGGGGCCCGAAGTCGTTGGGCCGCTCCAGTCCCTCGTCCTTGCGATGACAGGTCGCAAGGGCTCCCACCAAGATCTGGGTGGGGACGGGCTCGAGGTCCTGGCCAGCCGTCCGTAGCCCGCAGAAGTTCCCGCGGCGGATAACCCAGAGCCACAACCAGGGAACGAATGGATGACTGGAAAGTTACATCTCTGTGACACTCCCCAACTTCGTCCACAGCTGTGGATATTCAGTCACGCTCCAAGACGCATGCCGTCCCTATCCCGCCTTCGGCGGCTACACACACAAGGGCTCGGCGTAAACCCGCCTCAACCAGCCCTGAAACGGCCGCCACGAACAGGCCGGCCCCCACTGCACCAAGCGGGGCCGCTGTCGCGAGGGCTCCGCCAGTGGGGTTGACCAGGTCGGCACCGACCTTCATCTCAGCCAACCAAACCTGCACGGCAACGGCGCTGCTCTCGTGGACCTCCCACCAATCGATGTCGTCGACGGTGAGACCTGCACGCTCCAGCGCGGCCTTGGCCGCGGGGACACTCGCCGCCGGCCAAACAAGCGGGTCGGTGCCAACCGTGGCGAACGAGACCAGGCGCGCCATCGGCACCAATGCGAGCTCACCCGCTCGCTCCGCACTGGCTATCAGCAGCGCAGAAGCCCCGTCACCCTCAGCCGCCATGTTCGCGGCCGTCACAACCCCGCCTTCGAGGTACGCCGGCGACAGCGCGGCGACCTCAGCCAGCGACGACCGCCGCCCAAGAGCCTCGTCCATCACCAGGGACGTCTTCGCCGTGCCGGGGAGCGAGAGCATGTAAGAGGGCCGCTTCCTTTGCGCCCGCGAGGCCCGTTGCCGGCTCTCGATCGCCCACTTGTCGAGCTGGGTACGGTCCAAAGACCAGCGACGGGCGACCTCCTCGGCGGCCAAGCCGGGCGGCGGCAGACCGCCGCCCTTGTACCTGTCCTGTAGGCGTTGGCCGTAAGGCTTTCCCACGGACGGGACCGACAGGCTCGCCCCAAGAGGTACCGCTGTCATGACTTCGACTCCCCCGGCAACGACGAGGCCTTGGGCGCCCGACGTCACGGCCTGGGCCGCCCAGTGCACCGCCTGCGCGGAGGATGCAGCCTGACGGTCCACCGTGGCCCCCGGTACGTGCTCGGGCCACCCAGCTGCAAGTACGGCCCGTCGTGCGATATTGCACGCCTGCGCCCCCACCTGCGTAGTGCAGCCGAAGATCACGTCGTCGACGGCACGGCTATTGATGCCAGCCCGTTCGACGAGCTGCGACAGCACCTCTGCCGAAAGGTCGACGGGGTGCCAGCCGGAGAGCGCACCTCCTCTCCGGCCGTACGGGGTGCGGACGGCATCAATTACAACGGCCTGTCCTCGCCCGTCCCGCTTGGGTACCCGTGGCACTCAGTGGACCACGCTGATGCCGACGAGGCGCCCGACGAGATAGGTCACACCGGCTGCGAGCATACATACGGCCACTTGCCGGAAGGCGCTGCGGACGGGAGAGCGGCCCGTCGCCTGCGATAGCAGGACGCCGATCACTAATGAACACGCGGCTACGCCACATACCGAGCTGGCCACTGCAGGAAAGCCCCTTAGGAAGAACCACGGCACCAGGGGGACGGCTGCACCTACCGAGAAACTGATAAGGGAGGAAACGGCGGCCGGGTAAGGGGACGGGATGGCGGACGGGTCGATCCCGATCTCCTCGCGCGCATGCGTCTGGAGCGCCATTTCTGGCGTGCTCATCATCAACTCGGCGAGAGATGATGCATCTTCGGGGGACAACCCGCGGTGCTCATATAGCTCGGCCAGTTCTCGGCGCTCCGCCTCGGGTTCACGCCGAAGAGCGGTGCGCTCTACGTCGAGCTCCCGGTCGAGAAGCTCCCTTTGCGCAGACATTGAGACGTACTCTCCCGCAGCCATGGAGAAGGCCCCCGCAAGGAGACCGGCAAATCCCGCCAAACGTACGTAGTCGGGCCCCGGCTGAGCTCCGAAAACGCCCAGGATCAGGGACACATTCGTGACCAGCCCGTCGCTTACCCCGAACACCGCAGCGCGCGCGGCGCCAGACTGAACGTTGCGGTGGTGGTGTTCTGTGTCCTGGTGCTGCTCGGCGTTCCCTTCGGCAAGCACGCCATCGCCAAGGACCTCACTGTCGCTCTCGGGCTGCTCCCCTTTGGAGGCACCGGGATCACCGGCCAGTTGGCTCACCGCGAGATCACAATACCGAGGCCACCGCTACAAGGTTGAACAAACAATGCGCCAGCATCCCGGCTCCCAAACGCCTAGTCAACTTTGCCGTATAACCGAGTACGACTCCGACAAGGAACAAAGCGAGCACGACCGTGACATTGCCGGCCGCCGTTTTTGACTCACCGGCATGCGCAAAACCAAAAAAGGCCGCCTGCAACCAAACTGCGCCGCCCGGCCCGAACTTAGCCTGCAATGCAGTCCGCAAAAACCCGCGAAAAAAAAGCTCTTCAAAAAACGGTGCTCCCAACTCGACAATCAGGGTGAGGATAACCAGCCCGACCTCATGGCCTTTTTGCTGAGTGATAATTTGGTCGTTAGTACCGGCAAATTGGGTCCCAGCAAACACAAAAACAACTATCTGAGTAACAATAAGTGCGGCGGCTACAGCGGCGAAGCCCCATAGGACGTCGGCCCTCCTTATTCCCAAACCGAAGTCGCGACTCAAACTCGCGCTGCCATAGCGGCGCGAGACAAAGATCACTGTCCCCAACATGCCTGCCCAAAGCCCCATCTCGCTCAGGAGGGTCGTCACAGGGCCAGTCGCGCTCCCCGAAAGGGCGTCCCCAATAGTTGCTCCCACAACCGCCAGCGCGTAGCCGGCCAATATGCCCGGCACTCCCCACCACGCCGCCTGAGCCGGGATAGAGGGGGCGCTTGGGCCATCGTGGGGCCCGGCACCCGGTGGCTCCGGTGACGGGACATCGCCTGACTGCAGCGGCCCATAAGTGGGAAGGCCTCGGGACGGCGCGGGACCTGACCCCGCCGCCCAGGGGACCTCGGTAGGCCACTGAGGCTCGTCCGGCCCAGCTGAGGCGCTTGGCCAGGGTGGCTCTTGTCTCTCGCTGCCGATAAGCGGCTCGGCCCCAGGGCCAGGCTGGCCAGGAGGGGGCGTCGGCCCCCGCTCTGGCGGGCTCTGTGCAGCCATTGTCCGAAGGTACTCCGCCGGGGCGTCTTCTACGGCCCAGCTAGCGCGGCCCCTGCTGGCGCCAACGCCGCTCGTCCCCTACGCTGGGATGGAACGCCGCAGGCTGTTGGCTGACGCGCACAAGCTCGAACGTTCCTGGCGACCTGAGCCTGAGGCTCAATCGCTGCGGGAGGGCTGAACGGTGGCGCCTGGCTTCGCGGGGTACCAGTCCCACCGAGGAGGCAATGAGTGAAACGTCCTTATCAACCCCACAACCGCCGTCGCGCGAGGCGGCACGGGTTCCGTCACCGAATGGAGACGAGGGCCGGGCGGGCGGTGCTGAAGGCGCGCCGCCTGAAGGGCCGGCACCGCCTGGCAGTTTGACGTGGCGAACGAGAGGGCGGTCGGCCTTCGAGGAGTTTCGTCGCGCCAGCACCATCCGTTCGGGGCCGTTCACCGTGTCCTGGCTCCCGGCAGTGCCCGGCCAACCCCCCGCACTCGCGTTCGCGATCGGCAAGAGGGTCGGCAACGCGGTGGTCCGCAACCGGCTTCGAAGGCGCCTGAGGGAAGCAGCTCGCCATCTTGTGACGCTGCCTCCGGGCACCTATCTCATTCGCGCCAGGCCCAGCGCAGTGGCGCTTTCCTTCCAGGAGATCTCAGCGCACCTGTCGCGGGCGACGAGCTCCCTTCCCACTTCGGGACGGCTGGTGCCCCAACAGGCAGCAACGCGGAAGCGGGTAGCCTCGGAACCCGATCCCCCGGTAGCGGAGGGGCAATGACTGCGCCCACCACTCTTCACCCCACGCGTTCAGTGCCTGCACGAGTACTTAGAGCGTTCATTCTTGTTTACCAGTCCGCACGCGCCGGGCGCAGCCCCGTGTGCAGGTTCGTTCCCTCCTGTTCGGACTATGCGCTCGAAGCCCTAGAGGGTTTCGGCGCCCGCCGTGGTCTTGCACTCACCACGCGCCGGTTGGCTAGGTGCCGTCCGGGTGGGCCGTTTGGGCTTGACCCCGTGCCTTCACCCTCTTTGCGAGCGGAGGAGCTCGCCCGATGAGCTCTCTCAGCAGGCTCATAGGCTGGGTACTGGCGGGCCTTTACTCGGTGATCCCCAATTACGCGATAGCGATCATCCTCATCGGCCTGATCTACATGGGCTTTGTAGTGCCCTTCACTCTCAAGTCGACGCGTTCAATGCTCGCCATGCAGAAGCTGCAGCCGAAGATGAAGCAGCTTCAACAACAGCACAAGGACGACCGGCTCGCGCTCAACCAGGCCCTCACTGAGCTCTACAAGCAGGAAGGCGTCAACCCCTTCGGTGCTTGTATCCCGACCCTGTTGCCGTTGCCACTCCTCTACATCCTCTACAGCGTGATCCGCGGGTTGAGCCACAAGACCTGCTTGCACGGCACAACGGACTGCCATGCAGCGCCGCTGTACATCAGCCCGGGCACGAAGATGTACAAGGCCCTGGTCCACAGCGCGCCACCAGGGTTGGGCGCCCAGATGAAGTCCTTTGGCATCGACCTGACCAACAATGCTTGGGCTGACCTTCATTCAAAGGTCGGGATCGGGGCGACGTTCGGCGCTCTCGTATTACTCGTCATCATGACCGGGGCCAACTACTACCAGCAGGTCCAGATCATGAGCCTGAACCCCATGGTGCGCCAGAACCAGCAGATGAACTCGCAGATGCGCATGATGAGGTTCTTCCCGATCCTTTTCGGGGTGCTCTGCATCCGCTTCGCGACTGGCCTCGTCCTTTACTACGCCGTGTCCGGTCTCTTCAGGGTCGGCCAAACCTGGGCCATGTACCACTACGACCCGAAGGTAAAAGCCCTCGTCGCAAGAGACGACCGCGACCTCGAGGCCATGGAGGCACACCTGGAAGAGGTCGAGGGTAAACCGCGGAAGGCACTGCCGAAGGCGCCGCAAAAAGCACTGCCTAAGGCGCCGCCGAAGTCGCCTCCTCCCAAGATGCCTCCCAGGCCGACGCCGACGCCGGCTGGGGACATCGCCCCAGCCAACGGTAAACCGAACGGCCAGCCGAACGGCGGTAAGCCGAACGGCCAAGCCAACGGCCAGAGGCCAATACGCAACCCGAACACCGAGGCGGCGAGCCAACGAAACCGAAACCGAAGACGCAAAGGTCGATAGGGCTATGGAATGGGTCGAGACCACTGGTCGCACGGTCGAAGAGGCCAAGAAGTCCGCTTTGGAACAACTCGGCGTAGAGGAGGCTGACACCGATTTTGAGGTGATCTCCGAACCCAAGGTTGGGCTGTTCGGCCGTTTGAAGGAGGAAGCGCGGGTCCGGGCCCGCGTGCGGCCTCGCTACCCGCGTTCAAAGGGTGAAAGGCGCGAGCGGAGGCGAGGACGGGGCGCGGCTGGCGCCGACCACGGTTCTCAGACCGGGCCCGCGGTGCCCCAGGCCGGCACCGGTGACCAAACAGCCGATGGTGCCGACGAACACAAGAGCAGGTCGAAAGCCGATGGGGCGGAGCCTCGGGCCGCCGGAGAGGTCTCCGCGGCACGCCGGCGGCGGCGTTCTTCGCCATCTGCAGGGTCCGGTGACAAACCCGAACGAGGAGGCGCTAACTTCAGCGAAGTGAAGACGGCGTCGGTCGAAGAGCAGGTTGCGTTGGGGGAACAGTTCGTGCGCGGGCTCCTTGCCGAGATGGGCGCCCAAGCAACGATCACTTCCGAGGAGCTCGCCGAGGGAGTGGTCGAACTGTTGATCACCGGCGAGAACCTGGGCACGTTGATAGGGCCCAAGGGAGCGACCTTGCTTGCCTTGCAAGAGCTGACCCGAACGGTGATGCAACGCCAAGTCGCATCCTCGGAGTGCCGGGTCGTCCTGGACATCAACGGGTACAGGCGGCGCCGGCAGGACGCGCTCGCCCGCTTCGCCAGGCAGGTTGCTCTAGAGGTGCAGGCCAGCAACAACAAGCGCGCTCTCGAGCCGATGCCGCCTCCGGACCGAAAGGTCGTCCACGATGCTGTCAACGACATCGCGGGCGTCACGACGATCTCCGAAGGCGAGGAGCCTTACCGGCGAGTCCTCTTGATCCCTGTTCCCTCTGACGCCTCCGATGAAAGTTCTGCGGCGGCGGGCCAAGAACAGTCGGAGAGCTTCAGCTCGTAGCCTCGGCTACTCGTGCCTGTCTTCCGCATGTCGTCGCAGGGCCCGCAATGAGCCCATCGCCAGTACCTGACGTCCCCGAATCTTCACAAGCCTTGCCGGGGCTCGCCAATCTGGACACCGAAAACCTTCATCGCCTCCTTACGAGCGCTCGCGATCTCGGCTTTCTCGGGCCAGGAAACGTGGCTGACCAGATAACGCGAAGCGTCGCATTCGCGGTGGCGGCCGGTGTACCTGCTCCAACGGGCCTCGTGGCCGACCTCGGCAGCGGCGGCGGCTTACCTGCCCTAGTCCTGGCGCTCGTCTGGCCCAACAGCAGCTGGCTCCTGATCGACAGCAACCAGCGACGGACTGGCTGGCTACGAGAGGCGAGTTCGGAACTTGGTGCCTCGGGCCGGGTCGAGGTCGTCTGCGAGCGAGCCGAGTTGGTTGCCCGAAGCCCGTACCGTCACCAAGCCGACCTTGTTACAGCGAGGAGCTTCGGACCGCCTTCGGCAACAGCCGAGTGCGCCGCTCCGCTGCTCGCCTTGGGGGGACGCCTGCTGGTTGCCGACCCACCGGAAGGCCCAGACCAGCCTGTGAGGTGGCCCCAAGAGGGTCTCGCTCAGCTCGGCCTGGAGCTGGGAGACCACGAGGTCGTCGCTACGGACGCAGGCCCGGTATCGTTCAGCAAGATCTTTGCCGTCTCGGAGTGCGCCGACCGGTACCCTCGACGAGTCGGGACTCCCTTCAAGCGGCCGCTCTTCTAACGCCGCGAGGCCTTGGGCACAACCCCACACTCAGGCTGGGGGAAAGGCCCTTCTCGGGTCTTTGTTCCACGTGTTACCATACGGTGAAACACCCGCCTGAGGTCGCCGGAGGTTCGCCGAGGCTTCAGCATCCAGCCTGGTTTTTGGGGAAAAGGAGGTCTCGACTGCCTACTGACTTCGAAAAAGGGTTCATGGTCGGCTTGCTGGTCGGTGAAGGGCACTTCGGCGGGGACGGACGACAACCCCAGGTGACACTGCGGATGCACGTCCGTCATGAGGCCATGTTCACCTGGATAGAACGGACCTTCCCGGGCGGCAAGCTCTATGGCCCGTATAACCACGACGGTCGGCACTACTTCCAGTGGATGGCCAGAGGCAGCTACCTCCGCGAGGTGCTCATGCCGATCCTCGACGAATATCTCACAACGCAGCTGGATGCCCCTAGCGCCGAACGTTACGAAGAAATGAAGGCGAGGTACCACAGCAGGCTTAGGCTTGTCGCCCAAGCGACCGTCGAGGAAGAGCCGGTGGGCCCACCTTCTGCCGAGGCGGAGGGGAGCCAGCAACCAAGACCGGCGCAGCTCAACCGTGAAGGCTCGACGGCAGCCGACATCTTCGATCGGCTCCGGCGTGAACCACCTCTTTAGGTTTAACTGTGAACATGCTTGCTGTAGCCGGCAATGCGAGCAAGTATGAGAGACGCATGACAAATCGGGAGTCGCGACGGGACAATGCCCCCCCGATCTTTGGCACGACGCATGTCGGCAACCCTGTCAACGCCCTTCCCGGCGACGAACCTTCCATGAACGACGACAAAATCGATACGAAAGAACACCCTGTGATCGCGCTAGAGGGCCCTGTGACGCCCCCGGCCTCAAGGCCGCCGGAGCCAGCGCTCCTCAATCAGCTGAGCAGCGCGGCTAAAGAGCTAGGAGCCGCCCATGACCTCGGGCGCGGTCCCAAAAAAAGGCTCCCGCTGCCGCGTGTCCTCGCGATCGCCAACCAGAAAGGTGGGGTGGGTAAGACCACCACCGCGGTCAACCTTGGAGCTGCCCTCGCCGAGCTCGGCTACCGGGTGCTCGTTATCGACCTGGACCCCCAGGGCAACGCCACGACTGGCCTAGGCGTCAACGCTCGCAACCTCGATAGTTCGATCTACGACGTGATCCTGCATGACCTGCCCATCGAGGACTGTATCGAGCCGACCAACCTGAGGAACCTCTTCTTGGTACCCGCCACGATTGACCTCGCTGGAGCCGAAATCGAGCTGGTCCCTGTTTTCAGTAGAGAACTCCGCCTCAAGCGGGCAATCGCCACCGTGCTCGACGACTTCGATTTCGTCCTGATCGACTGCCCACCTTCGCTTGGGCTGCTCACAGTCAACGCCCTCGCCGCTGCGCACGAAGTGGCCGTGCCCATCCAATGTGAGTACTACGCACTGGAAGGCTTGGGACAGCTCCTGCGCAACATCGAGCGGGTTAGGGCCAACCTCAACCCTGATCTCAGTGTCACGACCATCATCATGACCATGTACGACGCAAGGACCCGACTAGCTGAGCAGGTGGTGGACGAGGTGCGTCGTCACTTCGGCGACCGGGTCTGCCGCAGCATCGTCCCGAGGACCGTCCGTTTGTCTGAAGCTCCCTCTTTCGGTCAGCCGATAATTGTCTTCGACCCCACATCGCGAGGGGCGACGGCTTACCGGGAACTAGCCAAGGAGGTAAGCGGTGGCGCGCCGAAGCGGGTTAGGTAGGGGGCTCGGAGCCCTGATACCTACTGACGTCCTGAGGGACAGAGGGGCACTGATGGAACTGTCGGTGACGGCGGTGCGCCCGAACCCTCGTCAACCTCGGTCACACTTTGACGAGGACGGGCTCGCGTCCCTGACCGCCTCGGTGCGCGAGATAGGTGTCCTGCAACCGATCCTGGTTCGGCAAACAGATGAAGACGAGTACGAGCTGATCGCAGGTGAGAGGCGCTGGCGCGCTGCCCGCCGAGCCGGCATGGCAACAATCCCGGCAATCATCCGAACCGCGTCGGACAGCGAAAGCCTCGAGCAGGCTCTCATCGAGAACCTCAATAGAGAAGAGCTCAACCCTCTCGAAGAGGCGGCCGGTTATCAGCAGCTGATTGAGGACTTCGACCTCACGCACGACCAACTTTCGGCGAGGGTCGGCAAGAGCCGCGTTGCGATCACCAACGCCCTGCGCCTTTTCCAGCTGCCACCCTCAGTACAGCGCCTGGTCGCTGAAGGCCGTCTCAGTGCCGGCCACGCCCGGGCGTTGTTGGGCACACCTGATCGTGCATTTCAAGAGGCACTCGCGCGCCGCGCGGCCAACGAACAGCTCTCCGTGAGGGCCGTGGAGGAAGCCGTCCGGGAGCGCAACCAACTTGCCGGGCCCGCAGACACTCCCAATCCAAAGGTGTCACCCGGGAGGCTTCGACCTCCGGGCATTCTCGAGCTCGAAGAACTGCTCGCCGACCATCTCAACACCAAGGTCCGGGTCGACATGGGAGCGAGCCGCGGCAAAGTAGTGATCGAGTTCGCGACGCTCGAAGATCTTGAGCGTATCTACAAGGCGATGACTGAACCGAATTAGGACGTCCTACAAATTGCTCGGCTGACTTCGAGCTTTAGGGTTCGCCGACCTCGACCTCATCCACAGCTGTGCAAATGCTGTGGATTGACGGGCCTGACGCCCAGATGCGATTAGGACAGGTGCTGGCTGAGCTCTTGAAGAAGCTGGGCCTTACCCTTTGCTCCCACTAGGCGGAGCTGGGGAACGCCCTCTTTGAACAGTATGAGCGTCGGTACGCTCATCACCTCGAAACGGCGCACGACTTCGAGGTTGTCGTCGACGTTCACCTTGGCAACCCGCAGGCGGCCCTGGTTTTCCTCGGCGATTTGGTCCAGCACGGGCTCTATGAGCTTGCAAGGGCCACACCACTCCGCCCAGAAGTCGACGAGGACGGGCTCGGAGGCGGCTCCGATCTCTTCGTCGAACGTGGCATCAGTGATTGCGGTCATCAGCTTGGACATGTCCCTACGTCACCTTTCGCGCGGCGGGCAACTTTATTCGTGCTCACCCTTCAAGTTCTGAGTACAACCCCGATCCTCGGTAGCGCATTCCACGCGGCGCACCGAGAGGTGGAGACCCGGGCCGAGCCGGCGTTACCGAGAGCCCTCGTCCGGCCCCGCGATGTTTTCGTAGCTCTCCAACCAGCGTTCCGCATCAATCGCCGCCATGCAACCGGTACCAGCGGCGGTCACGGCTTGGCGGTACCTGTGGTCCACCAGGTCACCGGCGGCGAAGACCCCGTCGACACTGGTTGCCGTGGTCCCGTCACGGGTGAGGACATACCCTTGTTCGTCGACCTCGAGCTGACCGCGCACGATGTCACTGCTCGGGACATGACCGATCGCAACGAACAGGCCGGTTACGGCCAGCTCCCGTTCCTCTCCGCTCCGGACGTCCTGAACCATGACACCTTGGAGCTTCTCGGTCCCGACCAGCCCGGTGACGACGCTGTGCCAAGCAAAGCGGACCTTGGGGTTCGCAAGTGCGCGTTCCTGCATGATCTTCGACGCTCGAAGTTCTCCGCGCCGGTGCACGAGAGTGACGCTGCTAGCGAACTTGGTCAGGAAGATCGCCTCTTCCAGGGCCGAATCACCACCGCCGACCACGGCAATGTCCTGGCCACGGAAAAAGAAGCCGTCACAGGTAGCGCATGTCGATAGGCCATAGCCGAGCAGCTCGAGCTCTCTCGGCAGGCCGAGCATCAGGGCGCGAGCGCCCATTGCCACTATCACGGCCTTCGCCTCAACCTGCACCTCGTCGCCCGTAGAAGGGTCGCGGTACCAGACCGTATGCGGCCCCCCGTCGGTGAGCTTGGTACGGGTGACCTTCGCCGGGAGCAGTTGAGCTCCAAAGCGCTCCGCCTGGGCACGCATCTGGCCCATAAGCAGCGGGCCCAGGATCCCCTCGGCAAAGCCTGGATAGTTCTCGACTTCCGTCGTCAACATCAACTGCCCGCCAGGCTGGTCACCGGTTGAGGACAATTCTCCTTCCAGCACCAGGGGTACGAGATTGGCGCGCGCTGTGTAGAGCGCTGCCGTCAACCCTGCCGGGCCAGAACCAATGATCACTACTTGCCTGAGTTCGGTAGCCAATTCGCTCACACCTTTCACGACCAGGCTAAACCAATACACGCCGGTTGGTATTCCGGTCCTCGCCGCGGCTAACCCCTGGGACTAGCAGGAACTTGCCAGCACCTGCGCCCGGCGCAGGGCCCCAGAGCCAGAACATCCCACCTCTAGCCCTTGTCTGTGCGCCGTCGCGCTAGGAGCAACACGCCCGCGGCGAAAAGGAGAGCGCCCAGGACCACATAACCGAGCCACACTCTCCGGCCTTCCGGGCTCAGGGGTACGTAGGCGTCCCACATCCGCTCAAGGCCGACGGCCCCGAGGACGATCGCCACCACAAGCGCTACAACGACGACCAGCCCATAGACCAATACCCGCAGGACGGTCATTACAGGGACGGTCGTGCGTGCCTTCAGCCATCCGACACCTTCGACGACGTAGTCGCTCAACCCGTCGGCCCAAACCTTGACCTGGGGCCCAGGTGTTGACGTCGGGTTAGGCGGGCCGGCCGGCGTCCCAACATCCTGAGCAACCCCAGGTGCCGACTCTGCCGGTGGCTCTGTGCGGTCGTCGCTATCAGGCATGCGGGCAGATTAGCCGGACTAATGGACGGACAGCTCTTCGACCACGGCTTGGCGGCTCGGGCCCGGGTCGATAATCCAGAAAAGCACCCAACTGGCCGTCCTGCCCGCTAACGAGAAGATGGCGCTGCCGTCGATCCCCGATCGCTTGTCGAGGGGGGAGCCCCAGCCGGCCAAGACAGGCGAACTGTCGTCGGCCGTGAAAACCTCCGCCGTCCAGCCCTTCATAGGGCTGGTGGCGACCAGCTCATGGAGCGCATGAGCAGCCGAGAGCTGTAGGACTAGCCCAAAACCACCCGAACCTCCGAACTCAGGGCCTGTGTAAACGTCGCTTGCCCAAGAAGTGGACGCTTTGCCGTCGAT
>Ga0302325_10021728_pt1 | contig 13430 bp, 6 predicted proteins | sample Palsa_T0_2_FD_201948 | JGI IMG/M metagenome (GOLD analysis project Ga0302325, IMG submission 201948) | Peat permafrost microbial communities from Stordalen Mire near Abisko, Sweden - Palsa_T0_2 | ecosystem: Environmental > Terrestrial > Soil > Palsa > Peat permafrost | place: Sweden: Abisko... | reverse complement strand
GTTGGCGAATTGACACAGAATTGATGATCGAAGAGTGGCCACTGATTTCTCCCACACTATTACCGCTGTCTGCTGTTATGCAATGTCCAAACCGTTCTCTTCCGTCACCGACAGCTATGATCCGCTGCGAGTCTCCATCCCAGGCAATGTCATTTATCCTCCCAGATATAATATGGTATTCGCCTTGTTCCTTTGTCAGTATCTGAAGAGGCCCAGTTATTTGTATGGGTGGCCTACCTTTCGTATTCACTGCCTCCACCGCATCCCAAACCTTTACGGCGCCAGAAACATCTCCAGATGCAACATAGAAGCCGGAGGGGGAGAAACGCGCAACGGTTGTCTGCGTTGTATGTGTGGTATATTGCCTGCTGAGTGAAGGATTGTCAATAGACCTAAGGAATATCGATTTGCCAGACTGGATAAAGTATTCAGCTAAAACGAGCGTCTTGATTAAGCTGGAAGACTCACAGCGTAAGCTATGCGCTCTCCCTTGGGATCTGTTGATAGTTGGGTTGGTCTGCCCCGCTCCGTGTTGGGCGAGGCCGCGATGATTCTATCAATGACAATCGACATCTTCGGCAAAAGTCCTGCACAGCTAGAAGTTTAAAATATACTCGGGATAGTGTGGGAAAATTGGTTGAGAGACTGAAGTGTTGGTCGACACCTAAAACGTGAAAGGACCAGGCTGACGCGATCGGCGAGGCTGAAGATTAAGCGCTTGGCAACTGTTTCCAAAACCAGACGTTATCTGATAGGGCTGAAAAGTTCTTGTCCTAAACCTCGATACTTACCTAGCTAATGGTGCACTGCACTTGAATATACCTAGACTCTAGTACAAGATAGCAATTGCCATAAAATTGACACAAAACATCTACATATTGTTTTGAAAGAATTGTTTTTTGCTGCCTTGCTATCAACAATCGACTTTCGAAGTCGATCAGGGTATCGTTCAAGTTCAGGAATCCTATCGCGACCTAGACTCCCGCTATATAGCGCCCTAATATACAAATATCGCACTGTACATTTCTTAAGATTCATTATCCTTGCATGCCATGCTATGCAACCGCGTGAAAAAGCAATGCGAACTCCTAACCATGAGAAAATAATCGTTTGAACTGTTCCAATCATGATCCAATAGCCAGGCAAGAATCCAGCAGACTGTCCAGGGCCAATTTGTCCTCTGGGTCGGCGCCTTCCCAACCTAAGGAGTTTTCATCTGGAGTATGACCATTAACACCATTGATTCCATAGACGCCGTTGACGCCTCCCATTTCCACATCTTCATTAATATCTTCGCCAATAACTCTCACATAGGGTTCGGGCCAGGAGTAGTCGTCCCAGGCTTCTACCTCGCCCTCTCGGTAGCCTAGCATGATCTGCTGGACCACGACCGGCATTTGCCCAAGCCCACAATCTCCCAATTCCAGGGCGGTGCGAACATCGGCCATACCCAAAGGACCTCGCTCACTGGCTGCCTTGGCTTCGATAGGTAGTAGTCCACTTTTGTCTCTTTGGATTTCACCTCGAAGACAGGCCTCCTCTTCCCTTTCCAGTTGGGTCCGGTACTTATGTGTTTGCACCCATGTGGCACCTCCTCCGGTACCTGCGCTGCCGCTAGCCCCTGGGCCATTACTCCGAGTCTTGCTGAAAATTGAAGAGAGCACTTCCTTAATGAATGTTTCGGTGGCTACAGACATAAAATGTGCTGCATCTGGGACGTGGCCAGAAACGAGTCCTGTTTCGTAGCAGATAGGCAACATACGCGATTCAATCGTCGAAGTATCCGGAAATTCTCCAGACTCCGAAGCAAGTGGCTGAGCATATCTCTTTCGAATCTCAAGGTCCCAGTCTGAATATCTTGTCAGTTTCTATGCTTTAGTAATTAAGTCCTGGATAGCCTACTCGTCTTATTAAGGCCACCAGCACTCGCAGGAACTTGATCAGTAAGCCTGGCAGCTTTTGGCCGGCGGTGTTCGCCGAACATGTTTGCAAAAGCATCTTGGGGATCGAACTGCGGCGTACTTAGCATAAAGTTTTGGGCAAACAGAGCCCAGGAACAGACGTACCTCATTTTGGCTCAGATCCTTCAGTCTCCTTCGATCTCGACTGGGTAATTGCATTACCTCCGTTTTGAGTCTTTGTTCTGCTGCATCTCCGCTCACTGGTTTGCTTCCGGCCCCTGTCGTAGGCTTATCATTTGCACTGACCCAACTTGCCACGCCATGGTCTGGCATTTCGCGGGTAACATTTCCATATATCGCTGCAACCAATTGATTATGTAGATGCTCTACGTCTCCGGTTGGGGTGACAAGAAAACTATCAATTCGAGCTGACAGTTCTGCTTGGTTCAGCTGGCCTATAAAGAAAATTTAATTAGCCACAGAGTTTTATGTACGATTATGGATCAGTTCAGAAACCAAAATTACAAAAAGAATAGGTACGAACCCATCACAAAGAGGCTGATAGACTCTTTGTAAGTGCCCCAGTGCTCGCCAATTGCACTTTTGAGGGCCGTATACAGCGGCTCGAGGTCAATCCGAGGAGGTACATGGCTGGACTTTGAAATTTTAGGGGCACTGGGAGCTTGCGCGCTTAACGGCTTGGGAGGTAATATAGGAGTTGTTGAGATCATGGGCCGGCTCAGCGCCGCTGGGTCGATGTCGGGCATCGTGAGGAGTCGCGCCGACGGCGGCCTTTTAAGCGCGACTTGCCAAACAGTCAAGATTCCATGTATAAAATGCTAGAATGGTCTAGCGACGAAAATTCGAGATGTTCGGAATGGGTTTGGCTTCGCGATTGATGGCGTCTTCTCCTGAGTTGCTCCCTTGACGTTGACAGCTGCCTCGCTTGCCGAAGAGGATGTCAATTTCTCCGAAGTTTAAGCGGGCTCGCGCGTGCCCCTTCCGCTTGACGCGTTTTCCAGACGATCGCAAAAACAACAGGAATTTGCGCATTCCACGGGAATTCAGCTCAAAATTCAGACTCGCAACAATGAGAATATGTCTTCACGAAGTCAACGTGTCAGCAGCGGTATCGATTCCTTAGTACGCCGACTATTGGTTGAAATCCCTGGAGAAGATCCTGCTTCAGCGGAAGAGAGGGAACAGAATGCTGTTGATTTCGTTAGGGAGTTCCTGGGGAGGTAGATATTGTCTAGCAATTGAGTAAATTTTCAAGCTAAATCTCTTTATAGCTCAAGAGGCCCTGCCATTGTTGCGGACGTGAATCAGGCCTCTGATTTAATCAAGAAACGACTAATACAAACAAATCCAAGTCCTGAGAAAGCACACCGCTTCACGAACCTCTACAGTCGATTACTCTCCATTCCGGTCATAACACAAAAATGGGCCGTGCTATACTTTCTATATCAGCTGAGTGACCAGCAGCAGAAGCTGCCGCCAATATTGACGAGCCCCTTTAAGAGTCCAGTAAAAACTGGAAGAGCGAGTAGGAAAATGGAGAGCTTCATTCCACAGTCACCAGACTATGGTTCCAACAGAGAAGAGAAGGATTTGGTCGAGGCCTTTGCGCCGGATGGAATAAAGACACTTCCGGTGCGTGAAGGAGGTCAACGTGATCGAAAGGAGGAAGACCAAGCATTTGTCAAATCTGCTTCCGTTCAGCGAGAGGGCGTTGCGCTCAAGACCGCTTTGTTGGCAGAGAACTACGTGGAAATTAACCCTCCGGAGACAGCTCTTCTCCGGGACCTACCCTTCACCTTGCAAGGCTTATCTTCAACTCATCTTCCATTTTCGTCAGAGTCGACTTTGAAGTTACCACCCACATTGCCTGTTCCGATCATATCGATTCTTCACACACTTGCTGAGCCATCTCTGCTTTATCGCGGATTGTCCTTATTCATTCAGTCACCTGGCGGTGGCCTTCTTGAGCAAAGTTTACGAGCCGCTATCAGTGGGGAACTGAGATCCTATCTTGGCTTGGTGGCAACTTTGGAGGGGCAGATTCGCCGAGCACTGTCTTCTCTTGATGAGAAGGAGCCCCGGGGTGGGATTGGAAAAGCTGGCGTCACCTTGAAAAGATGCGTCGTATGGACTCGTGAGGCTACGATGGGCCTCCGCTTGATGAGCTTGATAAGCGAAGAATCAAAGAGCAAGAAAGGAGGCCAGCTGATTTCTCTAATACACGGGTTTTCCTCATCTCACGGCGATCCGATGGTGGGAGCTTTTGCGGAACGTTTGCTGATACACGTCACTCGCCCATTTTACGATATGCTACGGCAGTGGATCTACGATGGAGAGCTGTCGGATCCCTACCATGAGTTTTTTGTGTCGGAGCAGGATCCGAACGCCATCAACGATAACCAAGATGGCCGAAGCCGTGGAGGTGCAAGTAGTGTTTGGGAAGACAAATACAAGCTCAATGAGGATATGGTACCCAGCATCATAACGCAAGATTTTGCTCAGAAGGTCTTTCTCATTGGCAAGTCCCTGAACTTCATTCGGTACGGATGTGGTGACTCCCAATGGGTAGAGGAGTATTCCAAAGCAGCTTCTAAAGTGCTCCGTTATGGCGATACAGCCACGCTCGAGACTTGGATCGACGAAGCGTACAAGACGACAATGGCAAGACTCATCCATCTAATGGCAGACAAGTTCCATTTGTTTGAGCACTTAAAAGCACTCAAGAACTATATCTTGCTGGGACAGGGCGATTTCATCGCTCTCCTCATGGAGTCTCTGTCTTCAAATCTTGATCGTCCTGCAGGTGCCCAATATCGCCATACCTTAACGGCACAACTCGAGCATGCTATCCGAGGGTCAAATGCCCAGTACGATTCTCCCGAAGTTTTGCGTAGATTAGACGCACGGATGCTTCAATTGTCGCACGGTGACATTGGATGGGATTGCTTCACACTAGAATACAAGATAGATGCTCCCGTAGACGTCGTTGTGACAGAGTGGGGCAATCGACAGTACCTCAAAGTTTTCAATTTTCTTTGGCGCATCAAGCGGGTCGAATTCGCGTTGGCATCGACCTGGAGAAAGTGCATGACTGGCGCACGAGGGGTTCTACAAGGAGAAGACAAGATTGTGTCACAGGCCTGGAAGTTGACAAGAGGAGTGCTGGCAGAGATGATCCATTTCATTGGTCAGTTGCAGTATTACATCTTATTTGAGGTCATCGAGAGCTCTTGGGATGAGCTTCAAAGTGCGATACATAAGGAAGGTTGCACGCTGGACGATCTGATCAAAGCACATACCAAGTATTTGAATGCCATTACGCATAAGGGTCTTCTCGGAGCAAAAAAGAAGCATCACGGCGAGATTGACGACAATACTTTCATGGTTCAACTCGGCGAGATCCTTCGATTAATGCTCAGCTACCGAGAGGCCGTCGATGGACTATACAGCTGGGCCGTGTCGGACTTTACAAGACGCCAAGGCGCAGATGTCCGCAACGAAGCTCAAGGCCGGCGGGAAGATGATGATGGTCTATTAATCAACACTCCTGCCACCACTCGGCGGGGACCTCGTAACCTTCTTGATTCAACACCTGCTACGCTTGCAGATGAGTCCATCCCAGATGAATTTCCTGTTTTGCAAGAAAGACTGCAAGCATTGGGTGGACATTTTAAATCGAGGGTATGTTTGCTCCTAGGTGATCTCGCATATCAACCAGATGTTGACATGAGGTTTTTGGGTGTGGTAATGAACTTTAACGATGTGTATCAACCTGTAAGAAAGAAGAATAGAGCGACCGGGAAGGATCAGGGCAGGAGTTCGGCAAAGGGTTGATGTATACCAAATCTTGGGCGTCAAAGGGGCCGGCGTTCTCTGCATGGTAAATCAAATTGTAATGATTTGACGAAGAGATGATCGTTTCGTTTACGCAATCCTGAATCTCTGTCACTTGACATGCATCTGGTATAAGGAGTCTGTAGAACGAAAATCCATTTCCTGTAATGTGAATCTTAAATTACCTGGCGAGCTTCTCTACTTCAAAATCCAGCCCAAAGGATGGGGGATGTCACCACCTCCCTCGTCTACAGTGCGACAGTCTATGCTCCGTTACTTGATTTCCTCGAAGCTTTTCCCATTTGCTCCTAAAACCCAAACTCCATGCTAATGCCCAGTCAAAAATATCCATGGTATAACACGTTTCATGCAAAATGTATGCCTTCCTCGTTAAATGCAGCCAATAACCGCAGAAAGTCGTTCTCATCACATTTTGCCGTCCTCTGATCCGCCAATTCAGTAACATCCTCTAACACCTTCCTGACCTTTTCTCGAACGAGTTCAGCAACGCTAGTTTTCTTCTTTTTACTCTTCGTCTTGGTGCCGTTCTCTTTCGAAATTCTGTCCGCTTCTTCTTTGAAAAACGAAGGCAGTTCATCTGTCTCTTCGTCCACGTCCATTATCCCACCCCATTCTGCTTCCCTGTTAGTACCAGGGCTCTCATCAACTTCCATCTCTTCCTCTTCTCCAATTACCGTATCATCAATGGCAACATTGTTCATCGCACACCATACTCTATAATTTCTCTCAAGCATTGCCAACACTTCCTTCGTGCCAAGCCAACTAGCCCTCAATGTTTTATTCTTCCTCACGAAGCAGATTCTCAACATCCCGTCCCACTCATCCCAACTAACTCCTGGCCGCTCAGTTCCTAACTTCGGCTCTATTCGGACTACTGAGGACTCGACTTGTGGAGGGGGCCTGAAATTGTTCTTTCCAACTTTCATGATGTGCGTTATCTTAGCCCAGAACTGAGCATTCACCGACAAACGACAGTATAATGCATCTCCAGGTCGTGCTGTAAGCCGGAGTGCGAATTCGCGTTGAAACATGAGAATTGAGGTTCGTGGCGGGTTTGGCAGAGCCAGAAGCTTGAAGACGAGGGGACTGGAAATCTATTTTACGTTAGTTATCACCTTTTCTCTTCTCACAGTATGCATACCTGGTAAGGTGTATTGCTAATGCAAACATCGAAATGCGGCAGCTCGGTTTTGATCACATCTCCTAGCAAAACTTCCAGTCTCTTGTGAGAGGGGGTTCCTTGAACCCGTTTCGTTACTTCAGCTGCCATCCTAGGATCCAATTCTACAGCTATAACTTTCTTTGCCTTTTCTAGTATGCGCACTGTCAGGTTTCCGGTACCTGGACCCACTTCTAGAACTACGTCGGACGGTTTGAGGTTGGCTTTGGCGACAATGGCTTCTGCAACGCCGGGATTTTTGAGGATATGTTGGCCGACATTGGTGTTGAATTTAAAGACGTTGTTTGTGGCCGTTTGTGCTTTGGAGTAAGGAGAAGAATCAGCGGCTGCGGCATTGCGCTTGTTCGACTTAAGTTTGCCCATGTTCGGTGGTTCTCCTATGGTCAGGCTATGTGGTTTTGCAGCTTGCTGGTCGATCCTGAAACTTTTTCTTTTCGGGAGGAGCTCGTTATCGGTTATCTTCGTGGGGCTATTTTGGTCACGTGCAGTCTACTGAACCTGAAGTGGGAGATCCCATTTTATGCTCCATAGCTCTGGGCGGCTTGAGCATGTAAGTCTGTATCTTTTGAGAGGATAACTCGAACGCGTACTGTAAGCATTTAAATGGGGCTGTAAGTACTCATTTTTCGCCTCGCTTGTCCTACAGCTCTCAGATTCTCAGATACCAAGTCCATGAAATCTCTGGTAGAATTATGGTCTGTTTAAGGTTTTGAAAGGTACCTAATATGAGCAACTCTCTCTTCCATACTTAGTCTCCTTCAAGGATTCAATACGTCTTCAACTAATCCTCCATGCTGAGAACATGAAAATTGATCACGTGATCCTTCTGCAAAAGCTAAGCATTCTCTTTTTTAAACTTGTACTATAAGGAACTTCTCCTTCTCGTTAGATGCAATGTAAGAGCTCAAGGGAGTTCTCTGACACGGCGTAGAGCGCTGCAAAAGAAAGGAGATATGCATCTGACAGGGGTGACGGAAACTTGAACGGACCTCAGGATCCTGCATATTGGTCACTCGCAGCTAGTCAATGGGTTAGCAACTTAGCCCGCAGTTCATAAACCTTGTACATTGAGAAATATCAAATAATAAGTACAGTGCTGCAAAAGAGCAAAACGATCCATTGCCCTCGGACTGTTACCATTCTCTATCAGATACCTGTCCGCTCTCGCGTCAAATCGATTATCGATAGAGTATCGATAGAGAAAGTGCAGTATCGATATCGGCTCTGGAAATGTGGGTGTGGGTGAGATGGAATAATAATGGATGTCTCACTGCTTTAAACTTCAACCCCTGAGTTCGAACTTCGGTCGAATGGCCCGGACGTTCTCAGTTGTGGATGTACAATGAAAAAGCCCCCTTCCCCCAATCCAGAATAATAATCTCACAGGTGGGCCGGATTACCATGTCGCCAATCTTGGATCCCCGGCAGCTATGATCTGGGTAGGCCGTGCTGAGATGCCGGAAAGCAAATAATACGAGGGCGGAATTATCCACTGTTGATTATTATTATTATTATTATTAGTATTGACGCGTTATTTGTTGTTGTTTTGATGCTGAGAGAACAAGTAAACAAAAGAGCAAAAACTAACTTGATCTTCACTTTGCCACCCTATGATGACGACGAGGATCCCTCAAGGCTCAAGGAGGGAAGATGTGGCAGCCTGACTTGGTGGACAAGACAAGCCCAACCGCGGCAGCAGCCTGGTGGTGGGAGGTGCAGATCTTGGAAGAGTCCCTGAACCCCTGACTGACTCCTTCGAGAAACGGGCTTCGGGAGCATCCGCTTACAGTGACCAATCAACCTTGGCTCTCCAAACAAACGCGTCCAAGACCCTGACACACAATTCTCGACCGTTCATGCAGGAGAAGAATTTGTTGAAACTTCAGAAGTCAGACGAACAAAGACCAAGCATCTGTCCCAACTGCATCCAACTTCAACTTCATTTGGAGTGATTTAGTTTGCTTTCCCATCTTTTGTGTCCGTTGTTGTTGTTGTTTAGCCGAGAGCGGAAAAGTGCAGCCTGTCGCGATTACAACGCCACATCGCGCGTCGCGACTTCTGTTTACTCGAGGTCCGCTTCGTCTCCTCCATAATTTCCTCGACCAACTCAACATCCTCATTCTCTCGACCTCTGCATCTGAACGCTGGCGATCAACGACGTCCTTGTGACATATTCTGGGGCCGGTGAGAGTGTTGGAGTAGGCGCATATTCAACGGCGCGGTCATGGTCCTCTACCTGACGTGATCCAACATTCCTCTCGGTATCGAGTCATTCGCAATCGCTCAACCACGAAGCATTCCTCGAACAACCACTCACCGACCGAGTCAATACACAATTCACTGAATTCCTATCGAAAACTCGACATTAACCTTCATTGTCTCCCAAGCACCAACATATCGAACTATACTCCCCATTGCACCCACGGCAAGACCTATACGGGATCTTCTGCAATCATATTCCTATGCGGTCTGTCGAATAATCTCCGATTGCAACTGAGAGATTCTCTCATCCCTCATCTCTGGTATCATAGGCGAAACTCACCACATTTCAACCTCTACCATGGGGTCGTACTCCAACGGCGGTGGCGGGACCCTCACGTTGCCTTCACCAACACACGTCCACCATGTCGATGTAACCAGCGCCGTGCGATCCTTGAGGCGCTCCCTCTCAAGATCACCATCAAAATTTCGTCTAGTTACAAAGTCGCCGAGTTCATCACCAAAATCCCCATTGTCACCCTCGCCATTATCCCCGCCAAAACGAACAACCTCTCACTCTAGTATATTCGCACCGGGAAATCCTCCTCACACTCCTTCGCCACTCGCAGTTCCCTTTCCACCGAGCGCGAAATTGGCGTTGCGATCTTCCACACGTGCGAAAACTGCTCCTCCTCGAGCTTCTTCTCGTACTCGAACCTCACCTCGAAGTCCCGTGAAGCGCGCTTTGAGCCAAGCATCGGATACTGGAAACGCCAATCCAACCTCGTCGGCTACTTCTACGGCTGGGCAAGAGAACAGCAGAAGCAACAGTCCTTCAGAAAGGAAGAGTTTTGAGCGTGTCCCCAAGATGCCCTTCAGTATGGATATCGCGGGACCCATCAATCACGCTCTGTCGCGACTTGGTGGCGATGGCGCCAGTGATTGCAATGTGACATCGACAACATCGAGCCCTCTCAAGCGCAGCGACGCGATCATGAACCTTGACCAGGCCAGCTTGGGTAGTCCAGTCGCAAAGCGAAGAAGTTTGCACGGTTCTGCGAGCTTTGGTCAGGATTTCAATGTCTTTGACCACGGACCATCTTCCTCGCCGCACTTCGAGATCCACGATGATTCGAATCACGAGTATGAGTTATCAACGGCATCAATCACGTCCGAGAGCCCTTCCTCTTTTACATCAATGCCTAGACGATCATCCTCTTTGCGGAAATCTACTCTACAGCAGAGACATGGCGAGAAGACTTCTTGGGGCCGAAGACATGCAGCACAGTTGTTGGCTGCTCAGCAATTGGCGGCGGGTAGTTCTCAAGACATATCAAGTTCGACTCCTGTGAAGAATCGGCCTCGCTTGTCACTGGATCAGTTCATGCCTCCTATGGCTCGCGAAAGCCCCTTTTCTTCGCAAGGCCCACTTCCAAATCCATCTATGCACGTGGCCAACCAGCTGACGCACCAACCCCACCCCCTGTCGCGTACCATGACCACTTCATCATCGAGCTCGAGTATAGTGGACGACTCGCCCACTCATGTTCCAGCTCACTTCGGCGAGCAGCCCAGGCCAAAGTTGGACTTTTCCAAATCATTGCCTGCTGGTTCTTTGAGACCATTTGCTTTGGGGCCAAGGTCTGGCGAAAACGCATCGTTCGAAACACCCCAAAACTATAAGTCAGTCAAACCACTCCCGGCAGCATTCGCTACCACTGGTCTCGTTTCCAAGGTCAATAGGAACCCAGAAGAACCACAGCTCCTTCGTGGTGGGGCCAAGAACGTCCCAGATACTCCGTGTAAGAAACAGGGCAATCCATTCGCGACGTATCCTGCTCCGGTTCTTGGCAGTGCTATTGCAAAGGCTCGACATATCCGCCACTCCTTCGGAAATCCGTCAACTCCCTTCAATCCCCATGGCAATTCAACCGTCCAAGGCACTTTTGGGAAAGGTACTGGGGTATTTGGAAGTGCCTTTGGAAATAATGGACTGACTAGACGTGGAAGCTTTCTCAGCGTGGATGGCGATGAGAGTGGAGGATCACCAGACGCAAAGGACAGTCAATCCAGCGCCGACTTCGAGCTGCCACCTACTCCTACGAAGCATGCTCTTGCACATCAGCAAAACAATGGCAGTCCCAGCATCCATCGAAGCTTTCCGGCTTCTGCTATTGGATATGGCATGGCAAAGAAGCTCACAAGAACCAGCAGTAAGTTGAACCTCTTTACAAGTCCAGGCGATCCAGATGCAGAAGACAGTGATGCGTCAATGGATATGAACGATTCTCCAACTACAGCGCATGGTCGGGTATCTCTCAGGCCTTCAGACTCGGCTCCAACACTGAGCAGATCTAGGGTGCTCCGAGAACCAAGTACCCAGTCTCCGACAGCGCTGGTTCCCAAATCTCTTACTGCTCCATTCTTCAGTCCTAGAAACCTCGGTTTTGCTAAAGTCAGTCACGTTGCTCCAGCGAGTCCGTTGGAGCGCATAGATTTCATCGAGAGATTGTCCCCTCACACACCTCAAGACGGCATGCTTCCACCTGATCCTAGTGGCCTTTCTATCTCAAACTCAAGAGACGGTCAAGTTCTAAACTCAGGTGCAAACAATGTAACCATGCCGCCTCCCGCTACACCAACGACCGGACGAGAGTACTTCCCAATTGCTGCGGAGCGTCGACTTAGCACTACTCCGATCAGTACATTCGCTCCAGCCGAAATCGACGATTCGCTCACATCCAGATTTGAAAAGGTCGAGATGATTGGCACAGGAGAGTTTTCTCGGGTTTATCGAGTCACGCAAACCTCTCGTCCTACTACGGCAAACCAATCATTCTATTTCGGTACTGGAAACCCTTCTCAAGGAGGAACACCCCCAACACCTATGCCAGAACGAGTCTTCGCAGTCAAGAAGTCACGACAGCCTTATCAAGGCACCAGGGACCGTCAACGGAAACTGCAGGAAGTCCAGGTCCTCAAAGCACTTGGGCATTCTGATCACGTCGTACATCTTATCGACAGCTGGGAGGAGAGAAATTACCTATATATTCAAACGGAATTCTGCGAGGAAGGCAGTCTTGACCTTTTCCTCGCTCAGGTCGGACGGAAGGGAAGATTGGATGATTTCCGGATTTGGAAAATCATGCTTGAACTCAGCCTGGTAAGCGCCCACTCAGTTAGCATCAGAACGACGCTAATCTCGTTAGGGTCTGAAACATATTCATGAACATGGTTATATCCACTTAGATCTCAAGCCCGCCAACATCTTCATCACCTTCGAGGGTGTCCTGAAAATAGGTGACTTTGGTATGGCAACAACTTGGCCCGCAGAACCAGGTATTGAAGGCGAAGGTGATCGCGAGTACATTGGTCCTGAAATTCTCCTGGGTCAATACGATAAGCCAGCTGATGTCTTCGCCCTTGGACTCATCATGCTCGAAATCGCTGGAAACGTTCAACTGCCTGACAATGGTGCAACCTGGCATCGCCTTCGGTCTGGCGATATCAGTGATGTGCCTAGCCTCAGCTGGAGCATCGACAGCACCATTCCCCGAGATGCGACTGGTATTCCCTTGGAAGAGGGCGACATCGGTATGGAGTCATTCGGCAGCGACGGCGAGATAGAGATTGATTTTGGATCACCAACAATGCACACTCGCAAGCGTAACTGCGGAGGCTCCAATAAATCACTCTCCCACGACCCCGCCAATCTCTTCGGCTCTGCGAGAAGAGGCGAGTTGCATCGAGCACCGTCTTTCATCAAGAACGCGGATCACGAAAGCACTCTCGAGAAACTCATCTTATGGATGATCTCGCCAACGCCACACGATCGTCCAATCATTCACGATGTGCTCCGGACTCAAGGTGTTCGATGGGTACAATCACGCCGTCGTGCTGGTGCAACGGTCTTCGAGGGAAACTGGGGCCCAGCAGATCATGTGCTTGCCGATGATGCTGAAATGATGGATGTTTGAGCTGGGATTTTGCTCAGATAACTCGCTCGTTCCTGGATAGGACTGGCGATGGTTGGATTCGACTCCTTAAATTTGAAGTCAACCTACGGCGTTGGAAGATATTATGGCGTTGCCACGGCGCAGACCGGATATGAATGATCTTTGCCTACGAATGACCACGACATGCATTACCGGCCTTATAAGCGTTATGCTTACTTTACATAATATTCGAGGCGACTTTGAATGTTTTTACACGTTCACGAGACCATGAAACGAAGACGATAGACTCGCATTCGGTGTTTCCGTAGGTCAATTGGA
>Ga0302325_10021727_pt1 | contig 13431 bp, 9 predicted proteins | sample Palsa_T0_2_FD_201948 | JGI IMG/M metagenome (GOLD analysis project Ga0302325, IMG submission 201948) | Peat permafrost microbial communities from Stordalen Mire near Abisko, Sweden - Palsa_T0_2 | ecosystem: Environmental > Terrestrial > Soil > Palsa > Peat permafrost | place: Sweden: Abisko... | reverse complement strand
TTCGCGCACCCGCATCAGCACTGTGAAAGCCAATCTTCCCGGCTTCCATGATGCAACCGCAAGCGCTGGCTCGCGCTATCGCTATGAGGTCACTGCCATCGACGACCACGGCAATGAGAGCCCCGCGGCATCCACCGTGCTCGAACCAGCGCAGCACTAATGCGGCTTTGGCATCACTTGCAGCCGCAGCAGCACCTTCCGCGCCAACCCGGTCAGCGGCAGCTCCTGCAACCGCGCCGTCGCCGCCCATTCCAATGGCTTCTTCACTTTTGCCATTTCGATCGCGTCTTTCTCATAAATCTGTACGCTGTAATTCGTGTTCGTGATTGAATGCCGCAAACGCAGCACGGGCTCGCAGTCAGCCATATCATCCAGCGGAATCGCCGGCAGCTCCAGCATTCCAGGCATCAAGCTCACATTCTCCGCGCGGCGCTCCAGCAAGACTTCTGCTCCACGGTTGCGCACCACCAACAGGTGAGCAACCGTCTGGCTGCGTTGCGGTGCGCGCCGAGGAGTATCGTGCTGTCCGCGCGTCTTGCATAGCTCGAAGACTGGACATTGCTGACAAAGCGGCGCGCGTGGAAGGCAGATCGTCGCACCCAGTTCCATCATGGCTTGGTTGTGGTCACCCTGCGGGTTCTTCCCACCGCGCTTCGTTCGCGGCATCAGTGCCTGCGCAACGCTCATCAACTCTGCGCTTGCCTTACTCGAGCGCTTCTCTGGCAGGCCCAGCATCCGCAGCAGCACGCGTTCCACGTTGCCGTCGACAACGGCCACGCATTCACCGAACGCAATGCTGGCAATCGCCGCCGCGGTGTACGCGCCAACACCGGGAAGTCTATGCAACTCTTCCGCCGTTTGCGGTATCTTCCCGTGCAGCTCGCGCTCCACAAACTGCGCTCCGCGCAGCAGCATGCGGGCGCGCCGGTAGTAGCCAAGCCCACTCCACTGCGCCAACACCTCTGACTCGTTTGCAGCAGCAAGCGCCTGCAATGTCGGGAAACGCCGCAGGAACTCGCCATAGCGATCGATCACCGTTGCAACGCGCGTCTGCTGCAGCATGACCTCCGAAAGCCACGTCGCGTAAGGATCGTTGACACCGCGCCACGGCAGACGCCGCGCACACCTTCTGTACCACTCGTTCAGCAGCTTACGGAATTCCGACGGCGAAAATGACAGCTGAATCCTTGCGATGACAGCTCGTTTGTCCAGCTTCGCTCTTACTTTGGCTTTCCCGGCTTGCGTCAACACTTCTCGTATTTCCAGTTGCGTGCGTTGCCTTCGGCAATCCACTCGATTGCTGTGGCAAGTCTTTTGTCGCGTGTCTCGTCGCGCTTAGCCTCGGCAATCCACTCGCAGTATTCGCGTTTGCAGCTCGGGCTCATTGCCTCAAACTGCTTTGCCGCAACCTTGTTCTTCTTGAGCGCTGCAGCCAGAGCTGGTGGAACTTCCGCTGGTGGACGTTCCTTCTTCGCGCGTCCCGCCCAGTTCTTGGTGCGCTCGCCACGCTCAATCTTGCTCGCAGCTTCCACCACAAATCGGCGCAGCGTCTTGTCCGCAGGAAGATCCTTCAGCGATCTGAGCTTGCCAAAGCTGCCCATCCCACCGCCGCGCGGGTCCACGCCTTCGCGACGCGCAGACGCCACATCCTCATGCCACACACCAAAGCTGCAATGCTCCTTGAACGCAGCCATATTGCCCAGGATGATGCCGCGATACATGAAGAACGGCATCGACCACTTGATCACCTCCTCCACGTCTGGAAGCGATTTGTGTACCAGCTCGCGGATGTGCGTGAGAATCGGCTGCGCGAATGGCGCAGCCTTCGCTATGTAGGCATCGATCCTAGCGTCGAAATGTGTTCCTGTTTTGGCTTTCGGCATGGCGGGATTTTAGATCATTTCTCCTGATGCTGCGTAATCCTCAATAGGCGTGCAATGCCGTTTTCCTTGGTAGAAAACGGCGCTCAAGGTCGTGTCAAACCCGTCACCCTCAGGAGAAAGATCTAGCTGGCGACCGCGAGCGGAGCAACTGTCGCATGCTGAGCAACGCGCGTCAGCCGAGCCGTCACGCGCATCACGCCGGGCCAGACCCTCAGGCAAAACGGCAGCACAGCGCGTGCAAGCGAGTTGTTCAAACCATCGGCGGCGAACTCCGCAAGGCGCATCTGTGCCATCAGTGATGACCGCAGCTTGGCCTGAAAGACCGGCGCAGTTTCAGTGGCAAGATACGCATTGACCCCACATCGTGCGGTATGCAACGCGATAGAGATGCCATCGCCGGTAAATGAAGGGATGACCGCTGCCTGATCGCCAATGCAGTAAAGCCCCTCCTCTGTTGTCCGGCGGACGAAACCATAGGGGATGTGCGTAATGGCGATCGGCTTATCGAGCAACGGCTCCGCACCGGCAAGCCGCATGGCGAGATGTGGACAGTCCCGCTGAATCTTCGCGAGGAATTTCTCCCAGCGATGATCGAGCGGCGCGAGATACCGCTTTTGTACCACGCAGCAGAGGTTTGCAATACCATCTTCAACCGGCTGGATGCCACCATAGCCTCCGGGATAGAGCATTAGCTCTGAGGCCCGTGCGAGTTCAGCAGCCTGCGCCGGTGCAAGGCGGAAATACATCTTGAAGGCGACCCATCGTTCAGGGTCATCCGGCCGCGTGTGGCCCCGAACGTCGTGCTTGCCAGTGGCGAGAAATGCCGTGGGAGCTTCGCGCGTTGTGCCGTCGTCCAGCGTTGCTTGCCATAGATTGCCGGGCATACGTGCGAGTGATTGCACGCTGCGGCCACGCTTCACATGGACTCCCGCAGCGATGGCCGTGGCAATCAGTTCTGTATCAAGCGCCTTGCGTGTGAGTGAGGCTGCAGGAAAAGGCAATGGCGCCTCTGCGGCACGGTGCGCTGCAGCGAGGCGAACCTTATCAATCGGCACTGCGCCGAGCATAGCCACGTCAATGCCTAGCAGGTGCAGGTCTTCTAGCGCCTCACCGCTCAGGAACTCTCCGCAGACTTTGTGGCGTGGCGTGGGCTCACGCTCTATGAGCTTTACGTCGTGGCCCGCGCGGGCAAGGGCGATGGCAGCAGCACAACCGGCTACTCCACCGCCGAGAATAAGAACTTCGTGTTTCAAAGGACCCCAATTCTATTTGGACGTTTCAATCCAAAAATTGGCGCATATGTTCTTAGTATCGCCGATTCCTAAGGAGTGAAGCGAATCCTCGTCGGGTCGCAAATCATGCGGTGGGATGTAATGTCAGCGTGCTTATTTTGAAAGCTTGCCATTCAGAAAGAGATCAATGACAACGTCGTTATCCGCTTTCCATATCAAAAAGCTTGGATTCTTAAGGCCCCACTGAACATATGGAACTACAAAATGAGCCTTGGCGGCAGCTGTTGTGCCGTCAAGATGGACCAGAATGGGGATGGTGATCTCATGAGGCGTACCGAGGAGTGTGAAGATACCGGTCACCTGGATGGTCGAGTCTCCTGATGGAGCGATGGTGCCAGCGCAGGACTTCGGCTCAAAAGTGACAGTTGCGTGCTGCTCTACCTCCAGGATGTCTTTGTTCATCTTCTTATCGCGACTGTCATTGCCGGTCTTGCCGCTACCGGCAAGGACGATAACCGAACCCGACATCTTCGGAGTGCCGCGGTCAAACTCAATCGATCCGGATTGGATGTGAAACGTGCCATTGACGAGCTCGTGGGTTGTTTTGAGTGTCATCTTGACCTCGCTGGCATCAGGATTGACGACGAAGGTCTGATGTTGGGAGAGCGCGCTAGGAGCGAGTATGACAACGAGGGTTAAGATTGCGAACGATTTCATTGCGGTTCTCCTATGGTTTGACGCGTGAAAGGACTTCCTCGTCTCTGACACTATTCAGTGGTTAGACAGCATGGAAGAGCATCGTCTCCGCCGTTAGCCCCGGCCCAAAAGACATGGCGCATCCCTGCTCGCCACTCCGCGCAATCCGCATCAGCAGCTCCAGCACAAACATCACGCTCGCCGAGCTCATATTCCCAAAACAGTGCAGCACCTCACGCGACGATCGCAGCGCGTCCGCATCCAACGCCAATCCGCGCTCCACCGCATCCAATACTGATTTGCCTCCGGGATGCACACCCCAAAGGGAAATCTCATCCTTAGCGCGCCCACCCAGCACTTCATCTCCGCTTGCCGCCAGTGCTTTGCCAATCTCCCCCGGCACTTGACCGGAGAGCAACATGTCAAAGCCCACTCCGCGAATCTTCCACGTAATCAGGTCGCGCGTCTGGGGGATCAGCACAGAGCGGAAGCTGTCTATTGCAAACCCAACCGGCTCCGCCGAGATCAGGCTTGCCGCGCAGCCATCTCCAAAGACCAGGAACGAGAGCACCTGCTCCAACTCCTGCGTCTCCTGCAAGTGCAGAGTACACAGCTCAAGGTTGAGCATAAGCACCTTGGCCTTTGGTTCCGATCGTACAATGTGGCGCGCCTGCTTCAAGCCGTTGATCGCGGCATAGCAACCCATAAAACCAATGACAGTGCGTTCAACCGTTGTATCCAAACCAAGGTGGTCGACGATCTCGAAATCCAGACCCGGCGCGTACAACCCAGTGCAGGTCGTCACCAACACATGCGTGATACCGGCGCGCTCGGCGTCACTCAACGCCAGCTTGTCCAGCGCGCTCTGCGCCAGCCGCGGCGCGAACCTCTCGAAGATCTCCATTCGCTTTGCAGTATCAGGAAAAGTTCCCAGCGTGTAGAACTCGTTGGCGTTGACGATGAACTCTGTGGTCGGTCCGTGATGAGTGGGAGTCAGCACGGAATATCGATGTTCGATCCCTGACCGCTGCGCCATTCGCTGAAACACGGGACGCACTCGTGGGTCCTTCAGCATCGCGCCGGCGAAATCGACGAAGGCTGTATGCACGTCGTCTCGGGGCACGGCGCTGGCGATGCGATTGATGTAAGCCTGCGTCACGAAACCTCCGGTCGCCCTGATGCTATCTAGGATAAGGCCACATGCATCTGACGTTCTGAGTTACCAGTTTGCCTGGAATCGGTAATATAGAGGGACGATTGCGCCATTTCGTTTGCGCGAAGACTGGTATTGTGAAAATAGAGCCGATCCGAGAAGCCAGCCGTTCATCGCGACCATCCGATCCGCAAGTAAATTCGGTGTCGCGACGGATTCTGTGTGTCTTCCCACGCTATACCAAATCCTTCGGCACCTTTGATAACGCATACCCTCTGCTCGGCGTGAAGGCCTTTATGCCGCCCCAGGGCTTGCTGGTAATTGCGGCTTATCTGCCAGCGCATTGGGAAGTGCGGTTCGTGGATGAAAATGTGCAGCCGGCTCGGGAGAAAGATTTCCGCTGGGCAGACGCTGTGCTGGTCAGCGGAATGCACATCCAGCGCCAGCAGATTAACGACATCAACCGGCGCGCGCACGAGCACGGCAAGGTCACCGCGCTCGGCGGCCCTTCGGTCTCCGGCTGCCAGGAGTATTACCCCGACTTCGATTACCTCCACGTGGGCGAGCTCGGCGACGCAACCGACGAATTGATAACAATTCTGGCGCGGAATATAGACCGGCCGGAATCACAGCAGTTGTTGACCACAGCAGCGCGCCTGCCGCTGGCGGAGTTCCCCACGCCTGCCTACGATCTCGCCGGCATCTCGCAATACTTTCTAGCCAACATCCAATTCTCAAGCGGCTGCCCATATCGCTGCGAGTTCTGTGATATCCCTGAGCTCTACGGCCAGAACCCGCGCCTCAAAACGCCGGAACAAATCATCAGGGAATTAGACGCCATCGTTGCCGGCGGCGCAGTCGGCGCGGTGTATTTCGTCGATGACAACTTCGTCGGCAATCGCAAGGCGGCTAAAGAGCTGCTGCCGCACCTGATCGAATGGCAGAAGCGCAACAAGTATCCTGTCGAGTTTGCCTGCGAGGCGACGCTCAACATCGTGCGCTCGCCGGACCTGCTGGAGATGATGCGCGAGGCCTCCTTCTGGACCATCTTCTGCGGCATCGAGACGCCGGACACCTCCGCGCTCAAAGCCATGTTCAAGATGCAGAATAACGAAATCCCCATACTGGACTCCATCAAAACGCTGAACAGCTACGGCATGGAAGTCGTCTCCGGCATGATCATGGGCCTCGACACGGATACCTACGAATCGCCTGACCGCATCCTCGAATTCGTCGAAGAATCGAAAATCCCTGTGCTCACTATCAACCTTCTCGAAGCCCTGCCGCGCACACCGCTGCATCGCCGCCTTTCCGCCGAAGGCCGCCTCATCGAAGAAGAAGGCCGCCAGTCCAATGTGGATTTCAAGCTGCCCTACAACGATGTCGTCGCGATGTGGAGACGCGTCTTCTGCACCGCGTTTTCACCCGAGGCCATTTATCGCCGCTTCGCCTACAACCAGGAGCACACGTTTCCCAACCGCATCGAAATCCCGCCGAGTGGCAAACTCAGCGTGATAAACGTTTGGCGCGGCGTGAGCACACTAGCCAAACTCATCTGGTATGTGGGCATCGTCGGCAACTATCGCGAGACCTTCTGGCGCATGGCCAAGCCCGCACTCAAAACCGGTGACATAGAGACGGTGATCCACGTCAGCCTCGTCGCGCACCACATGATCTCCTACGCGCGCGAAGCCGAGGCCGGTTTCCAGACCGCGTCCTTCTATTCGCCGAAGCTGGAACAGACCGCGTAAGAAAGAGAAAGGCCGCCATCGCTGGCGGCCTTTCTATTCTTGTGCTGCAAGCGAATTAGTCCCCCGCAACCGGCTCTTCAATGCTGTTCACCACTTCAACATTGCTCGCCGGAGCAGCCGCAGGCTTAATCCCGCCCAGTCCGCCAATTTCGCCGATCGCCACGAAACCACCCGGGAGCTCAGGCTCCTTCAGGATTTCCTTGCGATACAGCTTGGCCATGCGTGCATTCTCTGCGTCCGACTTCAGCTTCGCATCGCGTGCGCGGATCTTCTCTTCGCGCGCGTTCTTCGCAATGCCGCTCTTGTCGAACGTATCGTTCGCCGCCGCGTTCACGTGCTCATCATTCAGCACTAGGTCATACTTCTCCTGCTTCTCGATGCCGACCTTCTTGCCACCCGCGAAGATCTCATGCCGGCCGTGCTCTTCATACCACTTGGTGAGCGACGAGGTCATGTGCATCTTCTCGATAATGTTGCGCCAGCCGATGCCCGTGTTGTACGCGCAGAAGCTGATCTCGCCTTCCTGCGTCGCGTACGGAATAATGCACTGCTCCGTGCGCCGGAAGTCGTAATTGAACAGGTCCTGGAACCACATGCCGGCGATAAAGAGGAAGTTCCAGCGGTCGCCACGGCGCTTCTGGATGTCTTCGATCGTGCGGTCGGCAGTAACCTTGCCGTAGTTGCGGCCAGTCGCGCCAAAGCACTTATCGAACTTCTCCAGCAGGCTGAAAATGCTGAAGTGCGTGGGCGCCTTCTTGGGGTCGTAGTTGCGGATGAGCGCCAGCGCCGCGCCAACCACCGTCAGGAACTTGCCGCGTGCTGCGTCGTTGACCTTGGCAATGTCCTTGGCCAGCTGTGTCGCGTTCAGGAACGCTGTTACCGGCGCCGCTTCCTTGGTTTCCTTGTCGATCATCAGCGCCATGCCGATACCACAGTTCGGGTGGCAGCCACAGGAAAGCTGGCCCCACTCATGCTGCGGTCCGTGCACCAGATCAGCCCAGTCACTGAACGTCGACATAAACGAGATCGGGAACCAGTCGCGCGTGCTCTCACCCAGACCCGTTTGGTCGCGGATGTCATGCGCGAGATGCGACAGCGTATAACGCTGCGCCTGGCGGCGCTCGTCGCTCACCGCTTCGTCGCGGCCGGTGAAGCTGACCGGCTGGAAGCTGAGGAAGTTGATCTTCTTCGGGTTGTCGAGCGCGAACTGAATGATGTGCCCAACCTGCTCGTTGTTGATGCCGTTGATGATGGTCGTTACAGGGACGATGTCCACGCCAGCCTCATGCAGGTTATGGATCGCCTGCAGCTTCACGTCGAACGCGTTGCCGACCTTGCGGTGCGAGTTGGCTGCATTGCCAATGCCGTCAAACTGCAGGTACGCATAACGCAGACCCGCTTCCGCCGCGGCCTTGGCGAATTCCTTCGACTTCGCAAACTCGATGCCGTTGGTCGCAGCCTGCACGCTGTTGTAACCAACCTTGCGTGAGTAGGCGACCGCATCCAGGAAGTACGGGCTCAGCGTGGGCTCTCCGCCGGAGAACTGAACCGACATCTGGCGACGCGGCTTGATGGTGATCGCATTGTCCAGCATGGTCTTGATCTCGTCCCACGTGAGCTCATGCACAAAGCCAACCTGGTTCGCGTCCATAAAGCACGGGTCGCACATCATGTTGCAGCGGTTGGTAAGGTCGATCGTGAGGACGGAACCACGTCCGTGCGTCACGGTGGACGTGCCGTGGTTGTGCAGCTTCTCATCGTTGTGCGCGCGGATGTCGCGGCCCGGGAACACATCTTCCAGGTGCTTCATCATCGGCGGATCGATGGACATCACGTCTTCAAAGTGGCCGTGGATGGGGCAATCCTTCACCATCAGGATCTGGCCGTCGCGCTCGATAATCTGCGCCTTAATCTCGCCCACCTTCTCGTTGAGCAGGATCTCGTGCGGCAGCTTGCCGTCAATAATCTGCTGGCGGATAGCCGGAACACACTTCGGACAAAGCGAGTCCGTGGTGCGCGGCCAGCCGAGCGGCGGCTTCTCTTTCTGGTAGCTCTTCAGCAAGGGCTTGTCGCTCCACTTGGGCGTGAAGCTCTTGTTAGGGCTGATGGAATTCAGCTTGTCGAATACGGCCCAGCCAGCCTTCGCACCCAGCACCACACCTTTTTCAATTAGCTTCGTTGCTTTTGACATTGAGCTCTCCTGCGAAACAGCTTCTGATTGTTCTCTAAAGCCTAATAGACTGAACCAGATGCGTCCTCTGCAAAGCAGCGAACTGCGATATATTGCAGCGAATGGGGAAAAGCGCGGCCAGGCTGTCGAAATCGCCTCTGAGAAGGCCAAAAAAACACCCCAAATGGGTACTATGCCACCGGCGCGTACCAAAGCCGTAAACAGCCAACGAGGGCGAACTCAACCTGCATCAGAAACAGTAGAACGCTCATTTTTGAACTCTCCATTTAATATTTGAACTAGAGTCGGCCCACCGGCTAAGGAGAAAAGACTGTCCGCATGCCCGCCTGCCCCAAATTCCCAAAGAAGTATTTGAGAATTCCGGCTTCTGCTCTTCTTTTATCGATGCTGGCTGTGGCATCGACAGCGATGGCTGCGCAGTACCTGGGTTCATTGCCGCGCTCGCTCGCCGGCACCTGGCGCATAACGCGCATACTTCCCACCACCAATAGTTCCTGTTGGAACAGCCAGCAGGCCAAGCTGCTGCTGGGCACAACCATCACCTACCGCAGTGACCTGTTGCGCTGGCACGGCGGCCAGATCGCAGTCACTGACGTCTCCCTGCGCGATCTCACCGACGAGGAGTTCCGCCAGGAAAACACCGGCCCCAACTCCCCCGCAAACTTCGCGCAGCTCGGCATACACGCCCACAGCGTTACAGAAGTCGACATGCAGCACGAAGACTCGGACGTACTGCCCGCCTCCACCGCGGTTCCAGGAGATTCCGTCCTTCTCGCCGCGCCTAATCGCATCGTAGTTAGCGCCTGCGGCATTTACTTTGAGGCCACGCGCGCTGCAAGCAGCACAACTCGCAGCTCCGGCAAATAACTTCTACTCCTTCGGAGGAAACAGTGGCCGACCGGGGTCCCCAGCAAGCGCTCCTTTGCTTGCTGGGGGTTCAGGCCACTGAAAATTCCCGCTGTGCCATAACCCTTCAGAGAAGAATGTGGCAATGCCCGAAACAAAACATTCTGCTGGAAAACCAAGTAATATTTTTTTGAGGACGTCCCGATCCTCACGCTGCCCATGTCAAGCCGCAAGTTGAATCCATCTCGCACCGTCAATATCGAGGATCTTCGCCGGATGGCCGAGCGAAGAGTTCCCAGGTCGGTCTTCGACTATCTCGATGGAGGCGCGGATGCTGAGGTCACGTTGGCGGAAAACTGCCGCGCCTTTCGCGACACAACGTTTCGTCCACATAGTGGTATAGCGCACTATGACTGCAAGACGACCGTGAGCGTCCTCGGCCAAGAAATCGCTTTCCCTGCCATCCTCGCTCCGGTCAGCTACATCCGTCTCATGCACGCGGACGGCGAATCCGGCGTCGCTCGCGCTGCCGGTCGCGCAGGCATCATCTACACTCTGCCAACCATCTCCGGTCACAAGCTGGAGGATGTGAAGGCCGCATCCACCGGTCCCCTCTGGTACCAGCTCTATCTGATTGGAGGTCGGGAAGCAGCCGAGGGCGCCATTGACCGTGCCCGCGTTGCCGGCTACTCCGCTCTGGTATTGACCCTCGATACGCCCCTGGCAGGAAAACGTGAACGCGATCCGCGCAACGGCATGAAGGAACTTCTAGCACCCGCATTGTTGCCAAAGGCACGCTTTCTTCCCAACATTCTTGCGCACCCCGGTTGGCTCACCTCCTTCCTTTTAGATGGCGGCGTTCCAAAACTTGGGAATGTCGTGATTCCAGGAAAAGGTCCGATGGATCTCGTCGATGTGGGATCCGCGCTTTCTCATGCGGGAGCGAGCTGGGAAGATCTGCGATGGATACGTAAGATCTGGCCCGGCCCCATCGTGGCCAAGGGACTTCTTACCGGCGATGACGCGCGCCGTGCTGTGGATGAAGGTGCTCAAGCGGTCGTTGTCTCGAACCACGGCGGACGGCAGTTAGACTGCGTCTCTGCTTCGCTTAGCGCACTGCCCGAGGTTGTCGACGCGGTAGGTGCGCAGGTCGAAGTTTATATGGACGGTGGCGTGCGGCGGGGCAGCGATATCGCTAAGGCAATTTGCCTCGGTGCTCGCGCTGTGTTGATTGGACGTGCATACGCCTATGGGCTTGCTGCCGCCGGGGAGGCTGGCGTGGATCGCGCAATCAAGATTCTGAAGGACGACCTCGACCTTACTCTCACCCTCTTGGGATGTCCTTCAATCGACCAGTTGGACGCAACATATCTCGGCCGGGTGCCCCATTCATGACATGCTTTTGGTCATGGGTGGGATCGCAAGCAAATTCTTCACTGCCGCAGCTCCACCAGCGTCGCGCCCTGCCCACCCTCGTTGTATGGCGGCTCCGTTACAGACGTCACATGCGGATGGTTGCGCAGAAACTCGCGCAGCGTCCTGCGCAGAATCCCCATCCCCACTCCATGAACCACGCGCACCTGCGTCAGCCCCGCTAAAAACGCGTGCTCAATAAAGCGATCAACCTCAGCCTCAGCCTCATCGGCCGTTTTCCCAATCACATTAATCTCCGAGCTCGCATAGCTTCCATCGCTGCCACTCGGAACGGTTACGCCGCCGCTGCGCTTTTTTGTCTCGCTCGACTGCACTGCCGCGATCACTTCTGCAACATCGTCCCTGCCCACGCGCATCTTCATCGCACCCGCAGCGACCTCCAGCGACTTGCCATCAATCACTCGCGTCACGCGCGCCTCGCGGTTCAGCGACTTCAGCCGCACCACATCGCCCACCTGCGGCTCGCGCTTGCGATCAGCTTGTTTCGTTGACGTCGGTTCCGTCTCCACGGCATGCGCCGCCACCGTTGATTGAAACTGCTCCGAAAACTCGCGCTTCATCTGCGCAATCCGCAGCGCCGAATCGCGCGCCAGCTTCTTCGCCGCGGTCTTGTCATCCATCGACTTCACTGCCGCGCGCATCTGCGCCTCAAAATCCACGATCAGCGCTGCCAACCTCCGCTCCAACTCTCGAGTCCGCTCGCGTTGCTCCAGCCTGCCCTGCTGCTCAAGCCGCATGCGTTCCCGCTCCAGCGCGGCTGCTGATTCTGCCAGAGTCTCGCGCTCCGCTGTTGCCGCGGACAACTGCGCGTGCAGTTCATCCAGGAAATGCCCAATGTCTGCCTGCTGCGTGCTCATCTGCGCGCGCGCATTCGCCACAATCACGGGATCCAGCCCCAGCCGCGCCGCAATATTTAATCCCGCTGAAGCTCCCGGCACACCCAGCCGCAGTTCGTATGTCGGCGCCAGCGCAGCCTCGTCAAATCCCACCGATGCATTCAGCACACTCTCGTGCTTTGCCGCATAGACTTTGAGCGAGGTGAGATGCGTCGTAATCAAACACCACGCGCGCACCTCAAGAAAATGCTCCGCCACGGCCACAGCCAGCGCTGCACCTTCTTCCGGATCGGTCGCCGACCCCAACTCATCGAGCAACACCAGTGAGTATTCATCTGCCGCGCGCGCAATGCGGTTCACATTCACCACGTGCGACGAAAATGTCGAGAGGTTCTGCTCAATCGACTGCGCATCGCCGATATCCGCATAGACCGCCGTAAATAGCGGCAGCTTCGCTCGCTCCGCCGGCACCGGCACACCGGCCTGCGCCATCAGCGCCAGCAAGCCGGCAGTCTTGAGCACCACAGTCTTGCCACCGGTGTTCGGTCCGCTCACAATCAGCTGCCGCGTCATCGTTGGAAACGCTCGTAGCGTCATGTTCAGCGGAGTAATCTCTCCGCCCTGTTGCCGCAAGCGCATCTCCAGCAGCGGATGCCGCGCAGCCACTAAATCGAACTGCTCGCCAAATACCGGTCGCACGCAATTCATCTCCTGCGCGAATCGCGCAATCGCTTGGTGCGCATCAGCCTCAGCCAGGATCCCCGCACTCACTCGCAGCGGCTCAGCATTCGCCGCGATCGCGCGCGTCATCGCCACCAGAATGCGATACACCTCCGCCTGCTCTTCATCCAGCAGCCGCGCCATCTCATTGTTGAGCTCGATGGTCTCCATCGGTTCTACAAAAATCGTCTGCCCGCTCGAGCTCGATCCGTGAATCACGCCCCCGACCTTGCGCTTGTACTCCGCCTTCACTGGAATCACGAAGCGTTCGCCGCGCACCGTAATCAACTCTTCCTGCGTGCTGCCTTCTTCCGCCAGCTTCGCGAGCATGCGCTGCAGGCTCTTTTCAATCGCGCGATGCTGCCGCTCCAGCGCCTTGCGTATCCGCGCTAGCTCCGGTGACGCACCGTCGCTCAGCGTTCCGTCGGCTTCAATCTTTCCTTCGAGCGCGCGCAACAGCCCGCGCAGATCCTGCCCAGTCAGCGGAGCAGAGAGCTCTTCCATCGCCGGCCACTTGCCGGCGATCGCCTCCGGTGGTTTAGCCAGCAATTCTATCCACGCAGTCGCACGCTGAGCGTGGGCCAGCACGTTTAGAATTTCCGCCGCTTCAAGCGCCGCGCCGTCAATCCGCGCCTTATCCGGCAGCTCAGAGACATCAATGACGCCGTGAAAATCGAACGGCGCGCCGC
>Ga0302325_10021726_pt1 | contig 13431 bp, 7 predicted proteins | sample Palsa_T0_2_FD_201948 | JGI IMG/M metagenome (GOLD analysis project Ga0302325, IMG submission 201948) | Peat permafrost microbial communities from Stordalen Mire near Abisko, Sweden - Palsa_T0_2 | ecosystem: Environmental > Terrestrial > Soil > Palsa > Peat permafrost | place: Sweden: Abisko... | reverse complement strand
GCCGGCTCCACTTTTGTCGTGCATATACCCGCTCCGGCTGCCGCGACCGCGCAGCTGAATCTTGGCGCGGCCTGACGGACAGCGCGTGCAATGAGCAACGCGTCAGGCGAACCCGAGCAGCCCTCGAGCGGCCAAGAGGCAATCAACCGGCGCGCGTGGCCGCGCGACAGACAACTGCTCGCAGCCGGCATCGGCTTTGCGGTGATCGTGGTACTGGTATTGGGCATCTGGCTGGGCGATGCAATGCTTGGCAAGCGCGTCGCTCCTGCCGCGGCGCCCGCCCTACCGCCCGGCACCTTCCGTGCTTCCCCCGGGCAGATGAAGACGTTGACCGTTGAAGCGGTCGGGCTGCATGGTTTCGTCAGCGAGGAGTTGACCGAGGGCAAAATTGCCGCCAATGGCGATCACGCGACGCCGGTGTTTTCACCCTTTTCAGGTCGAATCACGAGGGTCATCGCGGGGCTCGGCGACACGGTGAAGGCCGGCGCGCCGCTTGCGACGCTGGAGGCGTCGGAGTTCGTGCAGGCGCAAAATGATCTTGCGACCGCCGCCGCGCAGGTGAAGCTCGCGCGCATCTCGGAAACCCGCAAGCACGCGCTGTACGATGCCAAAGGCGGCAGCCTGCAGGATTGGCAGTCCGCGCAAAATGACCTGACGGCGGCGGAAACCGCGCTCAGCGCGGTTCGCAACCGGTTGGCCATTTTGGGCAAGTCGGCTGCGGATATTGCCGCGCTGGAAAAAAATCAGACGATGAGCGCCATCGCCACACTATCCGCGCCCATCGCCGGTGTGGTGGTCGATCGACAGGTGGGGCCGGGCCAATATGTGCAAGCCGGCGCGAGCACACCGCAATTCACCATCGCCGATACATCGAGCGTATGGCTGCTCGCCAACGTGCGCGAAACCGATGCGGCTCTCGTCAAGCTTGGACAATCCGTGGAAGTGCATGTCCCCGCTTATCCAAATAGGGATTTCAAGGCACGCCTCACCTATGTCAGTGCCGTGGTCGACCCAGTTACGCACCGATTGCCGGTGCGCGCCGAGATCGGCAACCGCGACGGCGCATTGAAGCCCGAGATGTTTGCGAATTTCCGCATTCTGACCAGCGACGCATCCGAGTCGCCCGCCGTGCCGCAGAGTGCGGTGGTCTATGAAGGCGCGGCCGCACACGTGTGGGTGGTCGCCGCCGATGGCCTGCTGAGCTTGCGCAGCATTCGCACGGGGCGCAGCAATGACGGCTTGATCGAGGTGCTCGAGGGCCTGAAGCCCGGCGAAAATGTGGTGACCAAGGGCGGCCTTTTCATCGATCAAGCGGCGGCCCCGGCTTCTTCATGAGCGCCATCGTCAGCTTTGCGCTGCGTCAGCGCGTGCTCATTATCGTTATCTTAGGTATGGTGCTCGCCGCGGGCGCCGCCAGCTTTCTCAAGCTCAACATCGAGGCTTATCCCGACCCAGTGCCGCCGCTGGTCGACATAGTGACTCAGAACTCGGGGCAATCGGCCGAGGAAATCGAGCGCTATATCACCATCCCGCTTGAAATCCAAATGGCGGGCATCCCCAATGTGCAAGCCATCCGCACGATATCTTTGTTCGGCCTCTCCGATGTCAAGGTGCAATTCACCTATGACTTTACCTACACCCAGGCCGAACAATGGGTCACCAATCGTCTCTCGCAGCTCGGCAGCTTGCCGAACGGCGCGCAGCCGCAAATATCGCCGACCAGCCCCATCGGTGAGATCTATCGCTATCGGGTAGTCGGACCGCCGAACTATTCGGTCACCGACTTGAAGACTCTCGAGGACTGGGTGCTCGAACGCCGCTTCAAGGCCGTACCGGGCGTGATTGATGTGACCGGTTGGGGCGGCAAAACCAAGACCTACGACATCGCCATCGACCAGCGCAAGCTCATCGGCTATGGCTTGTCCGTGCCGCAGGTTTTGCAGGCGCTCGGCAACTCGAACATCAATGTCGGCGGCCAAACGGTGAATTTCGGCGCGCAGTCCGCCGTCGTGCGCGGCGTGGGCCTCATTCACTCCGCCGATGAAATTCGCAACACCATGATCACCAACAATCAAGGAGCACCGGTGGTGATCGGCGACGTGGCCGACGTGACCATCGGCAACATGCCGCGCTTAGGGATAGCGGGCTTCGACGACGTCGATGACATCGTTCAGGGAATCGTGCTGATGCGGCGCGGCGCGGAAAGCATACCCACGATCAAGCGCGTCGAAGCGGAGGTGGACAAGGTCAATAGCAGCGGGATTCTGCCGCCCGGCGTCAGCATCCAGCGCATCTATGATCGCAGCGACTTGATCCATGTCACGACGCGCACCGTGCTGCACAACATGATTGCCGGCATCGTACTGATCTTTCTTCTGCAATGGGCGTTTCTCGGCAATGTACGCAGCGCCGTGATCGTAGCGATGACCATACCATTCGCCCTGTCGTTCGCGATTGGGCTCATGGTGCTGCGGGGCGAGTCCGCAAATCTGCTCTCGGTCGGCGCCATCGATTTCGGCTTGGTCGTCGATGCGACGGTAATCATGGTGGAGAACATCTACCGGCATCTGGCCGAGGCCTCGGCGCACCTGGGCCAAGGTCCGAGCGCCTTGCACCGCATGCGCGTGCGCAGCGGATTTCGCGGCAAGACCGGAATTATCTCGGTCGCGGCCGCTGAAGTCAGTCAATCGATTTTCTTTGCCGCCGCCATCATCATCGCAGGATTCGTGCCGCTTTTTACCTTATCGGGAATCGAAGGACACATCTTCGGACCGATGGCGAAAACCTACGCCTACGCAATCGCCGGCGGACTGATCGCCACATTCACCATCGCGCCAGCCCTGAGCCTGCTCTTGTTTGATGTGAAAGCGGAGGAGCGCGAAACCCTGGTCGTGCGCTGGCTGCGCCGCGTCTACGAACCGGCGCTGGAATTCGCGCTGGCGAATCGCATCATCACCTTTGCGGCTCTCGGGGGGCTCGCGTTGCTGGCGTTCATCGCCGTGCGCTCTTTGGGATTGGAATTCCTGCCCAAGCTCGAAGAGGGAAATTTGTGGGTTCGCGCCACGTTCCCGCAGTCCGTTTCGCTGGAAGACAGCGACACCTATGTGAATCGGATGCGGCGGCTCATGGCAGCTTATCCGGAAGTGGAGTCGGTCGTGTCGCAGCACGGCCGGCCCGACGACGGTACGGACGCGACCGGCTTTTTCAATGCCGAATTTTTCGTGCCATTGAAGCCCTTCGATACCTGGCCGGCCGGCGTAGACAAGGAAAAGCTCACCCAGGACATGACCAGTGCGCTTGAACAGCAGTTCCCGGGTGTGGATTTCAATTTCTCTCAATACATTCAGGACAATGTTGAAGAAGCAGCATCCGGCGTCAAGGGTGAAAATTCGGTCAAGGTCTACGGCAACGACTTGGAGACACTGGAGAAGACCGCCGATCGCATCGCGGCGGTGCTGGCCAAGGTTCCGGGAATCACGGACCTCGCCGTGCTGCATTCGCTCGGCCAGCCCACCATTCGCATCGATGTGGATCGAGTGCGCGCCGCCCGATATGGCCTCGCGCCCGGCGATGTGAATGCCGTGGTACAGGCAGCCATTGGCGGACAAAGCGCCGGCGATCTTTATGAAAGCAGCAGCGATCGCCACTTTCCGATGATGGTGCGGCTTGCCGCGCCGTTTCGGCAGAATCTCGAATCCATCCGGCGCATTCCCATCGCGGCGCAGGCCGCCTCCGGCGCCGTCATTCAGATTTCCCTCCAGGACGTGGCAAGCGTAGGCTTGGTGTCCGGCGCGGCGTTCATCTATCGCGAGCAGCAGCAGCGCTACGTTCCCATCAAGTTCAGCGTGCGTGGCCGCGATCTCGGCGGCGCCGTGCTCGAGGCGCAACGCGGCGTCGAGTCTTCGGTGCAGTTGCCGGGCGGCTACCGTTTGGAGTGGGTCGGGGAATTCGGGAATCTGCAGGAGGCCATTGCGCGACTGGGCGTGGTCGTGCCGTTGTCGATCGCGCTCATTGTGCTGCTCCTGTACTTGAATTTCAGCAGCCTGCGCGATGCGCTGCTGGCCGCGAGCGTCATTCCGATGGCTTTGGTGGGCGGTATTTTCGCTTTGTGGATCACGGGGACGCCGTTCAGCGTCTCCTCTGCGATCGGCTTCGTGGCTTTGTTCGGGATCGCGGCCATGGACGGGATCCTGGTCCTGTCGTACTACCATTTGAGCCTCGAATCGGGGCTCGACCGCGCCAGCGCCATGCTGCAAACCTGCCGCACGCAGCTTCGGCCGGTAATGATGACCTGCATCGTGGCGTGCGTGGGCCTACTACCTGCGGCGTTTTCGACCAACATTGGATCGCAAGTGCAGCGTCCGCTGGCGCGCGTCGTTGTCGGCGGCATGCTGTTCGCGCCGCTGTTGATATTGCTGGTGCTGCCGGTGCTGATTTTGAAATTCTCCCGGGCCCAAGAACAGCCGCAGGAATTGCCGCGGGAGAGCGGCGCATGAAGCACGCAACGGCGTTGTCATGCTGGGCCGCGCTGGCCGTGAGCGCCTGCGTGGGCCCCAATTTTCAAAGGCCCATGCCGCCTACACCCGCGCGCTTCACCGTCGCGCTGCTGCCTGTGGATACGGCTTCGGCTGCAGGGCCCGGCGGGGGGGCGCAACAGTTCTTAGCGGAACAAGCGGTGCCGAGAAACTGGTGGCTGCTATTCGGCTCGCCCGAACTCAACGGACTGGTGAGCGACGCGCTGCGCGCGAATCCTGACGTGCAATCCGCGCAAGCGGCGTTGCGCCAGGCACTCGAGAATACCGCCGCGCAGCGCGGCAGCTATTTTCCGACGGTGCAAGCCGAATTCGACGCCAGCCGCAATCGCAACGCCACCGGGGTGTTGGCGCCGGACTTGGCCTCCGGAACGGCTCTCTACAATTTGTACACGCCGCAAGTCACCGTGAGCTTCGTTCCCGACATATTTGGCGCGAATCGCCGCCAAGTGGAATCGTTGGCGGCGCAGGCGGAAGCCGCGCGCTTCCAGCTCGATGCCACTTACCTCACGCTCACCGCGAATGTCGTGACGTCCGCAATACAAGAAGCGGGCTTTCGGGAACAGATCGCGGCAACCGAACAGGTCATTGCGCTGGAGAAAGAATCCCTGGCGGTGCTGCGGCGAGAATTGGAGCTGGGAGCGATTGCGGAAGTCGATGTCTACGCGCAGGAGGCGGCTCTCGCACAATTGGAAGCAGCACTACCACCGCTGCAGCGGCAGCTGTCCCAGACGGAGGACCAGTTGGCGGCTTTGACCGGACGATTGCCCGCGGATTTCACGCCTGCCAATTTGCAACTCGATCAATTGGTGCTGCCTTTGGATTTGCCGCTCGGCGTGCCATCAGAACTGGTCGAGCGGCGGCCCGACGTGCGCGCGGCCGAGGCGCAACTCCACTCAGCGACCGCACAGGTCGGCGTCGCGATAGCCAATTTACTGCCGCAATTCACCATCACCGGCAATGCCGGCAGTGCTGCGACCGCCATGAGCGATTTGTTCAAGCCCGGCACAGGATTTTGGAGCATCGGCGCCAATGCCACGCAGACACTATTCGCCGGCGGCACCCTGCTGCACCGTAAGCGCGCTGCGGATGCCGCGCTGGATCAGGCTGGAGCGGCGTATAAGTCTGCGGTGCTGACGGCATTTCAAAACGTCGCCGATGCCCTGCATGCGCTGGCTGCGGATGCGCAGGCGCTGGACGCCGCGAGCCGGGCGGAGGGTGCGGCCCAAAAGACGCTCGAGGTGACGCGGCAGCAGCTAAAGATTGGTGCGGTGAGCTATTTGGCCCTGCTCAATGCCGAACAGACCTACCAGCAGGCATTGATAACCGTGATTCAGTCTCGCGCCAGTCGCTTTGCCGATACGGCTGCGCTATTTCAAGCGCTCGGCGGCTCGGTTGCCCCTGACAAAGCTCAAAGCCTCACGGCGCGCTAGCTAGCTCGCGAATCTGTGCCCTGCTGCAATATGGCCGTATCCTATGCGCTTAGACAGGTAAGAAAGAGCTGCCCGTGGCCGCTCTTCCGACACCGAATCGTCATCGAACTGTCTTACCGTCCGCAGACAAGTTTTTCGGGATGAGCATGCCTATACATGACCATGAGCCAAATTTTCGGGCCGGCGCCTTCCTGTGGGGCGGCATCGGGCTGGGTCTGCTGCTGCTCCTCGTGTTGCTGACCCATGGCTTTGGATTGTTGAACCGCGGCAACAAAGGCCCATCCGAATCCGAACTCATGGTTCGGCAGGGGGAGAAGATCTTCGTTCCGGAAGGATCGGCGCTGCGCAGCCGCCTGAAGGTGATGGCGGCATCGGCGCAGGCAGTGAGTCCGCAGTTGTTGCTGCCCGCCGTGGTCGAATCCGATCCCGCGCGTACCGCCGCGGTGCTGACGCCTTTGAGCGGCCGGTTGATCGCGCTCAAAGTCGCGCTGGGCGATCGCGTGAAGGCCGGCCAAGTGGTGGCGATCATTGATTCGCCGGATCTCGCGCAGGCCTACAGCGACAATGAAAAGGCCGCCGACGCCTTCAAGTTGACCCAGAAGAATCTCGAGCGCCAGGCGGCGCAGAATAAGCTGGGCGTGGCGTCGGACCGGGACTTGGATCAAGCGAAGAGCGACGACGCCCAGGCGGCCGCCGAATACACGCGAACTCAGGCGCACCTGAAAACGCTCGGCGTTTCGGCCGACTCAAAATCCGCATCGCGTGAGCTGTCAGTCGCGGCGCCAGTGGGCGGCAGCGTGACGGCCTTGAACGTGGCGCCCGGCAACATGATCAATGATCCGACGCAGCCGCTGATGACCATCGCGGACTTGAGCACCGTCTGGGTCACAGCGATGGTCCCCGAGAAGGACATGGCCGGGGTCTCCAAAAATCAAGATGCACAGGTCACCCTGGCGGCCTATCCCGACCGGCTGCTGCAGGGGAAAGTCTTGTTTGTCTCGGACGTCATCGATTCCGATTCACGCCGCGGCAAGATTCGCATCGCCTTTGCGAACGGCGACTATGCGTTGAAGCCCAATATGTTTGCGACTGTCGTGCTGGCGGGAGGCGCGCGTTCCTTGGTGGTCGTGCCGAGTTCGGCGCTGCTCATGAACAACGATAGGACCAGCGTGTTTGTCGCCACCGCCCCTTGGACTTTCGAGCGCCGCACGGTCGATGCGCAGCTCGAGGAAGGTTCATCGGTCGCCATCCGCTCGGGCGTGAGCGCCGGTGAGCAAGTGCTGGTCAAAGGCGCAATCCTGTTGAATGACTGATCGCCATGATTGATCAATTCGTCGCTTTTTGCCTGCATCGACGCGTCGCCGTGTTCATCCTGGCCGCCTTGCTCGCCGCCTATGGGGTGTACGCCTGGGAAACCTTGTCGGTCGAGGCGTATCCCGAACTCGGCGATGTCGCGGCGCAGGTCACCACCCAAATTCCCGGCCTTGCCGCGGAAGAAGTCGAACAACTCATCACCGTGCCGCTCGAGCGGCAAATCAACGGGACGCCCGGCTTACTGCTGATGCGCTCCTCGAGCACCTTCGGCCTGTCCTTGATCACGGTGCTATTTCGCGACGGTTACGAGGACTATTGGGCCAGGCAGCGACTGAACGAACGGATTGCGCAAGCGGTGCTGCCGGCCGGCGCGACGCCCTCGCTCGATCCGGTGGCAGGTCCCGGCGGCGAAATCTACCGCTACACGCTGGAGAGCGACACAAAAAATCTTCAGGAGTTGTCCGAAATCCAGCGATGGGTGGTGATACCGGCCTTGAAGGCGGTTCCGGGCGTGGTGGATGACACGAATTTTGGCGGCTTCACCACGGAGTATCAGCTTGATCTCGATCCCAAACAGTTGCAGCACTATGGTCTCGGCATCACCGATGTCATCAACGCGATCAACAATAACAATGGCAATGCCGGAGGCGGCCGCGTTTCGCGCGGCGACCAGAGCTACGTCATCCGCGGCGTCGGACTGATCCACAACCTCGCTGAGATCGGATCCATCGTCGTCACACAAGTCGGAGGCACACCGGTGTTGGTGCGCGACCTGGGCAGCAGCGTGCTCAGTCATCAGGAACGCGAAGGCATCCTCGGCAAAGACAAGAATCCCGATACGATTGAAGGCATCGTCTTGATGCTGAAGTATCAAAACCCGTCGCAAACGCTGCGCGGCGTACATGCCAAAGTAGCCGAGCTCAACGCGAAGCTGGCCGAATCGGGCGTACGGATCGTGCCCTATATCGACCGCGACGATTTGGTCAAAAACACCATCCACAAAGTGGGACAAACGATTCTCGAGGGCATTACGCTGGTCTTTCTCATTTTGATTCTGTTTCTCGGCAGCCCGCGCAGCGCTTTCGTGGTCGCCGTCAGCATTCCCTTCGCGTTGGTGGCGGTTTTTTCGCTGCTGAACCTCACGCACGTGTCGGCCAACTTGCTGTCCCTCGGCGCGATTGATTTCGGCATCCTCGTAGACGGCGCCATCGTCGTAACCGAGGCTGTGTTGCGCCGGCGCGAGGCGATGCCCAACGAGGAACTGAGCGAAAGCGAGGCCAAGGCCGCGACGCTGCAGGTCACGCGCCCGATTTTTTTCGCCAGCCTCATCATCATCACGGCTTACCTGCCGCTGTTTTCGTTCGAGCGGGCCGAGGCAAAATTATTCACGCCCATGGCCTATACGATGGGCTATGCACTGTTCGGCGCCTTGCTGACCGCGCTGGCTCTGGTGCCGGGCCTCGCCTATCTGGCTTTTCGCAATCCGCGGCATGTGTATCACAACCGTTGGCTCGAGCGTCTCACCATCCAGTACGACCGAGTCCTTGGGACCTGCATCGAGCAGCCGCGGATTATTTATGGCGTGGTGATTTTCGCGTTGTTTGCCGTGGTCGGGTTGGGCGCCACGGTGGGCCGGGATTTCCTGCCGGATCTAGATGAGGGAGCGCTGTGGCTCCAGGTGCAAATGCCGACGGGACTGGCCCTGAACAAAGCCAGCGACATGGCGAGCGACTTGCGCCGTGAAGTCCTCAAATATCCTGAAGTGTCTTACGTGGTCACGCAAACCGGACGCAACGATGATGGCACGGATCCTTGGACCATGTCGCACATCGAGGCGCCGGTGGGACTCAAGCCCTATGACACCTGGCCCGCGGGCGAGTCCAAGCGGCAGTTCGTCGACCGCTTGGCCACTGACCTCAACAAAGACCTCCCGGGATATTCCATCGGGATCAGCCAACCCATCATCGACGGGGTCAACGATTTGATCGGCGGCGCGCACAGTCCGTTGGTGGCCAAGCTCTACGGAGATGATCTCAATGAGCTGCGCTCCGTCGGCGCTCAGATCGTCAATATTCTGTACGGCATCCAAGGCACTTCGAGCGCATCCATCTTTCAGGAGCCGCCAATCCCGCAAATCGAGATCAAACTGGATCATGAAAAGGCCGCGCGGTATGGGATCAATATGACCGACGTGCAGAATGTCATTCAGACCGGCGTCGGTCAGGCGCCGGTGTCTACGGTCTATGTGGGTGAAAGAACCTATCCGTTGACTGTTAGATACACCCAAGATGCGCGCAATTCGCCAGAGGCGCTGGGCAATCTGCTGGTCAATACCTCGAGCGGTGCGCAGGTGCCGCTATCCGAGCTGGCCGACATTCGCGTGCGCTCTGGGGAGAGCACCGTCACCCGCGAAAATGGCCAGCGCAATCTCACCATTCGGATCGACAACCGCGACCGTGATCTGACCTCCTATCTTGAGGAGGCGCAAGCTAAGATCGCTTCGCAGATTCATTTCGACAGGAGCAAGATTCGACTGGAGTGGGGCGGCCAGTTCGAGAACCAGCGGCGTGCTGAAGCGCGGCTATTGGTAATCCTGGCGCTGGTGATGGGCATGATGCTGATTTTCCTGACGGTCGGCATCAAATCCTTCCGGCAGGCCGTGCTCATCTTGGGCGTGGTGCCGTTGGCGACGCTCGGCGGTCTGATTTCCCTGCATCTCACGGGGCAGAATCTCAATGTCGCGAGCGGCGTCGGATTCATCGCGCTTTTTGGCGTGGCGGTACAAAACGGCATCATCATGGTCTCGAATCTGAATCGCATGCGAAAGTCCGGATTGGAATTGCACGAGGCGATCATGCAGGGTGCAACCGAGCGCCTCCGCCCGGTGCTGATGACCGCGACTGTCGCAACCTTAGGAATGTTGCCGGCAGCCATTCACACGGGTGTCGGCAGCGACGTACAGCGGGGGATCGCGACCGTGGTGGTCGGAGGCTTGGCGATATCGACCGTTCTCACTTTGTTTGTACTTCCCTCGATGTATCACGTCATCGAGCATTGGGCCGAACAGCGGCACGGCCAGGCGCGGTGGGGCCGGTGAAGCTTGAGCGCCTCGTCGCCGCCGCGCTGAGCGTTACCCTATCGGGCTGCGCGGTGGGTCCTAATTTTAAGCGGCCCACGCCGCCTGCTGCGCCGGACTATGGCAACGCCTCGCAAAACCAAACCGCCGCGGCCGAGAGCGCGGCTGGCGAGGTGCAGCACTTCGTGGCCGGAATGGACATTCCAAATCAGTGGTGGACGCTATTCAAGTCGCCGCCGCTCGACCGCATGGTCGAGCAGGCACTCAAGGCCAATCCGAACGTGGGTGCGGCGCAGGCGGCGCTGCGCCAAGCGCACGAGTTATATTTGGCGCAGTGGACCAGCTTCTTTCCCGTCGTGGACGGAAATTTCAGCGGTACTCGAGCCAAGAATGCCGTCGGGACCATCGCCAACCCGACCAACCTTCCGCAAACGAATCCCTACTACAACCTTTTTACCGCCCAGCTCACCGTGAGCTATCTACCCGACGTATTCGGCGCGACGCGGCGCGCCGTAGAAGCCGCCAAGGCCCAGGCCGAGGCCAACCGATTTCAGCTCGAGGCGGTCTATCTGACCTTGAGCAGCAACGTCGTCGTCACCGCGGTGCAAGAGGCGTCGCTGCGGGGTCAGATCACCGCTACCGAGCGGCTTCTCCAGCTGCAGCATCAGTTGACCGACAAGGTGCAGCATCAGCGGCTGCTGGGCACAGTCAGCGATCTGGACGTGCTCGCGCAGCAATCCTTGGAGGCACAAACCGCGCAGACACTGCCGCCGTTGCAAAAGCAGCTGGGTCAGACGCGCGGTGCCCTGACGGCTTTGCTCGGACGACTTCCTTCGGATGAGCCCCAGGAAATATTTCAATTGGATGACATGACGCTGCCTACCGATCTGCCGGTGAGCCTACCGTCCAAAATTGTCGAGCAGAGGCCGGACGTTCGCCAGGCCGAAGAAAATATGCACATGGCCTCAGCCGAGGTCGGGGTCGCGATCGCGAATCTCTTGCCGCAATTCGCGATCACCGGCGACATCGGATCGAGTGCGCTGACGCTCGGCACGCTATTCAAGCCGTACACCGGTTTTTGGGATGCGGGCGCATCGTTGACCCAGACCCTGTTCGATGCCGGGGCATTGATCCACAAGAAACGCGCCGCTGACGCGGCTCTCGATCAGGCGGCGGCGCAATATCGCGCCGCTGTTATTTTGGCATGCCAAAATATAGCGGATACGTTGCGCGCGCTCGAGTCAGATGCCGATGCGCTCAAGGCCAGCGCTGAGGCGGAGCGGGCCGCGAAGAAAACCTTTGATCTCGTGCAAAGGCAGCTGGCCTTGGGATCGATCAGCCTGGTTGTCGTGCTCAACGCGGAGCAAGCCTACAACACGGCGGTGCTGGCGTTGATCCTGGCCCGCGCGAATCGGTATGCCGACACGGCGGCGTTGTATCAAGCGCTCGGCGGCGGATGGTGGAATCGTACGGAGGAGCCTCGCTATGAGCGACTTGGTCCGAAGGGAGAATAGCGGCGGCGCGGCGACACTGACGCTCAATCGGCCCGAAAAATGCAATGCGCTTTCCAAGGATATGTTCGAGGCGCTCGAGGTTCATGTCGACGCCTTGGCCCGCGAAACCAAGACCATTGGCCTGGTGATCTTAAGGGGCGCGGGCGGCAATTTCTCGGCCGGCTACGACATGCAGGAAGTGCTGGAGCATGTGAAAGCGCACGCCAAGCCTCACTTTCATTCGGAGGTCATTCAGAAGATCGCGAACCTTCCGCAACCGGTGATCTCGGCGGTGCAAGGGCACTGCTCCACCGGGTCACTGGAACTCGCATTGGCGGCCGATTTGATCGTCGCTTCCGAGTCAGCGCAATTCTCGGACGTATATGCAAAGTGGGGCCTGACGCCGGTGTGGGGTTTGAGCATGCGGCTGCCGCACCGCATCGGTACGGCCAAGGCGGCGGAAATGATGTACACCTGCCGCAGTTATTCGGGTACGGAAGCGGAGCACATGCACCTGGCCAATTTCTGTTTCCCGGACGGTCGATTCGATGCCGAATTGGCCGCCTTGTCAGCCGACATCTTGAGCAACTCTTGGTACGCCAATCAGGTCAACAAACGCGCGCTGATTGAAACAGACGGCTTGAACCTGCATGACGCTCATGCATTGGAATTGTTCAAGAACGAAGGGCTGGCGCCGGATGCCGCCAAACGCATCGCGAAGTTCTTCGCGCGTCAGTGAGCTGCGAGCGCGGCCTTGGGCTCGGCCGCCTCAGCCGGGTTCGAGGCGGTGCGTGCGACCAGCATGGATTTGGCAAACATCGCATGCAGGCGCCCGATGCCGCGCGCCAGATGCATTAGCGCCGTCAGCAAGAGAACTCCCGCCAATCCCAAGAGGGGAATCCCAAATCCCGTATGGAATGCCCACTCAGGCTGCGCAGTGGAGAACACCTCGACGCCGCCCATGCCGAACCAACCTGCTTGAGCTAGGACCCCGGCGATGGGCAGCGCAATCAGCGACAGGCTCACCGAGAGTCCGGTGACGGCAATCACGAAGTAGAGGATGCCGATCGGCAGCATCAGGATGAAGTAGGCGATCGTGGTCCAAGTGCGAGGATCTTTCAGCATTTCGCCGATCCGCGCCCAGAACCCCAACGCCTTGCCCTGGTACACGGGCCGGCGCGGCATGCGTACGCCGGTCATTGCTTCGATCAAACGGCCTTCGGCCAGCGAAACGACGCGGCAAACCGCCATGAACATCAGAAAGAAAGGCACGCCGATGATCAGAACCGACAGGCCGGCCGACAAGGAGAGGCCTGTTACCGCCAGCACAAAGTAGATGATGCCCGTGGCGAGCGCCAGCAACATGAAGAACAAGGAGGTATAGGCACGCGGGTCCAAGAACACACCGAAAAATCTGCCCAGCGGGGACTTCGACTCCTTGCGAGGCGTCGCCATGGCGGCTTTAACCTTGACCTCGGTGTCGCGGTAAGCGCTCGCCACCTCATCGGGCGCGCCGTAGGTGGAGGCAATCAGTTCGAGCACGTCCGATTCGGATTTGTCGGGATGCGCAGCGACTTCCGCGC
>Ga0302325_10021725_pt1 | contig 13432 bp, 11 predicted proteins | sample Palsa_T0_2_FD_201948 | JGI IMG/M metagenome (GOLD analysis project Ga0302325, IMG submission 201948) | Peat permafrost microbial communities from Stordalen Mire near Abisko, Sweden - Palsa_T0_2 | ecosystem: Environmental > Terrestrial > Soil > Palsa > Peat permafrost | place: Sweden: Abisko... | reverse complement strand
TAAAGGGATTATAACAATAGAGAATGTTATATGTTCTTTTAGTAGTAATAATAGTAAGAGATCAACTATAGAACATACTACTACACTTGTATAGTACTAGCATTAATAGAGGTGCGCAAATCACACATAAACTAGGCTTATAATTATCGCAAGTTGTAGAGGCAGAGTAGTTGCAAATAGTTGTCTAATTAAGAGGAAGGAAGCTTGTAAGGAGCATATGGGCTGTGTGCATGGGGCTGATGAGTCAGCACCCACATTTCACTGCAACAAGTAGTCAATTCAGTCTTTGTTATATTGATTATATGTTGCACCTGATCCTTATAGCCCTGAATTCCAATAGAGAGCTGGATCTAACACCTTATATTAGAGTAAGAATATATTTGTTTTGGGGACGACTGTCTAGGGATGGATTCCGGCTAGCAGAGGGCTAGCAGAGATTATGAATATACAACGGTGACAGATTTGGAACCACTGGCAGAGAGCATATTCAAGCCCCTCGTTAAAAGTTGGCGATTTCTAGTGAGCTGGGTAAAATAGAGTGTTCCCTTCATTCAGGCATGAATAATGATAAATCTGCATATTTATCGCCTTCCCTCGACGATTAATCACTTCCTTTCATCTCCCCTGAGCTTCCAATGGAAACTTCCTACTATCTATCCTCTAACCAACCCTCAAATAAGCAAACCAGCCAACAAAGTCTACCCAATGTCACCCGAAACGCCAAACGCCAATGCCAGTGTCGTCTCTTCTCTAGCTATCAAACTCATTCTACGCGAACCACAACGGAATAAGCCCAATACCAAGAGTGCAAATAATCCCAACAACAGAAAGCCCCCTCTGCCAAGTATTCCAAACCGCAAACCGTAAAGGATACGACCTCTTCCACTTAATCCCATACTCCACATCCTCATACCTAATGTCTGTATCCTTAAGCTGACCCTGACAAGCATGAAGCACAGTCTGGAACCCCTCCATATTCGCTGCCGCAATAAACTCCTTAGTTTCGGAACAGCTCGGGCCACAGCAACAAGGCAAATATCCAAATCGGGTAGGTTTGGCCCCGTATTGCGTATTCCAATTATTAGCACCCATGTCGCAAACAGGAAGCGTCCAAGTACCGACCCAGCCAGCGCCTTGCTCGAATGGAGACACGGTGTCGTTGGATGCGAATGTTTCTTCTAGCTGTGCCGCCTCGTCTGCATTCGTGAAGTTGAATTTTGCGACGCGATAGGCGGCTGCTGATGCCTTGGTAATATCCGATCCCGAGATGTTGTACAGTGAGCCATTTAGCTTGTCGAGGCCGAAGGGCATGTCGAGGTGTCCTTTCAGGACTCCATCTTCTGAATAGCTGCGAAATAAGTCAGATTAAATCATACCTCAAGGATTTTGGTGCTCACTAGTAAGTGTAGTAGACGCCACCATCCTCGGCTGAGTAATATCTCGTCTCGATTGGTCCAGAATCGTCGTTCGGATCATCTGTCGTTGTGAAGGTTACGAATATTTTCTTAGTTCTGGGCAACATTAGCGGCATTAGTTTCCGATGAAACGAGTACGTACCTCCATTGAGAGTTCACCGTTCTTGAGATCAACTGCTGTGTGTAGAAGGTTTCTATTTCAGTCGCACTGGGAAGCACTTCTGCATTCACAAACGCGCCATCTTTCAGATAGTCCCTTTCCACGAATCAGTATGATTGGAAGGCAACAATCTTAACTAATACTTACAGGATATCATTCCCTACTTGATCCTTTCCACCATTGAAGGTCGTATTCGCCCAACTATCAATCGCAGCCCGTGTCTGGCTTCCCCAAGCAGCAAGGTTATCCCCCAGAACCGTAGTGTCAGCGAGCAGTAGCGCGCCAGGGGCAGGCTGCAGAGACATGGTGACTTCGCTGATAGCTGCCGAGGCGAGTTGTGACGCAAGTTGCCCGACAACCCTTCCTTCGGGACCCATGAAACTGAATATTATAGACAGAATGGCGGTGATCCATGGTGCTGCATCGCCGAGAGGGAATTGCGGGTCTTTCCATAGGAAGAATGTTGTGGCAATGCTATTGATTAGATTGGTGTAGGTCTCTTGGCTGTTCGAGATGCTGTTCTGTGGGAGAAACTTAGCTGGTGTCGATCCCATTGGGAGGAATGCTTACGTAAATATTGTTGAACTGGGTACTGAGATTCACGACAGATGTCAGAACCAAGTACGCCCAGATAGGATTATTTGCTGCTTGGAAAGCTTCAAATTGTTAGGAGGTCTTCATGAATTTAGTATGGATGTAGGGGTGGACGTACGTGAGCAGCCTGCGATTGAGCATGAGCTTTGCTCTCCAATTCCGCACTCAAAATTGGTCGGCTCATCACCAAATGACTTGGCCAGAGTATTTGTAAAAGGGACTCCTCCTGGTGATTGATTGTCCCACCATTGCGCAAGCATGTTGTCAGAATTCGCATCATTATAAGCCGTGACTGTCGACTGCCAGCTGGAGTCGGAGCCACAAGCAGCAGCTCTCGAGACGAGGGCCATTGTTGCAATTGAACGGACTAGCTTTGCGAAACATTTCGAAAATGCAAGGGAAATGTGCTTTATGTGTTACAAAGGATAATAAGGCTGAGAGAAGCCTTACCATTGTGTTAGGCACACTGCGATTAGAAATTTCCGTTTTGTGACAATACGGGATTGTGGAGGCTTTGGAGACGCCCCCAAATTCGGAAAAGCAATAAGCCTCAAGGCGAATCGCTCTCAGCAACAACCCCATCTCGGAAATTAACGAAGCCATGACGCCGTGGAAAACAATACAGCCTCCACATTGGAAAGCACGCAATCCTCTTCTTTCTCAATCACATTGCGATATTTGTGACGTTCGTCAAGATCCCACCACCAATGCCTTTCTTATTCCTAAGAGTGTCCTCTCTCTTCAATTTTATATACGGTTGAAAGATTCGTGGAAATGAAACATCGCGCGGCATGGGATTTTTATTAGAGGTTATCACAAAGAGTAAAAAAGAAGGATTGATGACTCGAAGACTCGGCAGAAGAATTGCGATGTTTCGACTTCTCCCGGAAACAGGGAGTCATTCTCGCTACACAGCCCCGCTCAGCGGGACCTGACAGACAGCGCTGAGCCTCCACCTACGGCACGATTTTAGGCCCCAAAACATCAAAACACTGAAAATGCGAAATGCGAAAATGCGATTGGTGATGTACATTGATTTTGTATGCAAAACACACTAAAAATTAATATTTTTATACAAATTAGTATACTTAAAAAAACCAAATATATATCTAATTATAAGGTAAAGCCCTACTCTTATAGCCTATAGCACGATATTATATAGTATATAATTTTAGGACCTAAAATATTAAAATATCCAAATACTTAAATATTATTTTTAAATAAGATTAAAATTACTTTATAGTAAATAAGAATTTATAATTACAATATAAAAGAGAATAGTAAAAGATATATTATATCTAATAAAGTTATTATTGTTATATATAGGAGATTTTTAGCTTTAAAGTATATAAGCTATAGCATATAAGAGCTTAGGCAGATTCTTTAATATAAGCGATAGCGAAGTGCTTAGGGGACTGGGTGCACGTGCCAAAAGCGCAGAAATTGATTGTGGGCCCCCTTTAGCGAAGCACTCCCCCCTCCCCCTCTTTTTTAAATACTTTCCTCTCTATTTATTAGTTTTATTCTATTTTCTTTTTTCTTAAAAAAAATATAAGAGTATAAGAATTATTTGTTTTATATCAAAACGACTTAAAAACGTTAAATAAAAAAAGGGACAATGTTTTGAAACAGTTCGTATTTGTATATCACCAATTGCATTTTCGCATTTTGCATTTTTAGTGTTTTGATGTTTTGGGGCCTAAAATCGTGCCGTACTCCACCAGCTCGCTAAAAGAAAGGGGCACCCAAGACCCGCGATAAGATAAACTTGCGTTGAGAGATTGGTACTTGGTGGTGGGGGGCAAGGGGCATTTCACGTTCAAGGCTGGGTAGGAATTGCCGCACTCCTAACTGTGCTGCAAAAACAGTAATGTTTCCCCCGAGGAATATTACCTAATATTGTCCTATCCGCTTTACTCTGGCATGGCCGTGGCAATCCTCGTTGCTACTTCGGAAGTAGATAGGATACGTAGCCAAAACAACTTTATATAAGCTTGATATTATATAACTGCGCTAAAAATCGAAGAAGTGTTACTTGAGTAGCAGTGGAAAGCATACACTTGTAGCAAGGTAAATGTCGCGAGATTCTGAATACAAGGCATCGCATAAATAGGGTGGTTTTATGTAACCTTACTCGTTAAGCAACAGGGACCCAAGCAGCCTAAATACGATTATTTTGGCCTACAGCTCCTGCATCCTTCCTCACCAAAATCATCGACAGCTACATCGGATTCATTGTCAATCAACCATCCCACCGTCCCTACAGATGTATATACGGAGGCCGTTATATAGAGCCCATTTAGTTGGAGCGCAAGCTTCCCTAGCTCCTAAAGGAGGATGTTCTGAGCTCTGATTGACTACTCGAGCAGATCTTAGCCCCGAAGGGCCCCCCCTGTACCCGGAATACAACAGTTTCATCATACACATTGAAGTGCCTCCTTGAATGAGATGGTTCTGGAGGAATGACATAAATGAACTGAATTTTCACGAAGACACAATGCATGGGAAAATTCATCCATTCTCCGTCCTGACCTTAAGACCTATAACCTACTAGCCTAATACCATATCCAAACACCAATCTAGTAAGAATCAATCAGCTGCCGTTACTACAACCCAAAGAAAACTCCGCGTGATCCAGGCCAACATAAATTCCCAATTTTCTCCCCCTATAGTCTTCTTACACGAATCAAAGCTCAAGCACCACGCAGTCCCTCAACAGCCTTCCCGGCCTCCCCCTCCCACCCTTCAACCTCTATCTGCCCCTCAAGCCAACCCCTCGCCTTCTCCACAACCAACCCCCACGTGCCCTCCTCCTCTCCCGCCAAAATCTCAAACCACTTAACTACAAGCAACGTAACCCACACATTCCTATCGACTCCCTTCCCTCCCACCAATTCATCCATGCCCATAATCCTCACCACCTCACTATCACCCTCCTCCCAAGAGCCTTCGAAAGTCTGCAGAGCGATCAACGCAAGGACTTTCTCTGCAATGCTCTTGGTAGTCCAGTCAGTGACTGGGGGAGCGTAATCAAGATCAAAGACGGAGTCAGTATTGAAGAGTGATTCTCTGGTTGAGCGACGCTTCTTGCTGGGTGTTTGGCTGCTGCTTAGGCTTTCAGGTTGATGCGAAGAGAAGAAGAGACGTTGGCGCGAGAGCTTGTTAGCATCTTCTTCTGGTTCAAAACTCGATGTGGTGTTACCATCCAAGTCGGCGTCTCTATTACTAGCTCGACGAGCGAAGAAGGGGTTGTTCAAGTTCGTGGTTGGTGATGCGACTTGAGCTTTTGCCTGGGGAGGTGGAGGCGGGTTAGCTTGATAGGCTGCTAATGCTGCTCCATACGATGCGAGACTAAGAGGCTGCTGTGATAAGGGGGCGGGATGGCTTTGGAAGTATTGTTGAGTCTGAGCCATCTGTTTCGGTACAGCAAAGCCGGTATATTGGGGAATGAGTGCAGAGTTGTCGAGGCTAACAGAAGCGGCGCCGGGACTAACTGGCGAGTATTCAGGGCTGGCTGGCGATGCAGTTGCTGGTTTTGAGAGGCCTTTAGGAGGATTGCTTGATCCAAAAGGAGCTGAGACGCCGCCGAACAGATTGCTTGGTCCTTGTCCGATCGATGGGGGTGCTTGAGCTGACGCAGGAATAGCAGAAGAATCAACAGGGTCATAATACGACCTAGACTGATGTGTCTTACAAACTCCGTACTCGGGATAAGGAGCATTTGCGGCGGATCTATTATAAGACGTGCTTGGAGCTGCCGGGCTAGCTGACTGAGCACCGAAAACGGACGCGCTAGGTGCAGAATACATGGCTGGAGCTCGTGGTGAGCTGCCTGCTTTGTCGCTGAAAAGAGACTGGCTAGCGGAGCGTCCAAAACGAGGACTCGTGTTCTGAGTTCCCCAAGATGGCGGTCCAAAGGCTCCAGATGAATGTGGCAAGAGGACCTTCTCGCTGCTTGAGTTTGAAGAGCCAAAGCCAGGGTTTCTCGAAGTATTGCTGAAGCTAGATGGACGAGATCCGCCGCCGAAGCCTGCTCGTCCCCTGGTTGAGGTGGAAGCGAACATCAAATGCGATTGAGGAGCAGTTGTTCCAAATTGTTGAGGCAGCATGGGGGATTGTGGCGCGATTGGTGAGAAAGCTGGCCGGGGAGCCCATCTCGAAAATGAAGTTGGGCCAGAACCACTGCCATCATCAGATTTATATCTCGCTGTTCTGGGCTTTGTGGGTTCGCGAGGATGTTTCACGCAACTCTTGCGGGATTTATCTACTGAGTCTACTAACCTTGGTGTGGGTTGATACGGAGGTGCAGGTGCCGAGCTGCCACTGATCATCTCGTATTCTTCGTCATCATCATCTTCCTCTTCTTCAAGATCTTCGGCTATGCATAAGTTATCATCTACTCGCAAACAGAAATTAGCATCAATTTCTCTCGAAAAAACAGAGGACCAAACAACAAAGCAAACTCACCAGCATAAATATACCCATCATCACCCATGACCAATGACTTCTGCTCAATATTCTTACTCTCTTTCTTAGCAATCTCCTTATCATTCGCCGCCACAGCTACGAACGAACACCATTTCCCCGCAACCTGGAACTTCTCTCCAAGTCTCACGGCTTCTCTTTGCACTAAGTCATCAAAACAACTTGGGTATCTGTCCTTGATCAATATGTCGTTCTGATCTTTCGCGTCATAGATCCAACCCCTGCCTTCCTCGAGATCTTGCACTGCCTTCTTGGCCGCTAGTTGATGGATAGTCTCAGCAGGTGTTGAAAGACTCTCGATCGGGATTTCAAGTGCTAGAGGGCCGTGGGTGGACGTTGCTCGTAAAACAACTGCGGTAGGATTTCGCTGGATGGTTTCCGGTGACATCAGAAGGTAGACCGAAGTCCTGGAGAACGCAAAGAGCGTCGGGATCTTATGAGGAGCTTGATGGAGTTTCGGGAACGGGACTTTTGGGAGCCAGTGCTCTGAGTCGCTAACCCCCTTCAGGTCCTCTTTCTCGGGGTTGGAGGTGGTATCAAACAATGATATCGTTGATTTCGCTGTCTTTGTTGCCTTCTTGGTCGTTAGATCTTCGTCAGAAAGCAGAACCTTCATGCCTTCAGTGACCTTATCGATGAGCTCGAAGTTGTCATTCTCCTTGTCATATCTGACTTCAAGGGTGTAGTCGGTGATATGGGGAGACAGGGCACCGCGAAGCATCCGAACTACTGAGTTGTCGAGTCTCTCGCCATTCTGAACAGCTTGCGCAAACCCATTTCCGGCTCGTGCAAGCCCTTCAATCAAAGCATGGGAAACACCATTCCCAATACCCAGTGGGAAAATTCGGATATTGCCGTTGGTTTGTTCAACTTGGTGGTTGACATATTTGAAAAGATCTTCTTGTCGCCAGATATCGCCATCAGTCAGTAGCATGATCTCAAGAGGAATGTCTGTGAAGCGACGCTCAATCGTAGCCTTGATTGCACCGAAAGTCTCCGTTCCGCCCATATCTGCCCTGAAATATATGAGATGATCAGTTGCTTGCTGCAGAGTCTCCTGATTGTAGCTTTGGCTTTTTGGCCACAGGAATGAGCACGAGGAGCCAAATGAGCAGATGTTGAATTTCACGCCAACAGGCATCGATTTCAAGAACACTTTCATCGCGGAGATCAACATTTCCATGTTATACTGCATGCTGCCACTTCTGTCTGCAACGAAAACTATTTCGGGTCGAGACGGTGGGAGGGAGAACTTGGGTACGAGAGTTGCCATCAGAGCCCGGTGGTTGCGAATTGTGGGGTGAGTCTCCAGGATTGCTTTCGGAATGCCGACATCTTTTGATTGAACGATTAAGACAAAGTCTTTCTCAAGAGCACTGATTTCTAGTGATAAGGTGGCGGATGCTTTGCTCATCAGAGGGTCAGCAGCTGTAGCTGTTGAGACTGTTCCCATCGAGACTGCAATCGGGTGGGATGGTGACTCAACTGCCTTGATGAATGAACCCTCCGGCATATTGACGTCAACCGTGATCTTGATTCCTCGCTCCTCGCGAGCTTGGAACATCGATCCATGAGCTGGACCTGGTCCATAACGCGGCGCAATCTTGGTGGGAATAGTAAACCTAATGCCATCCGTCTCATGGTACTTCAGCTCCCCAATGTACGTGATTTCCACAATCACGCTCTGGCTAGCCGGGATATTTCCAAGCTTGGTGCTAAACACATCTGAGGCTTCCGGCGCTTGCTCGAGAAGTCCTGCAGTTTCGCCCTTGACTACTGCGTCATTGAAGATTTGCTTCGCTTTCACTTTCTCCTTGACCAGGCCGCGGAGGATCTTCTTGCCGATGCGGCACGTGAAGCTGACGACGCTTACTCCATCGTAGAGGGGAAAGGTGTAAATACACTCTTTGATGGCCTCTATTGATGAAGGGTTTGTGAATTTTTGCTTGAGGACTGTTCGGGACGTTGTGGAAAGGATGGTGCTGTGGACCGTGCTATCGACGAGGGGCAGGTAGTGTTTCTGGATTCGGATGTGGTACTCCGTGGAAGCTACATGGTAGTAGCAGCCACAGAGGTAGCTCATGGTGAAGAATTTTTGGGACGTCCGATTTGTTGTTTGATTCGATGATCCTGAAGTCGTCGATATTGTTGATGAAGAGGTTGTGGAGAGATGGGGAGGGTGGGGCAGATGTTTATATGTGCAAGCGAGCGCAAGGATTTCCCCTGGTGCCTAATCGCCCGGCGCCTCCACTACAGAATCAGCCTTGCCCTCACGCAACTTCCCGTCAAATGCTCCACATTCACCTTTGTGAGGATCAAAGCGATTTAAATTCCTGAATTTTTTGTGCATGTGGGTGAAGCCGCGTCTTGAATTTCCAAATGGGAAAGAAGGTTAAGGTAAAGGTACCTATGTAGTGAAGAGGATTGGTCACGTGATATGGTCCTTTGGAAGGGGCAGCTTCCACCCTCACCCCTACAATTCTACGAAAGGGTAGAGAGACGCTTATCCCTTGCATAAGATCTTCGCAGTGTTAATTCAACGGCACGTAATCCGGATTAAAGGGCTGAGAAATTAATGTGCCCAATAAGATGTTCCCACAAACTGGTGCCTTGCTTTTCTTGCTGCCTGCCACAAATACCCGCCAAGAGTGAGGCTGACTGACTTCCACCCTCGGTATCGCATTTGGAAAGAAGAATTATTTAGGTACCTGTTTTAAAGCCCGGTGGGTATTAGGCCTCTATTTTAATTAATTCCTATGACTCCAACAATGAATGCAACCAACGCCCAGACCCACCTCATGCAAGCCATGTCACTTCGTGAATTATCGATCATCCAGCTTCGTCTTCGAGAACTCTCTTGGCGGTATCCCCATCTCGAACAAGCGATCGATTTCCGCAAAAGTCCGGCCTTTTGTCTCCGGGTAATACATCCACACCCCAATGCAGGAAAGCCCTAGAATGCTCCCATAGATGAACGCGATTTTACCTCCGAGATTGCCCTCATCAGGATTCACAGCAAACGGTAAGCAAACCCCTGAAATTGCTCCAACGATGCCAGTAGTGACTGTTGCGAGTGATTGGGTGTGCCCTCTCAGGGAAGACTTCGAGACTTCAGTGACGATGGGCCAGGCTACGGAGCCGATTGTTGATTGGTAAGTGAAGGACCAAACGGCCATGAATGCTACTTGGGCCCAGATTGCGCTGGGGGAGGGAATGATTGCCATGATGCCGATCATGAATAAACTCGCTGCCAGAGTAATCGAGCCTGCATTGAAGTTAGGTGAAGTAATTGACGGACGAGGGAAAGCCTACCATAAAGCGCGGTGCTGCGACGGCCGTACCGTTCAACGAAGACCCAGCCAAACATGTTGCCCACTAACATTAGGAATGACAACCCCATTGTTGTATTGAATGCTGCAGCTGCACTTAGGCCACCGAGTTGCAAGAAGTATGCCATGTAACTGTGTGGCGAATTAGAACTCGTTCAATTTATAACATGGTGGAACTTACCCAATGATCCAGCCAATCCCACAAATAGACTGAATGAAAAAGGTGCTCATGGCAATGAGAGTCCGCAACGAGTTTTTCCCTTGAAAGCACTCGCGGAACGAAGCACCTTCCTGAATCTCAGCCTCCGTTCTCAAAAGTACTTCAATGGACGAAATAAACCCATCCACATCAAAGCCTGAACTATAAAGCCTCCTCGCATTGGCTTTCGCCTTTTCGATTCTTCCTTGTCCGACGAGAAAATAGGGAGATTCGGGAAAGAAGAAAAGAACGCCGAGGCCAACAGCAGCGAAGATCCATTGGACACCGAAGAGGATACGGTAGGAGTTTGCGTTGGGCAGATCCTGCGTCTGACGGATGACAACATATGCCAAGCATTGGCCGAAGACGATGCTCCAATTGACTGCAGCGGTAACCGCGCCACGGAGAGGCAATGGAGCAATCTCCGCACAATATGTGGGCGCAATGGTGATGAAAACTCCGAGTGGGATGCCGGTGAGGATCTTGCCTCCAAACAGCATGGCAAGATTTCCAGGCGAGGAGAACCATTGAAGGAAGACACCAACGATTGTGAATACTTTAGCGAGGTCAGAATCTGCTAGGAGCTTCATGAATATGTGTGAAACTTACCGTACGAGAGGCCCATGCAGGACTGACGTCCCCATTTCTTGGCAATGAATCCGGCCCCCACGCCACCGAGGAGGAGGCCGAATAGACTTCCACCTCCGAGTCCGAGTTGCCAAATGGCTGGGACGACATATTGCCCATTAAATTCGGTGCCATAATCTTGTCGGAATCGACTGATAGCGAGAACGATCTGGAATGTCAGCAAAGGATACGGGAAACCCTGGGCGGAAGACCAACAGAACTAGCCAGACCGTCGTATCCCCACATGATACAGCTGAACAGTGAATAGGAACCTATTGAAATCCATCAGCAACCGCCCTTCAATGAGGAAATCAACACTGACACCATAGCAAAGCCTTGGGATTCGACCTGATCGCATGCTTCCAATCCTCTCCATGCTGCGACGCGCTGAACACTCTGGCCAGATCGGTGCCATCCTCCGCCTGCTTCCCCTTCTCGTCCAATCCCAATACCACACCCGTATTCTTCAGATCAACACTCATATTGGCGGTGATAAACTCACGGATTTATCACTTTCTCCTGTTGCACAACAAGAAAGAAGACGTGCATGCAATGGGAGACGTCTCTTTAACTCTTGAGGGAATTAATGCAACACCCCTTGGCGGCAAAGATCCAGGGCTGAATTATGATACTCAACGTGACACGTCGGCGTTTCGTTTGCGCAATTTATCCGCATCCCACGTTAGACAGGGACAACGATAGACCTGCGCAAACACGGGGTACACTCCTGAACTGTGCTAGGCACAGGAGGAGCAGAGATGGATTGCTGTCTTCGGCTGGATGCTGGTAGAACAATCAATCTTTGATGCGTCTTGGTGGTTTTTGCTATTGGGAAAGATTGAAATGAGGTCGGTGAAAGCGAGTTGAATGGGGTTCATTGTGACAAGCTAGGTTTCACCGGTTTCACTTCAAGCATGCTCGGTTGTGGCGCCATCACGTGTCAGAGGAGACCTCTGGAATGCAAGGGACATTTGAAAAACAACATCGAAACAACGAAGCAGATTTTGGGACAAACCCATCTACTTCACTCTATTTCATGATTTAAAATTATTAAATAACTTTATAGATTGAAGATTACCTTATATGACGTTTGTGCACGTATAAAAGCACACTACAGTATTACCAAACCCACACGAGTTCTCGATGCCACGCGGGCAAAAGGCGAGTCGATTAGACTTCCACCTTTGGGGCTTGCGCGTATAGTTGGCCCTTGGGTCATCTTTAAATAGGCATTGGTATAACCCATTGGCCTTGTGAGTCACATTATGGTAGAGCAAATGCTCTCCCCGCGCCCTCCGCTGCTCGGTTCATAGCCGTTTAGAAGGCTTGATAGGTTTTACTGGTGTGTGCCTATAGTCTCTCTGCACCGAGACATCATATGCAGCTCCCGACCCATGGCCAGGAGAAGGTTATATGTGGGCATCTAAAGGATCATCTTGATCTAGGTTCGAGGTGAGAACTTGCGTGGTAGGGATAAGGCTATAATTCGTTGCATAAATGCGGCCGAAAGATGGATCTTCTTCTAGGTAGGATCGGTCTCATAATTCGGAGTCACTACTATTTGGTCCATAAGAATTCCATTCGTAGAAGCCAGTTCTGAGGACTGTCCAATCGTGGTTCGTGTGAGATCATTGTGACAGAGTTGAGAGCGGAGTAGGCTAGTAAAGCATTAATTGCAAAACGAGGGGAAAGTATTCATATTCATAACTCCCCTTCTCTAAGCTGGAGCTAACAGTCATATACTCAAGCTATCTGCACGACTTCGGAACAACTTTCTAATTCCTTTAGTATAGCCTTTTATAATCTTTCCTTGGCTTCTTATACCCTCTAAATATCAGGAAATAAGTGGAGTCGGGACTTCTAAGCGTGTAAAGTATCTTTAAACTAAGCTATTTAAAAAGAAATATTAGAATTAATTAAGCTATATATATATATATATCGAGGGGCATAACTTTAAGATATTAGCAATATACTAAATTAACAATAGCACTTTATATATATTTAGCAAAAGGTATATCGTTTAAACTAAGTTTATAAAAGATTGTGCTTTCTTATCGGGATTTTTAAAAGAAAAATAGGGAAAGAATTGCCTTTAAGCAAAACATAATAACTTTGTTACACATTGGCTTATTAAGCATAAATAGAAAACTTAAATATAATATAACCTAAAATATAAATGTTGGTATAATATTCACTAGCAGTTATAGGTCACATGACCTTATGTCATGTGACAGCGCTAGTCCAAATCGGGTAGCCGAGGAAGTATATCCTACACTATGGTGTTGGATATCCTTCCTTCCAAAAAAATCAATCATCTACCTACTGAACGCAAACTGCATACCACATGAAACAACGTGTCGTGCTACGCGTTCTGGGTGGACCGACAATAAAATTAAAATTATACTCGAAAACGATACTAAATTTCTCGATCAGTATTATAGGGGAAAATACAACCCAAAATAGGGAGGGAAATCAATCCGCGTTAATTGTCCTCTCAAGCTAGAGTATAGCTGGCCAGAGGCTCTTTTATCCTTCGCTCGGCTTACTAGGGCCCACGTATAGAGCCACGTGACCGGTAGCCCGATTACACTTTGCCTTACTATAGTATAATAAATAGGCGAAA
>Ga0302325_10021724_pt1 | contig 13432 bp, 16 predicted proteins | sample Palsa_T0_2_FD_201948 | JGI IMG/M metagenome (GOLD analysis project Ga0302325, IMG submission 201948) | Peat permafrost microbial communities from Stordalen Mire near Abisko, Sweden - Palsa_T0_2 | ecosystem: Environmental > Terrestrial > Soil > Palsa > Peat permafrost | place: Sweden: Abisko... | reverse complement strand
GCGGGGCAGCTGGCCGGTGAGAGCATCGGTCCCGAGGGCGTGATCGCCGGCGACGTGATCGGCGCGCTGCCGGCGGCGCTCCGCGCGCGCCGGGCGATACCCTGAACGGATGGTTCGTGCGCTCGCCCGGGTCAACCTGGCGGCGATCGAACGCAATGCCGATCGCATCCGCTCCGAGCTCGATCCGCGCGTACTTCTGTGCGCGGTGGTGAAGGCTGACGGGTACGGGCACGGGGCCGTGCCCGCGGCCCGGGCCGCGCTGGCGGGCGGGGCGAGCTGGCTGGCCGTGGCCACGGCCACGGAGGCGGCGGAGCTCAGGGCGGCGGGGATCCGCGCCCGCATCCTGGTCATGGGCGCGATCAGCTTCGAGGAGCTCCCGCTCGCCCTCGCGGCCGGCGCCGATGTCGTCGCCTGGAGCGAGAGCTTCGTGTCCGAGCTGGCCGCGGCCGGGTCCGAGGACCGCAGGGTGCGCGTCCACGTCAAGCTCGATACCGGGATGGGACGGCTGGGCACGCGGGTGGGGAGCGAGGCGATCGCCGTCGCCGACGCGGTCAGCGCCTACCCGACGCTCGAGCTCGCGGGCGCCATGACCCACTTCGCCACCGCGGATGACCCCGACCCTGCCTTCCTCCGACTCCAGCTCGAGCGCTTCGCGCCCTTCGTGGCCGAGCTCCGGCGGCGGCACCCGGGGGTGGTCGTCCACGCCGCCAACAGCGCCGCGGTGCTGAATGCACCCGCGTCGCACTTCGACCTCGTCCGCTCCGGCATCGCCCTCTACGGGCTCGATCCGATGAACGAGCGTGCCGAGGACCACGGACTCGAGCCTGCGCTCGAGCTCAACTCCTACGTGGCCGCGGTCAAGGCGGCGGCGGGCGGAGACAGCGCCGGTTACGGACGGCGCTTCGTGGCCGATCGGGAAACCCGCCTGGCGACGCTGCCGATCGGGTATGCCGATGGCATCCGCCGCGCCTTCACGAACAACCTTGACGTGCTCATCGGCGGTCGCCGTCACGCTCTGGTGGGCGCCGTGAGCATGGACAACATCACCGTCGAAGTCGCCGCCGGGGCGACCGTCGAGCCGGGGATGCGCGCGACGCTGATCGGCGCCAACGGGTCCGAGCGCCAGAGCGCCGAGGATCTCGCGGCCCGGATCGGGACGATCAACTACGAGATCGTGTGCGGGATCTCGGCCCGCGTGCCCCGCGCCTACCATCGCGACGGGGTGCCGGCGTGACGCAGGGCGCTCCCGGCGAACCGATCGAGGCGCTCCGGGGCCTGCTCGCGGGCACCGACGCCTGGCTCGTCGGGGGATCCGTGAGAGACCGGCTCCTGGGCCGGGCGACGGTCGATCTCGACGTGGCCATCGCCGCCGACACGGCGCGGACGGCGCGCGCGCTCGCGCGCCGGGTCGGAGCGCCCGCCTTCCCGCTCTCGGAGGCGTTCGGGTCCTGGCGGGTGATCGCGCGCGACCACTCGTGGCAGATCGACCTCACCCCGCTTCTGGCCGCGAGGATCGAGGACGACCTCGCCCAGCGTGACTTCACCATCAATGCCATCGCCGAGCCCCTCGAAGGTGGCGAGCTCATCGACCCCTTCGGCGGTCGCGGGGACCTCGAGGCCGGGCGGCTGCGGATGGTCACGCCGGGGGCGTTTGCTGCCGATCCCTTGCGTACGCTCCGGCTCGCGCGTATCGCCGCCGAGCTCGAGCTCGAGGTCGACGCCGCCACCGGCGAGGTCGCGCGCGGCGTCGCCCCGGCCCTCGCCGGGGTGGCGGCCGAGCGCATCTTCTCCGAGCTCAAGCGGATCGTCGCCGCCGACCACGCGCTGCGCGGGCTCGAGCTCATGCTCTCGCTCCGCGTCACCGAGGTGATCCTGCCCGAGCTCGCCGACCTGCGTGGCGTCGAGCAGAGCGCCTACCACCACCTCGACGTGTACGACCATACGATCGCGACTCTGGCCGAGACGATCGCGCTCGAGCGAGCCGGATGGGCGAGCCTCGGCGAGTACGCACCGGCGGTCACGGCGCTGCTCGCCGAGCCGCTGGCCGACGAGCTCACCCGCGCTCAGGCGCTCCGATTCGGCGCCCTGTTCCACGACATCGCCAAGCCGCGGACGGGGAGCGTGAGCGCCAAGGGACGCGTCGTGTTCCCCGGTCACGACGCCCTGGGGGCGGAGCTCGCGCGGGACATACTCGGCCGGCTGCGCGCCAGCGAGCGTCTGCGCGCCCACGTCGCCGACCTGACCCGGAACCACCTGCGGCTGGGCTTCCTGGTCCACGAGACGCCGTTGACGCGCCGGGCCGTCTATCGCTACCTGCGCACGTGCGAGCCGGTGGAGGTGGACGTCACCGTGCTCTCGATCGCCGATCGGCTCGCCACCCGCGGAGCCCGGGCCGAGGAGGCGATCGCGCGCCACCTCGAGCTCGCCGACGAACTCGTGGGGGAGGGCCTGCGCTGGCGCGCCGGCCGCCCGGCGCCGATCCTCCGCGGCGACGAGCTCGCGCGGCGCTTGCAGATCAGGCCCGGACCCGAGCTAGGCCGCCTCCTCTGCGAGCTCGAGGAGGCGGCCTTCGCGGGCGATGTGTCGACGCCCGCCGAGGCAGTCGCGCTCGCGCGCGAGCTCGTCGGACGGTCCCACGCCGACGGCGAGGGATAGTCTCCCGGCGGCAAGATGACCGATCTGGACTGCGTGTTCTGCAAGATCATCGCCGGTGAGCTCCCCGGGCAGATCGTCGCCGAGGACGAGCGAACGGTGTCCTTCATGGACATCAGCCCGGCCACCCGCGGTCATGCCCTGGTCGTGCCGAGGCGACACGTCAAGGATCTGCTCGAGATCGAAGTCGAGGATCTCGCCGCGGTGGCGCTCGCCGCCCAGCGACTCGCGGTGCGCGCCCACGAACGCCTACATGCCGACGGGGTGAACCTGATCAACAGCTGCGGTGCGGCGGCGTGGCAGACCGTGTTCCACTTCCACGTGCACGTGATCCCGCGCTACGTGGGCGACCCGCTGCGCCTCCCCTGGATCCCCACGCCGGGGGCGGCCGAGGAGATCGCGGCCGCGGCGCAGGAGCTGCGATCGCCACCCGCCGAGGGATAAATCGAGGGTCGCTCGAACGGGTGAGGGCACCTGCGCGGTGTCGTTTGCTACTTTTCGCGCGGATCGGGGCCGCCGCTTAGGCGCCGATTGATCGTGGTACGGCATCTAAGGGGAGCTCATGGCAACTGGCACCGTCAAGTGGTTCAGCGACGACAAGGGATTCGGATTCATCACGCCCGATGACGGCGGAAGAGACCTGTTCGTCCATTTCAGCGGCATCGCGGGCGACGGTTTCCGGTCGCTCGCGGAAGGAGCCAAGGTCTCTTACGAGGAGGAAGAGGGCCCGAAGGGGCCCAAGGCCGTCAACGTGAGCAAGATCTAGACGGGCGCCTGAGCGCCAGCCGGGCCGCAGCGGCCGCGAGCACACCGGGGGCGCCTCCGGCGCTGGTCGATCGCTTGCCGAGCGCGACTTCGACCGCGCCGTGGTGTTGAATGCTCGACATGAAACGCTTCTTTTTGGCGACTTCGGCGACGTTGGCCGCCGTGCTTACGTTCGCCGCCGCCCCCGCCTTCGCCGCGATCATCGAGCTCGGCGACACGACCACGCCGCTGACCAAGCCGGTCTGTCCGACCACGGGCGGATGCCCGATCATCCTGACCGAGACGACCGCGCTCCAGATCCAGAGCGACGGCACCACATACCCGACCATGGCTGCTCACAACGGCCGTATCGTCGCCTTCACGGTCTCCCCGGCCACCGTGTCCTCGGCCGACATCAACGGGACCGCCAAGACCAAGACCAAGGCGGCCCAGCCGGGCCTCAACGCCACCTACGGCGGGGCCTCGGAGGCCGCCATCACGGTGCTTCAGGCGTCCACCAAGCACTTCTACAAGGTTGTCGCCGAGAGCCCGCTGTTCCAGATCCAGCCCTACTTCGGCCACCTGGTGCAATTCGTGCTCGATCAGTCGCTGCCGATCGCCAAGGGCGAGTTCATCGCGCTGACCGTGCCCACGTGGGCGCCGCTGCTCTCGGTCGACCTGACCAAGTCCCAGTTCCTCTGGCGCCCGAGCCGCCCGAGCAGCTGCCTCAACTACACCAACCAGTCGGCCCAGCTCATGACCGGCGACAACGCCCAATACCTGTGCTTCTTCACCGGGACACGGGTCGAATACACGGCGACCGAGATCACTTCGCCCGTGCCGCCGCCCCAACCCAAGGGCACGACAAAGAAGAAGACGCACCGCAGGCGCTAAAAAAGCTGGCGCGCCGCAAGAAATCTTAATACCATCGGTGCGTGAGCACTCAGGCGTGGATCTTCCTGGTCGGCCTGCGCGTCTTCGACCTCGGCGGCATGATCGTGTGGCTCGTGTGGTTCCTGCGCCGCGGCGGCGGGAGCGAGGAGCAGGAGGACGAGGGCGGCGGCGGCGGCGGAGGGGGCACCCGCCCACCGGACGGGCCGCGGCCGGGGGGACCGGGACTCGACCTCCCGATCGCCGATTCCGGGCCCTGGCCGGTGCGGCTGCGCGATCACGGGAGTGCGCGGCGCTCGACTCCTCGTGTCGCGCCTTCGGTTCGGCGGAGGCGTCGCCAGCCGGTTCGGGGCGTTAGGGGCTGAGCGGGGCTCCCTTACGGGCCGGCGCCGCCGCTTCCGCCTGAGGTGCCGGTGCCTCCGCCTCCGCCGGTGTTGCCGGTGTTGCCGGTGGTCTTGGTGGTGGTGTTGGTGCCGGGGACTCCGGCGCCGCCGGAGCCTCCGTTGCCGGTGTTCCCGGCTGCGGTGCCGCCGCCGGTGTTGCCCGAGGAGGCGGCGCCGGTGTTGCCCGTGTTCGAGGTCGAGCCGGAGGTGCTTGTCGTGGTGGTGTTCGTGCTCGAGGTCGAGGACGTATCGCTCGGTGGGGCGCTGTTGGTGGGGATCGTGAGGGTGGGGGATCCGGCGGTGTCCGCTGGGGTGGAGCCGCCGCCGCCACAGGCGGAGACGCCTACGGCGAGCGCCACGCCGGCCGCGAGGGCAGCGATCGCACTGGCGATGCGGGTGCGGCGCGAGGTCACGGCGTGGACCTCAGGCCCCGAGGGGATCCATCCGACGCCCGCAATGCGGACAATCGTTGAGATCCTTCTGAGCAAGCTGATCGCACCAATTGCAGAAGCGGAGGTTCTCGACCGCCCAAGGCAGCTCCGAAGGGGTGGGGGCCAGGGGCAGGACGATGGCTACGGGCTCGAGCGGCTCGGCGGTCTCCCGGTCCAAGTAGGTGCGCCCGGGCTCGGCCTCAATCACGACCTCTCGCCCCGTGGAGGGCGCGCGCAAGCGGTACTTCTGGTTGAGCCTCACCACTTTGATGCTACCAGCGGACAACGACGGCGGACGCCGCCTCGACATCATCGCCTGTCGCTGGGATAGAGTCCCGCCGTCGCGATATGGTCAACCGCGTAGCCAGAACCCTGAGGAGCTTCGGAGCGCTCGTGCCGGCGGCACTGCTGGTGATCGCGCTCGCGGGCTGCTCGATCAAGCACCAGACGGGCAACGTGGTGCAGGGCAAGGCGCTCTTCTCGTCCAAGTGCGGCGCCTGCCACACGCTCGCTCACGCGGGTACGACGGGAACGATCGGCCCGAACCTCGACATCGCCTTCGCCCAGGATCGCCGGGACCATTTCAGCAAGAGCGAGATCGAGGGACTGGTCGACTTCCAGATCGAGTACCCGAACTCCCAGGGGGTGATGCCGGCGATGCTCTACCACGGCGCCAAGGCCGAGGACGTCGCCGCCTACGTCGCCCGCGTGGCGTCCGAGCCGGGTCAGGACACCGGTGCCCTGGCCAACGCCGGCTCGGTGAGCGGAACCACCCCGGCGGCCGGCAAGCAGGTGTTCACCGGGGTCGGCACCTGCGCCTCCTGCCACACGCTGGCCGCGGCCGCGTCCACGGGGACGGTGGGACCGAACCTCGACACGCGGCTCAAAGCCGACTGCGCGCTGCCCGCCTCGCAGAAGGTCCGCGGCGCCACGCTCGACGCCTGCATCATGAAGGCGATCACCGATCCCTACGCGTACATCCCCTCGGGCTACACGGCCGGGGTGATGCCGTCGAACTTCGGGACCCGCCTGAAGGCGAACGAGATCACGGCGCTCGTGAACTTCATCGCCAGCGCGGTGAAATAGCACGTCCTGACGCGGCGCACGGGCCCCGGAGGGCGGCCGCAAGCGACTCAGGTACCCGAGAGGGTGCTGTGGGGCTCCTCGGCTCGCAGCCGCTCCCACAGCTCCTCGCTGCGCCCGGCGGACACGGCTCGGGCCGCGCGTTGCTCGCTGAGCGCGATCCCGTGCGTCCCCGCATAGTCGAGCAGGCGCTGGCGCTCCTCGGTCTCGCCCGCCACCTTGATGAAGAGCCAGGCGAACAGGCAGATGGTGAGGATGCTCTCCTCGACCATCATCACCGCCCCGGCGTAGATCTGGTCGGCCAGGGGGCTGATGTGCCAGTGCGCGTCGCCGGGGCGGTAGTAGGGGTAGAACACGGTTCCCCCGAAGATGAGGACGTTGGCGAGCACCGTCCCGACCAGGCGCACGGCGATGATGTACCCGAGCCGGGCCGAGTTCGTGAACCAGGTCGGCTTGGGTAGGGGGCCGAGCAGAGCCATCCACACGCAGCTGCCGAAGATGAAGAAGGTGGCGTGCTCGATCGCGTGGATCCCCTGGTGGCGGAGCGCGAGCTGATAGGCGGCGGGCAGGTGCCAGGCGTAGAAGTTCACGCCCCAGCACACGAGCGCGACCACGGGGTGGGTGAGCACGCGCAGGCGAGAGATGGCGTGCACTCGCAGCAGCGGGACGAGCAGCGGCCCGGTCAGCCCGAGCACGACGAGGAGCGAGGAGATGTCGCCGATGAGCAGGTGCTCGACCATGTGGGCGACGAGGAGCTGCTGGCTGAGCGGCCCGATGGGGGGGACGAGGGCGACGACGAAGACGAGCAGGCCGGCCGCGAAGCAGCCCCGGCGCCACCCGGGGACGGGCCGGCCCTCGGCCGCGAGCGTGCGGCAGCGGTGGTCGTAGAGCGCCCAGTACGAGAGCGCGAGGAGGACGGGACCGAAGGTCTCGGTCGCGTTTACGCCGGCGAAGGGGCCGTAGACGGTGGCCACGGCGCTAATGGTGACGCTTCTGGGCCGGGCAGGCTCAGCTCACCGCGCGGACGACGAGGACGACGGCGATGATCACCGCCGCCACGATGATCACGTAGACCAGGGCGCGGAACGCCTCGGCCTCGGATCGGATCGGATTGAGCACGGCCTCAGAGGACGTAGACAGTGAGGTAGACGACGATCCACATGGCGTCGACGAAGTGCCAATAGATCCCAGGCACCTCGAGACCGCGGTGATTCTCCGGCGAGTAGTGCCCGCGGAAGGTTCGGATGGTGACGACCAGGAGGATGCACAGGCCGATGAACACGTGGGCCCCGTGGAGGCCGGTGAGCGAGTAGAAGACCGTCGCCTGGGCCGTGTCGCGGGGGGAGAACCCGATGTGGACGTACTCGTTGATCTGGACGAAGAGGAAGGTGAGGCCGAGCAGGAAGGTTGCGACCATGCCCGCCTGCATCCCGCGCCGGTTGCCGTTCTTGATCGAGGTCAGCGCCCAGTGGATGGTGAGCGAGGACGAGACGAGGATGCAGGTGTTGATGCCGGCGACGGCCTCCGGGAGCAGCGTGCCATGGGCGGGCCACGCGTCGCCGTTGACCACGCGGATGAAGAAGTAGGCGGTGAAGAAGGCCCCGAAGATCATGATCTCCGAGATGATGAAAAGCGCGATCCCGAGCGTGGGCGCCTCGATCCGCGAGGAGCGGTTGGCCTCCGGCGGGCCGTGGTGTTCGGCGTGAGCGACGGCGGCGGAGGAGGCTTCCATCGGACTCCTTCCTAGAGCTCGGCCGGGACGGCCTCGCGGTGGACCACGTGCTCGACGGGCTTCATCGACGCCTTGCGCACCCGCTCGATCAGGTCGGCGCGGAGCCAGCCCGACTTGGTCTCGGCGAAAGTCGAGATGACGATGTCGTCGACGCGGAAGTACTGGAGCGCGTTCATGATCGCGGTGAAGGGGTCGGGGTCGCCAATCGTGCCGGCCGCGAGCAGGCCGGCGTTGCGCAGGCGGTTGACGACCAGGTTCAGGCGGGTCCGCGCGCGCCGCGTGGCGGCTCCGTCGCCGCCCTCCTGTGGTACGACGACGATAAACAGGCGCGCGCTCTCACCATCGTCGTCGGCCTTCTTCTTGAGCGCGTTGAGTAGCTCGTCGCCGGTCGCGGTCCGGTTCGAGACCGCGAGCGTGACCTTGAAGGGCAGGCCCTCGCTCTCCGGGTCGGCAGTCACGTGCTCGACCGGGAGCCCCGAGGCCTGACGGACGCGCTCGACGAGGTCGCGGCGCTGCCATCCCGAGCGGGTCTCAGGGTAGGTGGAGATGATGATCTCGTCCGGGTTGTACTCGAGCACGGCATCCATGGTCGCCGTGTAGGGGTCGGGGTCGCCGACCTCGCCGACCGCATCCATGCCCTCGGCGTGGACGAATCCGAGCGCCAGATCGACGCGCGCCTGGGCCGCATCGAAGACCGCATCGTCGTAGATCACGAGGCCGGCCTTGGGACGGGTGCGCGGGACGCAGAGGGCGAAGCGGACCGCACCCCGCTCCTCCTTGCGCTTGCGCACCGCCTCGATCAGCGAGCGGCCACCCAGCGTCTCGTTGGCGACGACAAGGACTGTGTGCATCGCTGCTCCTTACTCCGGTGTCGGCGAGGTTGCGATCGTGCCGGCCGGCTTTGCCTCGGCGGGCGACTTGAAGATGCCGTGGACCGCTCCCGGGACACCGTACTCGTACGGGCCTCCGACGACGGTGGGAACGCTGTCGAAGTTGAAGATCGGAGGGGGCGAGGAGACCTGCCACTCGAGCGTGAGCGCCCGATACGGGTTGGCGGCGGCGCGCGGTCCGCCTCGCCAGCTCGCGACCATGTTGTAGAGGAAGAATAGGGTGCTCAGTCCGAGCCCCCAGCTCATGATCGAGATGATCAGGTTCCAGTCGGCGTACTTCTGGGCGTAGTCGGCGACGCGCCTGGGCATGCCCTCGAGCCCGATGATGTGCATCGGCCCGAAGGTCAGGTTGAAGAAGATGAACGTCGACCAGAAGTGGAGCTTGCCCAGCCGTTGGTCGTACATCCGCCCGGTCATCTTCGGGAACCAGTAGTACACGCCGGCGAAGATGGTGAACAGCGACCCGCCATAGAGCACGTAGTGGATGTGGGCGACGATGAAGTAGGTCTGGCTCACGTGGATGTCGAACGGGATCATCGCGAGCATGATTCCGCTGATCCCGCCGAGCGAGAAGGTGGTCAGGAAGCCGAGCGCGAAGAGCATCGACGTGTCGAGGTGCAGGACGCCTTTCCACAGCGTCGCCAGCCACGAGAAGACCTTGATCCCGGTCGGCAGCGCGATGATGCAGGTGGTGACCATCATCGGGACGCGGATCCAGGCCGGCATCCCCGAGACAAACATATGGTGCGCCCACACGGTGAAGCCGAGGACGACGATGGCGAGGAGGGAGAACGCCATCATCCGGTAGCCGAAGATGGGCTTGCGCGACTTGACCGCGATGACCTCGGAGATGATCCCGAAGCCGGGCAGGATCATGATGTAGACGGCCGGGTGCGAGTAGAACCAGAACACGTTCTGGTACAGGAGCACGTTGCCGTTGTTGTGGTTGCCGACGAAGGCGTTGAAGAAGTTGAAGTGGAGCGCGACGTCGAGCAGGACCATGAACTGCGAGGCGGCGATGAACGGCGTCGCGATGACGACGAGCAGGGAAGTCGAGAAGTTCGCCCACACGAGCAGCGGCAGGCGGAAGAAGCTCATGCCCGGGGCGCGCATGGTGATGATGGTGACGAGGAAGTTGAGCGCGGTGGCGATCGAGGAGAAGCCCGCGAACTGGATTCCGAGGGTGAAGAAGAGCTGGCCGAGCGGCATCGTCGTCGACAGCGGCGCGTAGGCCGTCCACCCCGACGCGAAGGCCCCCCCGGGGGCCAGGAAGCTCATCAGGAGCATGATCCCGCCCACCGGCAGCATCCAGTACGAGAGGGCGTTCAGGCGCGGGAAGGCCATGTCGGGGGCGCCGATCATCAGTGGCAGCACGAAGTTCGCCATGCCCGCGAACACGGGGATGACGAAGAGGAAGATGAGGATGGTCGCGTGGACCGAGAACAGGCCGTTGAACTGCTCGGGCGTGACGAAGTTCATCCCCGGCTTGGCCAGCTGCGCGCGGATGAGCATGGCGAGCATGCCGCCGACGAGGAGGAAGAAGAACGAGGTCACCACGTACTGCACGCCGATCACCTTGTGGTCGGTGTTGACCTTGAAGTAGTCGCGCCAGGTGTGGGCTCCGTGCGCGTCGTGGTTCTCGGGCCGAGTGGGCCGGCCCGACATCCAGTAGAACCAGTAGTCGCACGTCCCGATTCCGAGCAGGAAGAAGATCGGCACCGACATCAGGGAGACGATCACGATCGCGCGCGTGTCGAAGATCGGGTGCTGGTGCATCGCGAGCCGGACGATGCAGGTCAGCGCGATCGCGAAGGCGAGGCCGAGGACGTCGAAGAGCGCTGCCCGGTACCAGCCGGGCGCGCGAAGCTTCGCGGGAAGCGGCACGCGGGTTCGCTTGGAGACTGGTTCGGCGATGGCGGTCATTTATCCCGTCCAGCGGTTGGGGGTGTCACTTTGTCACGCTCGCGAGGAAGTTGACGAGCTCATCGATCTTGGCCGGGCCGAGCGACTTGGCGAAGGTCGCAGGCATGACCCCCGACTGGTAGCCGGAGGGGAGATACGCGTAGGGATCGGTGATCGCCTTGTCGATGCACGCCTTGAGCGTCGTTCCACGGACCTTCTTGGAGGCAGGGGTAGCACAATCGGAGGCCAGTCGGGTCGTGAGGTCCGGGCCGATCACTCCCGTCGAGCCGGCCGCGGCGAGGGTGTGACAGCCGCTGCACCCGGCGGATAGGAACACCGCCTTGCCCGCCGCCGCGCCGCCGCTCGAAGCCGAGCTCGACGAGCTGCTCGACGAGCTCGTCGAGGTGCTGGCCGGCGCGCTCGAGCTGCTCGACGGGGTCGAGGAGGTGCTGCTCGCGCTCCCGGACAGGAAGGGCAGCGGCGAGGGTATGCCGGGAACGGAGACCGGGACGACCGAGCCCGCCGGGATACCGGTCGGCGTCCGCGTCTGCACCGGCTGCTTGGCCATCCACGCTGTGAACTGGGCCGGCTTGATCACGTAGGTCGTGGCCCGCATGAAGGCGTGTCCCGCCCCGCACAGCTCGGTGCACTCGACGGGGTAGGTCCCTCGTTTCGTCGGCGTGACCCGCAGCGTGGTGGTGATGCCGGGCACGGCGTCGATCTTCTCGGAGAATTGGGGCACGAAGAAGCTGTGGATGACGTCGAGCGAGCGGATCTTGAACACGACCGGGCGGCCGTTGGGCAGGTACAGGTAGGGCGAGTACACCGCCTTGCCGTCGGCCTGGGGGTAGGAGAACTCGAAGGCCCACTGGCGCGCGGTCACGTCGACGGTGAGCGCGCCCTTCTGGGCCGCCTCGTTGGCGTAGAGGACGCTCACCGAGTAGGCGCAGAGGAAGACGATGATGACCGCGGGCGCGATCGTCCAGATGACCTCGAGCCTGGTGTTGCCGTGAATCGGCGGGCCGTCGATGAGCTCCTCGCCCGGCCGCATGCGATACCAGTAGACCGAGAATCCGATCACCGTGATCACGAGTACGAAGATCGGGACCGAGGCGATCAGGAGGACGTCGTAGAGGATCCTCGTCCGATGGGCCTGCTTGGAAGCGTCGGTGGGGAACCAATGGATCGAGAGGACGATCCAGATCCCGATCGCGCTCGCGACCGCGCCGAACACGAGCATCGGCGTGATCGAGTGGTGCTTGCGCACGGGGGGTTCTCCTCGACCCTCGGGCATGTGCGCCGCATCCTATGCGTTCCGCGGGATGAACGGCAACGCGTAAGCGAACTTGGTGATGCGGCGCTCCCGACACACGTGGCTCATGTCAGCCAGGAGACTTGAGTTTTCGGGTATGATTGCGCCAATCGTTGCAAAGTGCAAGGGCGCGGTTCAGAGTTGGGGGCGCGGTCTAGCGGGCGGGCGCTTGGGGGCTTCTAGCTTGGCGCCCGCCCCGGGACCTGTTTTGGCGCGTGGTGGGGCCGGCCGTGCGGCCCGTGCCCTGCAGCAGGCTGCGTGGGGGCATGCTCGGGCGGGGTGCTGGGTTCGATCGCAATGCTGCCGGGCACGCGCCACACGGCCGGCTCGGTGCGCCGTTAGGTCCCGGGGGGGCGCCGGCTCTCGGCCCTTGTGCTTGGCCCCGGGCCGCTTGGGAAGCTGGGCTAGGGCCCGGGGGGCGCGGTGGCTCCCCCCCTATTTCCCCCCTACTTCTCCTTACTACTTCAATGTGAGTCGTGGTCTTCCGGGAGTGCGGCTATGTCGTGGCGGACGTCTTGGATCCACTTGTAGGTGGTGACGAGGAAGATGACGAGGCCGATGATCGAGAGGTAGGGGGGGAAGATCGTGGTGCCGACGACGGTGAGAGTGAGGCCTGCGGCGACGATGAAGGGCTTCATCGTCGGGCCTGGGAGGTGGATGTCCTCGCCGGCGGGGGGGACGGGATGCTCGACGTCGGTCATCTCACTGGTGCACGTAGATGACGGCGGCGAGGAAGGTCGCGCCGAACATGACGGCGCAGATGGCGCCGGCTATGAGGCCGGAGCGGAGGTTCTTGCGAGCGAGCTTGCGGTCCATGGAAACCTCGATCCTACAGCTTGATATCGATGACCATCGCCCCGAACAGGAGCGCGAGGTAGAGGAGCGAGAAGAGGTAGAGGCGCAGGGCCGAGCGGCGGTCGGCGCGGCGGTAGAGGAGGATGGCTGCGCCGATGAACACAAGTCCCAGCACCATCGAGGCGACGAGGTAGATGCCGCCGAAGGCCCCGGCGCAGAAGGGGAGCTGGGTGATCGCGTAGAGGAGCAGCGAGTAGAGGAGGATCTGCTTGCGGGTCTCGCGCTCGCCCCGGACCACGGGCATCATCGGGACGCCGACCTTCTCGTACTCGCCCTTCATGAGCAGGCTCAGGGCCCAGAAATGCGGCGGCGTCCAGTAGAAGACGATCGCGAACAGGTAGACCGCGGTCCACGCGAGCGACCCCCGCGTCGCCGCCCAGCCGACGAGCGGCGGGATCGCCCCGGCGGCGCCGCCGATGACGATGTTCTGGGGGGTGCGGCGCTTGAGCCAGATCGTGTACACGCCCACGTAGCCGACGAAGCCGCCGAGGGCGAGGGAGGCGGCGAGCACGTTGACGGTCAGCGAGAGGAGCGCGAAGGAGAGCGCGGCTAGGGTC
>Ga0302325_10021723_pt1 | contig 13432 bp, 16 predicted proteins | sample Palsa_T0_2_FD_201948 | JGI IMG/M metagenome (GOLD analysis project Ga0302325, IMG submission 201948) | Peat permafrost microbial communities from Stordalen Mire near Abisko, Sweden - Palsa_T0_2 | ecosystem: Environmental > Terrestrial > Soil > Palsa > Peat permafrost | place: Sweden: Abisko... | reverse complement strand
GCGCGCGGCCCCCCCCCCCGCCCCCCCCCCCGGCCGCCCCCCCCCCGAGGCCTGTAAACAACGGCGTTAATTTTAACACACGGCAGGGTTATCTTTATTCATATATTGGAATAGGTTGGTTTAATTGATTCTTAAAACGAATTATTCCTCCCTGCCTCGAAATGGCTGGACACACACTGTTCTGTGAAAATTCATCAACCTACGCGAAAATGGATTTAAACTCTGAAACTCCCCACGTTATGGGGTAGTAGAACGTGGGTAGCTGCAGCCGGCTTAACCTTGCTCATTACCGCCCATAACGGTCCAAAAGCCAATGCTTGGGTGGCGTTAAAGTTTTGGTACTTCCTTTGTTCTCAAATGACAGGTGCGCACGGTCAATGGCGAAGTGATGCGAGAATGGTCAGTATTATCCCACTTCCTTTCTGAGCCCTGAATTCGCTAATTGGAAAGATGAAAAATTTACTTTGATCCTCTTGCGCGAGCGCAATAGATCGCTCATTAGAAAATTAGCATTGTTCTTATCTAGTTGGGCTAATCGCCTTAGATTTAGTCCCTTGGTATCTCTCGTAATCATTGTTCGATGAACGAAAGGATTTTCCTTTTAGTCTGTCTAGTCCCTTTGAAATTACAGCCACCCTAAACTTTCCGGCACAACTTTATTCCATGATAAAGACTTACGGGGACCATTCGCAATTGAAGCAGAGGTCGCTTGGTCGTCAATCCACCCAAACAATCAAATGGACCATGTTCATTTCTTTATCAATGAAATACAGTTCATCCAAGGCTTTCATTCTTCATTGTGCTATCCTTTTGGTTCCGGGGCTCGGATATTCCATCTGAAGGTCTTCAGATCTAGGGCTCCCTGACGGGGCTTAGGGCACGATCGACATGCAACCCCGCCATTCTCCGGGAATTCCCAAATTCCAACGCGACGATGAATGTCGACGAGGACCCAAACGACGACATTGAGAAAGATGAAGGCATAGAAGACGAAGACTCGAAGAGTCAAGCAAGTGCAATGGATGGTATCTGCCTCTAAAATGAATTATGGGCTCATTGGACAAGTAGCGACATCGCCAGTCTCGGAAGATGAAAGCGACAACGAGAACGACGTTGATAACGACAACGATGCCGAAGGGGAAGCAGAAGGCGACAATGACAACGACAATGACAATGACAATGAAGACGAGGATATGGAAGCCGATGCAGCTGAAGACGGCGACGCAGAGGGCGAAGGCGACCAGGAACAAACAACCTCACCATCGACACAGAAATCATCAAATCGACAACCATCAACTCCTCCACCTCGAGTTAGGCAACGAGAACCGCCTGCATTACAACGCGGAGCGGACTCGTGCTCTTCGTATGATATTATTCCTGTACTGGCTGCGCCACATGCTACTTCTGTGAATACAATTACTGCAACGACCGATATGCGTTGGGTGTTTACTGGCGGGAGCGATGGGTACATTCGGAAATTCGATCATTTCGCCGGCATGAATGGCAAGGTTCCGTTGACCGTTGCTCAGAAACATCCCTTTGTGGACAGTGTCACCAAGGTGGTCCGGATGGAGAATTGTCTCATTGTAGGCTGGAGTACTTTTGTCTTATTGGGAAAATGAGGAACCTCCAGGTATCGCTTTACGGAAGCGCTATCTAACGGTAGATGACTTTTCAACACCCGTCAAGAATTCCATGAATGCACCGAAGATATCTGCTGTATATTGTCTCGCAGTCCACTCAGAAGCTCTGTGGCTGTTATCTGGACTAGAAGTATAGCTGCCTCAATCTGAACCTAACAGTTAGAGCGGAGGAATAAATCTCCAAACAGTCCGCCACGACGAAGGCAGAGTACTTCATTGTCTAAGAAGGCATACTTCTGCGGTCTCTGTTTTACAGCTTGGCCATGACCAACAATCCGTTCTCTCAGGAGGCTGGGATCGTCAAGTTCACGTACCCGCCCTCAACTTTCTCCATTGTTGCTCATTCTAACAATTGCAATAGGAATGGGATTTAAACACCGGGTTCGTCGCACGTTCCTACGCCAACCACACAGGCCAAATCTCCTCCATCAAATTCCGTCCGGCCTCCACTGTCCCCATATATCAAATTGCATCGCCTCCCAAATCAGCTCCCCCAGTCTTCGATGAACGCCGCCGAAGCTCGTTAGGTAGTAATAACTCGCTTGAAAGTTTATTCGGAGATGACAATGGAAGTCCCAGTGGTGGTCAAATGGACGGAATGATGGATTCCATCGTCGGTAACGATCAATCCGCAAGTCAGGAGACAGTGCCTCTCGAACCAGTGGAATCAGAACGAGACATGTGCAGGGATGTCTTCCTTACGAGTAGTATTGACGGCACTCTTTCATTGTGGGATCGTAGAATAGACGGGATAGTGGCTCGTCTCGCTCCTGGGCCAAAAGGCACTCCTCCCTGGTGCATGAGTGTAAACCTCCTTTCCCCTGAGTTCCTGAGATGTAGGCCTGCTGGTCGACGAATGGTGATTTTATCTATGCTGGACGGAGAAATGGAACGGTCGATGAATACTCCTTGCATAAACCAACAAGTCCTCCAGTCCGGAATTTCCGCTTCCCAGGTAATTCCGGGGAAGTAAGATCTGTCACCGCCATGCCCAACGGCAAACACCTCATTTGGTATCCTGCCTTTGCCATCCTTGGCAGCCTGTCTCCCGTTCTAGGGATGGATGTTAACAATACAGTGCTTCGTACGATAATTTACGCTTATTTGATTTAACGAGCGATCATAAGCATGGGATACCCCCCTTTTGGATTATTCCTGGACATCAATCTGGGACAATTGCTTCTGTTTGTACACACCCCAGGTCACTAGGAGAGGCTAAGATTAGATATTGATGCGACTTGTCGTTTTATGCTGACTGCTGGGGGGAACAGAGGGTGGGGAGGGTCTAGTACGGAGGTTGTTTTGGGATACGACATTAATGTTGTAAATTGATTTTACTTTTCTTCTACATAACTATTTGCCGTCTTTGGCTGTCCTAAAGGGTCTCCAAGTGCTAGCTCGCTTATGTCTCCGTGAAATGTTAGGACACATTGCATATGCTACCTAAATATGTATACTCCTCGATTTCTTTTTTGACATCTTTTCACATTCTTCCAAGATAAGTTTAACTCGGTATCAGTTAACTCGAGTTCGCCATGCTTGAGATCGTGCGCTCCGAGAAAGGAGCTTGTGCGGCAAGAACCAGAAGATGATGGTAAAGCTTGTAAAACTTGCTTGTAAAACTTGCTGAGAGGTTCCCACAACACTGCTTGGGTCGTAGATAAAGACGTTCTTCCTTGTTAAGAGCCTCATTCAGGGGATTTACGATGACTCCATTGATCGTGATATCATTTTACATCACAAGGGTCATTAAGGATATGTGATAAAACTTCGCAAGAAAGCGCTCGCCAGGAAACTTAGTTAAAACAGATGGGAATCAAATTAACGACACACAAGGGATGCTTTCAATCAATGCTTTTCCGTGAGATGGAGTCTACCGACTCTGTAAATATACTCAGTCTCCAGAGTGGTCTCCCTCAATAACTTTTTGTCCGAATGACTGCGGTGCGCTATTGGAGTATATTGAGATCTCAATGTACTGTAGTTTTATCCAGTCCGATCATGCTACAAGGCGGTATCGAATGTAATATTGAAGACTGACTAGCTATGCCTAAATACTCCCAGATACACGAAAACAACAGTCCACGGACACTCGGTTACTCATTCACCACACAACGACCCCTCAACCATTCCAGCAATGCCACACTACCTTGCTCAACGATTCTCCTTCCCGGCACACGAAAAGTATTTCCATCCACTCCCAGGACTCGGAGCGTTTCCACCAACGCCAATTCCGGAGGCAATTTATTGATATCATTGTTATTCACCTGCACTATCTCCAGCCCTTCTAGGTCTGAGGGAACCAGGAAGGTGAGTTGATTTGAATTCGCATAAAGAGTCGTGAGATTAGGATAGTGAGTGTGTAGTGGGATAAGAGAAGTAAGTGAGTTGTAGGAGATGTCGAGGGATTTGAGATTCGGGGCGATGAGAGCTACGGGTAGAGAGGCGAGGTTGTCGAGTTTATTGAGTGAGATGTCGAGATCGGTTAGATTCTCGAATGTAATCGTCTCGTCCCATATCCTCCCACTGAGAAAATTCCTACTCAAATCCATTGTCGTTAAGGTAGTAATCAATCCCAGTTCCCACGGAACAATAGTCAACGCATTCTGCTGCAACACCGCTCTAGTCACAACCGGAAAATGTCCCGCATGAACATGTCTGACCACTTCCTCCTTACTCAACCCCCTGTCCTTCAATTTCTTACTCAAATCCAATACACCGCCACACTCTCCATGACAGGTATTCACATTCAGCAACGCAATTTCATCTTCGATTCCTTTGAGAACAGCTTCATCTGCTTTGGCACGTAACGCAGATTTAATCCCCTCGGTGTCCATACTGCCCCAATTACGCTGACGGAGTACATTCCCTTGCCACATGAATGTCGTCAAGTCGTCTAGGAGACCTAAGCGAGGGTCAATATGCTCGATGATGTTGTTGCTTATGTCCAGGGTGCGGAGATAGTGTAGGTGGACTACTCCGTCGGGAAGAGAGGGAAGTTGGTTTTGGGAGAGGGAGAGGTGACATAGACGAGGTGTGCTGGTGAAAAATGTTCCGGCTGCGGTGATTGCATTTTGAGTTGCATTGAATTGTGTCAAGGAGGGGAGAATGAGATTCGAGGGTAGGGATTCGAGAGTGTTGGTATGCATGTCGAAGTTGGAGAGCGAGGAGAGAGTTATTGAGGGGAGGGAAGAGGGCAACAGGTCCCCTGAGAGTTTGTTTGAGGAGATGTCGAGTTGGTTTAAGTCGTTGAGATTTTCGAGCGAGGTCCAGGGAATTGATGAGAGTTGATTTTCCGCAAGTAGAAGAGTTCGCATCCGCTGTAGTTTGCCTATTTCTCGGGGTATACTTGTGATTCTATTCCCATCCATATCCAGGATCTGCAAATTCTCCAAAGCAGAAATATCGGGAGTAAGAGGTCCTTCGATTTCGTTTTGTGAAAGGTAAAGTTCGATCAACGTATGGATTTGTGTGATACAATCCAGTACTTCAGAAGATAAACTGTTCTTCGATAAATTTAGTGTTCGTAAGAATGCGAAAGTATTGAATCTTGGAGGAAGGGTGGATAATTTGTTTGCATGCATCTTCAGGTCAATACACATTTAAGTTCGGGAGTACATCAAAGTGACGAATCCCCCCGAATTCTTCAATTACGCGGTCATCGAAAGAGGGGATCTCATTTCCTGCAGCATTGAACCGTTCAAGATCGACACTCTCGTACCATCCCGCGGATTTAGACGAGAAGTCCACCACGACCGGCTTATTCGAGAGATCATACATCGTGTATACATCCTCCGGCAACTCCTTCAATTCAAGGTTCGATATATTCAAGTTGCCTATATAAGCTTCCATTGGGAACATGAATACCTGTGGTGCGACCAGTCTCGATAGCACGTCGTAGTTGGACTACGAGAGGCGGTGTCCCTGGCGTGATGTTGAACGGATTCTCAATCTCGTCAAAGGAAGTATCCTGACTGTAATCGATCCGTCTATTTCTCATTGAGGGTGTCTTTTGCGCTGCCTGAGCCTGGCGAGCCTGCTTCGCTTTAGCAATTGCCTCCCGTACAGCGGTCGATGGTCCTACGGGAGCAGTCTTGATCGAAGTTGGTGTTTTAGGACTTGATTTGATCGACGCGCTCGACGTCGCTCTTGAATGGCGTGTCGGCGACGCAGGTGTCACGGGAGTCGTGCTTCGAAAAGTGCTAACCGGCGTAATGGGTCTGGGGCGCACAGGATTGAATGACGAAGCCGTAGTGACGCGTGGTTTCGACACTGAAGAAGATCTAGTCGCGTTCCCCCTCTGCGTACTTCCCGGCGGGACATTACTTGTTTTCCTCCCCGGCGGTTGCTTCTTAAGCGACTCCAATTGCCGTTCTCTGGCCAGCCGTAGACTTTCCTTCGTTCTTCCAGAAAGACTGAACGACGGAGTCTGCAAAGGAATGGATTTGGCAGTGGGAGGTGTTCTGATTCCCGTTAATTCGCTTGCTGTGCCAAAGTTGATGTTTTGATCGTCGGCGCGGGAGGTGGATAGTGACGAGTTGCGTGAGTGGGAACGGGTGCGGATGGGCGTTTTGGGCCGGGAGACGCTGGTGCTGTTCATGCTGGTAGATTGAGAAGGAGATGTGACATGCGATTGGGTTTGTTTTGGGTCGTTCAAGGTGGACAAATCGATCCAGGGGTGAATTTGAAGATCCTCAGTCTCAGAAAGGACAGTTGCGATTGGAATCTCCATCGATGGAGTACATCTGACGACAGGATGGGGGATATATGATAAGCCAAGCACAGACATTTACACAAGGCGCTTAAGAGGAAAGTATAATACAGGCACTATATTAACCAGAGCCCATTACTTGGACGACTGAGGACTCCCAGAGCACGCTGAAAAGATTCATCACGCAGCAGGGTCGTCTGTCGAGCTGGTTTCTCTATTATTTGAGATCATGCAGTTTCAAGCAGTTATTCAAACCAACAAGCACAGTATTGCCGAGCTCAGAACGATACCAGCAATGCTGTTCACATGCCAGGATTCTGCAACGGCCCATCTTCTCGCATCTTCTGGTTGTGGCCAATAGCACTTGGGAACTGACCAATTGGTCGGCCACCGGATATAGGACCGGGCTGTGACAAATTAAAAATATGTCAGGGGCGGTGTTATGTAATCTGCCCGGAAGAAATTTTCATGGTGGCACATAAATATTACACACGATATATTTTCTCGCTTGCTCCGATACAACTAGACTCCGTCCTTTGCCTTTGACTCATTATTTCCCTTGCAGGCTTGATCCTTGCAACACCTTCCTTCCTCATCCACCAACTCATCATCTCTCGTTTTCTCGTTAGAAAGAATACACAGAATGTCTTACGGTAACGGATATTCAAATGGAAACAGCTCGTATGGCAGTGGCGGTGCATCCAGACAATAGTACTCATTCCTTTTGAACTCCTTGCTAATCTTTAGTGGCTCTTATACCAGCGGTCAGTCAAATGGATATTCCAACAGCTACTCCAACGGCGGCCGATCAAATGGCTACTCTGGGGGACACGACAGTTACGGTGCTGGCGGAGACAAGATGGCCAACATGGGTGCTGGCCTCCATAAAGCTTCGTTCGACTTAGACACCCTCCCAAAATTTGAAAAGAACTTCTATCATGAGGCGGCATCTGTCACAGAACGATCCGAAAGAGAGATCGAAGACTTCAGAAACAAGAAAGAGATTCGTGTCACAGGAAAACACATCCCTCGTCCCGTCGAGACTTTTGAGGAAGCCGGCTTTCCAGGTATACTCCTTTTTTATCCCATGAACAACGCTAACTTTTGCAGGATATGTGCTCAAAGAGTTGACCTCTCTTGGTTTCACCGGACCTACCGCTATCCAGTCTCAGGGATGGCCGATGGCCCTATCTGGTCGTGACGTTGTCGGTATCGCCGAAACCGGATCAGGCAAGACCATCAGTTATTGTCTTCCCGCCATTGTCCACATCAATGCTCAACCCCTTCTCGCTCAAGGTGACGGTCCGATCGTCCTCATTCTTGCACCCACTCGAGAACTCGCTGTCCAAATCCAACAAGAATGCACAAAGTTCGGGAAAACGTCCAGAATTCGCAACACCTGTGTCTATGGTGGTGTCCCTCGTGGCGGTCAAATTAGAGATCTAGCCAGAGGCGTTGAAATCTGTATTGCAACTCCAGGGCGATTAATCGATATGCTCGAATCCGGAAAAACCAACCTCAGGCGTGTCACCTACCTCGTCCTCGATGAAGCCGATCGAATGCTCGATATGGGTTTCGAGCCCCAGATCAGGAAAATCGTTGACCAGATCCGTCCTGACCGACAAACATTAATGTGGTCTGCTACCTGGCCCAAGGAAGTGCAGCGGCTAGCACATGATTATTTGAAAGACTTCATCCAAGTCAATATCGGTTCAGATGGTCTTACCGCCAATCACAACATCACACAAGTCGTTGAAGTCATTTCCGAATCCGAGAAACGCCATAGACTGAACTATCATCTCGAACAATGCGTGGCCAACTCTGAGAACAACAAAACGCTTGTCTTCGTTGGCACCAAAAAAGCTGCAGATGAAATTGTCGCCTTCCTACGTCATGATGGATACCCGGCCCTCGGAATTCACGGAGACAAAGCACAAGGAGAACGTGACTGGGTTCTCGCCGAATTCAAATCCGGAAGAGCACCCATCATGGTTGCTACAGACGTCGCCAGTCGTGGTATTGGTATGTATTCCCTTTCCCCTTTCCTTAACTTGAATGCAACGAACTTGGTGATCTGCTCGACTTGATAGATTCTCGATCAGTTGTGACCAGATTCTTTCATGGACTGTACAAGGCTAGTAACTTCAACGATATTCTGTCAGCGAATAAGCCTTGTGCGGGAGCTTCATATGCGTCTTACTTAAGGCGTTCTTTCTTTCCTTACACTTGATGTCGCTTGGAGTCTTCCTTATCGACTGGGAAGGCCGAGAAGGGCGGAATCTTGTGAGCGGTGAACCCTCTTCTTTCACGATGCTTTCCTTCAAATCTGGTTCTATTCAGGTTACAACATGAGGATAAGGATCTCGAACTTTAAAGAGGGGAATCTGCCTTATTCTTACAGAATTCGTACAAGGAAAGGAACTTGCTCCGGGATTTTCTACGAGGCTATACTTTGCGCTGGAAACACCGCTGCAAATGGCCTTGTGACGATCCCGTCTCGATTGGATTTGGCGGACTTTTTGAACGTTTAACGAGTTATGAACCGATCGTTGTCGAGAAGGAAAATTTATGAACTTGGCTGACTTTTTTACAGACGTGAAAGATATCAAGACGGTCATCAACTATGACTTCCCAAACAACACCGAAGATTACGTACATCGTATCGGCCGAACCGGTCGCGCTGGCTCCAAGGGAACTGCCATCACTCTCTTCACAAGTGATAATTCCCGCCAAGCAAGAGAACTGGTCCAAGTTCTCCGTGAAGCAAATCAAAATATCGACCCCAAACTAGCTGAACTGGCAAGGTATGGCGGTGGCGGAGGAAACTCTCGCTACGGCTATGGTGGTCGCGGTCGCGGTGGTCGCGGTGGTCGTGGCGGAGGTATATCCCTATCACGAAACTCAAAGCTAACTTTCATAGGCTATGGCTACGGCGGCGGACGTACTGGTGCAAATAATATGCCAGTTGGAAATAATCGATGGTGATTACTCTAGTTATAGATTGCTACATGAAGATCAAGTTTGAAGAGGAGCTGTCTATGCATTGATTGTTTGGGTATGTCATGTTTACGGGTATAGAGGTGAAGGAAACGGTGTTTGTTTTGTTCCTTCCTCTTCGCTTGAGGTCTTCGTTCTGCCTGCGTTTTGCTCGTAGTTCGTTACAAATTTAGAATTGTATTTTGGCTCAAATTAAGAAAGTACTACGTGATCTTTTCTGTCTATTCGCTGTCGGGTTATCTAGGCTACCGACTTCGTCATCGCTGATCGCCCTGTTCCCCAATGCCAATTCGATGTCAACGACCATTGATCCTGCTATTTTGAAAGGTCTCATGAACATGCGTTTGTTATCATGCTAACTGCCGCAGCTCTCCCCCAAGGTGCCAAGGTACTGTCTAACTCAGCGAGTGGCGGTAGCTCGTTCTCGTCGACCGGAAAGTTGACAGTTCAATTGAATGATGGAACCAGCAAACATTATTTCATGAAGGTTCGGTCTTGCCTTCCCTTTCGCTCACAATAGTCCGGTCGCGGAGAGGACGCTGCCATCATGTTCAATGGAGAATATGTACATTTCTCGCAACCGTATAGTCTAATCGTAGGAATCGCTAAAAGAAATTTCGCGCGCAGTTCCCGGTCTATGTCCTAAACCAATTGCTCAAGGGCCTCTTTCCTCATCAAACGGCCATTTCTTCCTTTGCACATTTCATAACTTATCCTCATCCGCAAACCCCAGCGCACAAGCATCTGAAATCGCCAAAGTGCACTCGTATACCTCGCCAAATGGCAAGTACGGATTTCATGTAACCACTTGTTGTGGCTCAACTCAAATGCCAAATACCTGGGAAACGTCATGGGCTCAATTCTTTGCCAAACATCGCCTTCAGGCAATTCTGGAGGATGATAGACGAAACAATGGAGCAGATCGGGAGATGGACGATCTAGGGAAGCGGTGTATCGAACATGTGGTTCCTCGTTTGCTTGGTACATTGGAAGAGAATGGAAACAGTATCAGACCGGTCTTGGTTCATGGGGACCTGTTTGTCCCTTGAGGAAGTTCGCTTAATGTAGGTGGAGCGGTAATGCTGGAACAGACAATGACACCGGAAAACCCATAATATACGATCCCTCCGCATTCTTCGGACACAATGAATACGAAATCGGAATACAGAAGGTAATCTTGAGATCCGTGCGATGTGGGCTGAAATATCAGATGTTTGGGGGATTCGGCTCTGCATATTTCTCCGTGTATCACAAGATAATACCCAAATCCCCCCCTGTGGAGGAATACGATAATCGGATAGAACTTTATACATTGTAACTACCTTGGGGAAAACTAAAATCAGGTATCATCAATTGAATCATTCGTCACTATTTGGAGGAGGTGGGTATAGAAGCAGTGCCCGTGCGGCTATGAGACGGCTTGTGAAGAAATTTGGAACGCAATGAATGTGTCAAAGGAATAGGTCCAATGGAGAAACCGTAACAAGGTCTAACGAATATCTCATGAAGATCAAGCAGTACTCACACAGTCTGACAACACATGATGTTTCAGAGTTTCCGCAGATCCTGGGGAAATGTGACAGTTCTCTCCGGTCCAATAACAACGATATCTCCGCTTTCCAGATAGCTGGCCTCTTCTGTGTGAGCTCTCGAGATTAACACAAGCGGATCTGCTACTGGAGCAAGGGGATTTTCCGCAGGACTAATGGGTTCAGACGGTCCGTACTTGAAAAGTCGGCAGATCAAATACCTCATTACAACCGATGCAAGGGATTCAGGACTTTTCAAGAAGACCTTACTGGCAGCTTTGCTGGAGATTTCGAGAAGATCCTTTGGTACCCGAGGGCTCGAGACTTCAGGTGGGATATTATTGTGCCGCGTCGAAATGCTATCTGCGACCGTAACCCAAGCAGGTGGACGGCGATTAGTGTGTCAATGATCGGAGATGGACTTGTATGTCTTTCAATGATTATTAAAATCCGCCGTTAGATGCTTCTACGCGATGATTATCCTGTAAATCTTTTTCATGGCCTTGTGATAAGGTCACCCGCGTTCACCCGCAATCTCCCATCTGTCAGAAGATACTTGGCAATGGGCTGTGACGGAGGGATGCAGTACGAGGACACACAATATGCTAGTTAGTGAGTAGAGTTTAGCTTAGAATTAAAGACCTCGTGCAGCCAAGTGCTGTTGCGTATCTTTCAGATGCGGACCAAAGACTTCCTAGACGTGATTTCGGCTTCGCTTCCGACAGCCGGTCGTGGCATCTGATCTACCGGGTAGGCCACACAACCAAGGAATACCTGGTTTCAGACTAAAAAATTTGGCGAAAAGTGGAGCCGAAGCAAGGTCTGGAGCTAATAACAGAATAAGCGATTTCCGTTTGTAACTGAAATACAGAATGGTGCATCAAAATCCCAATATGCAGATGAATGTCGAAATTTAATTTCGCTACAAACCTGTTCTCCTTGCAGACCCGTCTGTATCTCCGCTGCCCCCCGCAAGAAGTCTACTCACAATGCCGCTGTAGGATACTTCGTCATGCTTTAGATCGCCAATGCATGCGAAGAACCTCAGACGATCTCTCTGCTTATCAAACAGCCATTTAGTGCCAATGGACGTGGGACGCAATCTGTACGAAACACGGAACAACACGCGGCGCAATGCTGATAGCATAATTATGCAGAGATGCTGTCACATTCCTGATACCGTCAGGTACCGAAACCTACGTGCCTAGCTGCATGGCCAGATAACAATCTCGCGGGTTGAAATGTACCCCACAGAATTCGCCCAATTGAGAAACATGAATATGCCCAGAGAAAGCCTGCCTTTAATTTGAGACCAGCAGACCATCCGCTAGTGACGGAAGCTAGACTTGGACCTGAATTTGAGTGCAGAAGTAACGAGATGTCGACCTGTTTTGTCCAAAATTGGACAGGGTTGGCTTGCCCGTTGAGGCGGTCTGGATTATATGTGCACGTACCCCCTACGACCATTTTTAGCTATGAGGAAATTAATATAAGGCGGTCTCCTGCGGGCTGGCTCCTCCATGTGACGGAGAAATATCTCCTATCATGTTTGACTCCTTCCCTCCGGCGGCAACACGGGCTGCAACATTTTCGGTGGGCCTTCCATCGACGAAAAGAAGATAATCGCCAGTCGTACAGTCTCCCCGAAAGCAGCTTCGGGCACAGAGCGCGTGGGCGAGCACCCGCCCGCGGATGGAAGTCATCCCGTAGAAATGGACCAACTCTAACCTAAAGGAAGCAGATTAGGGGAGCTCTCGGCGTGGGGCCCTCGATCAGATCGCTTTTCCAATCGAGGCAATCACAATTGTGGCACCACCTGACCGACCCTGGGCCCGAACTCTAAATCGCGTCGTTTGCCGCCCGCCACCAGGCACCCTGTGTGTTTTCATCCCTGAGTCCCTGCAAATCGGATTTATTCATTATTGAGTTTCGTTTAATCGCCGCCTAGGCCTTCTTTTCCCATTCCGGTTTGTCACTCGTTCTCGTTCTTGGCCGGCGCCGCGGTGTACAACGCTAAATATCGACCGCACGAAAGAAGGTTCATAAATATCCTTGCTCCCGCCTCGCATCGTCCGCAACTTTCGGTTCAGCAGCAGCTGCACACTTGGCCTGCGCCCAATCCTGGATACAGCTGAAGCATACGGAGACAAGGTTATTTTTTAAAAGGTTTGTGGTCCTTTTAATACAAGTTTCGAGCGGGTTGTCATTGGCCGGGCCTCCAGCCCCAATGTTGAACTGATTCTGACTCTATAAAAGCGCACCCAGATCCGCCGATAGTCATCCACCCTCCAGGACCACTTGTTATCAGCAGGGCAATCTCTCTACATCGCGCGCAATGGACAAAGTCATCATCACCTCCTACTCCATACATGGTACCTCTCAACGCCCAAGGACTGCAAGTAACCCGTAGATATCCGATTCCCAACGTCGCTGCAGAAGGACGGCTCGGATGCAAGTATGCCTTGCTATCTTCGATCTAATTGCTAGTGAACAAAAGCCCTGACTACTCAGGTGCCTTCATTATCCTACGAACAAATGCTCCTAATCTCAAA
>Ga0302325_10021721_pt1 | contig 13433 bp, 19 predicted proteins | sample Palsa_T0_2_FD_201948 | JGI IMG/M metagenome (GOLD analysis project Ga0302325, IMG submission 201948) | Peat permafrost microbial communities from Stordalen Mire near Abisko, Sweden - Palsa_T0_2 | ecosystem: Environmental > Terrestrial > Soil > Palsa > Peat permafrost | place: Sweden: Abisko... | reverse complement strand
TATTCAGGGGTATAAATTTTGAGTAGTACGGTTGAGATGATCTGCTGTGCGACCGTCTGAGAAATTTAATTTGTGCGCCACCACCATTCAAAAAGTTTTAAGCTGCTTTTTTGCGAATCACGTCCCTTCTTGCAAGCATGACCATCGAAGACCCATCGTCTCTCTCCTCGCTCTCTCAGGCTCTCCTGAACCGGTCCGGAAACGCGACCCTGGCCGTCCGCTTCCGAGCCCTCTTCGCACTTAAAGCCCTTGCCAGTGAAGGCAATAATAAAGCCGTCGATATCATTGCCGAGGGTACACTTTTTTTCCCCTGATCCGAGTTGACAGACAGGTTTTCAGGACGAGAGTGAGCTGTTGAAACATGAGTTGGCGTATGTTCTAGGTCAGACGAGAAATTTGCATGCGGTGCCGTACCTGGAGGATGTGCTTCAGAGTCCGCAGCAACAGGAAATTGTGCGACATGAGGCGGCGGAGGCATTGGGTGCGTTGGGTCAGATTTCTTCTTTGCCGTTATTGGAGAAGTACTTGAATGATGAATCACAGGTTATTCGGGAGACATGCGAACTTGCTGTTGCGAGACTAAAATGGCAAAGCTCGCCCTCCGCGAAAGAAGAGACTCTTCAACCGAGGTATATCATTCCACCGTCCAGCTGTAATAATCTCTAATTTACAGTGCATACACATCTATCGATCCAGCCCCACCGCTCCCTCTCCTCCCAACAGATTCCACTTCCATGATCCCCGATCTCCAATCCCAACTCAACGACCAATCTCTCTCTCTCTTCCACCGCTATCGAGCCATGTTCCGTCTCCGCGATCTCGGCACAAAAGAAGCTGTCCTCGCCCTCGCAACAGGTCTCAACGATCCTAGTTCCGCACTCTTCAGACATGAAGTCGCCTACGTATTCGGACAATTATGTTCCCCCTATAGTGTCCCTGCCTTGATTGAGTGTCTGCGCAATACGAAGGAGATGGCTATGGTGAGACACGAGGCTGCTGAAGCGTTGGGGAGTATTGGTGCTGAAGAGGCGGAGAGTATTTTATCGGAGTTTGAGAAAGACAACGAGAGGATTGTGAGGGAAAGTTGTGTCGTTGCGAAGGATATGTGGGAATTTGAAAGGAGTGGGGAAATGGAATATGCTGTTATTCCTGCATGATAATATAGAGAGCGGATAAAATTTGTGTTGGAGGGGTTAATTCTGGATACTGTACTTGTGCCTGGTTTGTTAGGAGTTTTTTTTTAGTAGAATGGCCAGGGAGGGAAATTACCCGCATCGTTCACATTCAAAAAATGATGTTGTTCCTTCGTCTGCACTTCTCATTTGTAATGAGTAAAACAGCATTTCCTCGTTCTTGCAATTCGGACATTGTTCGTTGACCTACGATTAGCCCGCGACAAAGAGAGGTGTACTTTTGCTCGCGCAGGACCTTGTTGCGTGTTTTTAGTCTGTATGGCGGATCTTTTCGCTTTCAATGCAGAGGGGAATGCTTTTGCAGAAGAACGGGTTGTGATTTCCAGGGTCGAAAAATCTAACTTCGTTAGGCATGCTGTGAACCTTTGCAGAGGAGTGTTACCACTGGTGGAGTAGGGGGCTTTGCAGTGATCGCATTTGATGGTGCTGCTCCCGCTAGAGAGATCGAGCAGGGAGCCGCATTCGGAGCAGAAGCACAGGGACCCGACAATGTTCATCTCGCAGCAACTTTTTGCTTTGGATCAGCATCAATTCTAAAATATCCCTGGGGACAAGATCCGGTCCGGCGGCGGAATTCTACTTAGCCGATGGGGATCTCATCAAATCCTAGTGGGCACTATTTCTTCCGTTGATATCCTTTGATAGTTAACTATTTGGCAGAACGCCCTTACACAGATCCGCTGTCACAGGTACTTTTATTACCTGCAACCTGTGAGACCGACACGGACCTGTTGGGGGATTTGTTGCCAGTTCAACTCGGTGCGTCAGATGACCATGCACGTCGATCAATCAAAGTGACTCAAGCGCGGCTGAAGGGACACACGACTCGGCCTTCTCCGAGACAGAGTAGGACATACAGTACTTGAATCTGTCTTTACTTCGAAACAAGCTTTTTTCCCAACGCTCAATCACGTGGCAGTCGGCCCCCCCGCCGCCCCGCAATCGAGAGCGTCAGGGCCCACAAGCATGGTTCTAGCAGCACTATCTGCTGACCATACCCAGCGGCGTTATATCCAAACGGAGAATTGATAGCCTTCCACCGGCGCCGAAAGTGGCCGCTCTGCTTCGCGGATTGGCTATATTCAAGATACACGCGCATGCATACACGGGGCTCACCCACCCAATGCGAAACATGCGCCCCTTGAACGCACTCGGGCCATGGTCGTATTATTAAATCTGGCCGTGGAGCGCTCGAGGTTCTGACACACGTACAGCTGTTGTTTTGTGAGGAATGTCAGTCCACCTGTTGATTAATTTAATTTGGGTCATGCAAGTCAAATAATTGACATAAAAACGTGGCGCGGTCGCCTCATGGGGATATTATTTCCCCGTCTGCTGTCAATCTCTTAGAGCGGTGGGATATTATCCCCAGTATTTTGGTTGCCTTTGGTCCATTTGGTTCATTTGGTTGGGTTCGAGAGAAAGTATCATCCGTTGACGCGCGTGCGTTGGGTTCATTTCTGACGACTCGGAAAGTTGAAAGCAAACAGGGATGTCTCTACGGCCGCGAATACACACATAAGAGATGTCCATCACAGGGACTGGAACAGTGGTACATCTCGTAACCTTGGACGGCGGTCACTGACATTTGAAATAGGCAGTAGAATGGGCTTTAGTAGCCATTGCACTGGTATTCCTACTCCTGCGAGACTACGTACGCTACCTCCGCGGCCAGTGTTTCGTCCTAAGTGATCTATTTGTCTTCCTAGCATGGCTCTCGTTCGTGAGTTGTTGTGCCTGCGACATACGATTAAACCAATTGGGCTTGTTCGACGATGGACGCACTTACGAGCAGAAACTGACGACCATTGGCGATGATCCTGCTGAGACAACGGAAGCTTTGAAAGTATCCCCCCCGACCCTACGTTTGACAAGTGTTGATGTGTAGCTGATATATGGCTCGGCGTTGCCGTATTATACGGGTCTCTGGCTTGTCAAGGCGGCGATACTTGCGTTTTATTACGAACTTATTCCGCCGTCGCAGACTTTTGTGTATAGGGGATTGCAAATAATTTCGCTGTTCACCGTCGCGACGTATATCCTCGTGATATGTCTGAACGCATTCTTCTGCCAACCCATCTCAGCCAACTGGTACCCCCTATACTTCTCCAAGATCTCTGATTCCTAGGTCCCTTAGTACGGAAAATCAATGCATCGATTCTCCGACCTTGGCAGTCTTCTTCCCCTCTGTCATATTCAATATCTTCACCGATCTCATGAGTACATCCGCTCCAACCTCTGCCCTCTTACAGACACAAATCATCCTGACAATTAGTTTTCATCCTCCCCTTCTTCCTATTTAAGAACCTCCACGTCTCGCGCCGCCAGTTATGGGGCCTGATCCTCATCTTCAGTTTCGGCGCAATCGCAATCATCATGTCGGTAGCAAGAATCATCGCCCTCGCCGTGTCCGCTACAACAAGCCAAGTCGCGGTGTGGACCGCCCTGGAATGCTCCATTGGTATTGTCGTGGCGTGTTGTCCTGCCTTGAGAGTCCTCTTACGGAGACCGGGCGAGTCGGGACGGGAGTCTCGGGTGAGTCAGGGACTTGGCTCGCGGCATGGTGCGATGGAGAGGGGCGAGGTGGAGGGGATTGGTTTGGTGGATACGAATAACACTTCCAAGAGTGGGGAGTCTGAGGGGGGGAGTAATAGGGGAAGTATAGTAGCAGGGAGTGGAATTGGGACGGGCGCGGGGACGGGAACGGACGGGTATGATGCTGGAGTCGAGAATTGGCACACAGACGGTGCCAAGGGAGTTATATAACTATGATTCGGGAACGGTATATCTCAGGATGTTTGCATAGATTAACTTGCTGTAAAGTTAGTTAGTAACAAGCGATTTCAGGTTAGTACTAGTGGGTATAGGAATGATACTGTAATATGTGAAAGTTACTGGCACCAGTCGCTATCATCATCGCGCGTCATTGTCGCTTATAATGAGGGGCCCCCAAAATAGATAGCATTTACCGGCCGTCCTTCTGTCCGCCAAGGTATACTATTGGCCTTGGTCGCTCATCTCAGCGACATGAGGTTATATGAAGCCTCGAATATCAAGACAATCCAAGCGATATATCTCGCATTGATAGAAGAGTCTGATCGACACTTGAAACCAGGGGGCCTGGAAGGCGTCATAGCCTTGGCGCTGTGTATCTCAACATAGAATTTCACAGCCTACTGACTGAGATACACCATGCGCGCGCGGTGCGCCCTAGCAAAACGTGGGATATCAGCCGTCACGAGTAAAGTCCGACGTTCCGAACTCTACGTTGATAAAATAGCAAGTCTGGCCGATCAGGAGACGGAAAGGTACAGATATCTGCAAATAGTTCTTGTCGCACAGCCATTGGTCGAATAGCGTTGTTACACGTTGTATTATTTCGCTGCGCCTCGCATCCCACTGGAAAAGTCTTGGCATGGGTTAGGTGCACTCTTTCGTAGCCCCTTTTGGGTATGTCTCACGTGCAAAAAAGTCTTGGCATTCAAAAGTCTTGGCATTTCTGCTGGGGAAGTTGCGTGGGTTAGGGTCCGAATGCCAAGACTTTTTGAAAGTCTGAATTGCATGGGCGCTTATTTCCGATCAAAGCGCCCGACTCCGAGTCGTATTAAATGCTGGGCGCGGCCGATACAGGTCGCAGCCAAGGCTTTTTCGACGCAGACATAAGAAGCAGACATATATTCCACGCTGTCCAAGAATATTGCCACAAATATACTGTTGTCCAGCATGATCAAGTCTTCCCCGGAAATGTCGCCTGCACAGGAACTGGCTTGTCAGTGGACAGGCTGTTCAGAAGCGTTTATGAAGCCTGAGGATCTTTATGTATGTCGCTGCTGAGATCGCGGATGCTGATAGCAGGATCATTTGTGCGAGAAACATATTGGACGGAAGTCGACTAATAATCTCTGTCTGAAATGTTCCTGGGGAACATGCGACACCAAGACGGTCAAGCGAGATCACATCACAAGTCATATCAGGGTCCATGTACCTCTCAAACCACACGGTTGTAATATGTGCGGCAAGAGCTTCAAGCGCCCTCAGGATCTCAAGAAGCACGTCAAGGTTTGTGTCCCTTTGTTGCCAAGACTGACAACTAGACCCATGCGGATGATTCAGTACTGCTTCCCACGCCAGCCCAGTCGCCGGCTTGGAATCATCTCCCTAAACACTCTCGCTCTGGGTCCACTGCATCCTCGGCGGATTTCACCGCTGCGCCCTCTCCCTACAGTATCGCTTCTGTGCCCTCCCTCAGTTCGAACTCCAGTCAAGGGTTGTATTCCCCGGACAGTCACTTCGCGCAAGCTGCCTATGACGCTACCGTCGCCGGGAACAGTCAATGGGGTGTCGGTACTGGCGGCTTTGTAGAGACAGTGAACCCTCAGAATACATCCAAGAAGCGCAGTTACGATTATGCGAATGAGTTCTTCGAGGACGTCAAGCGTCACAAGATTACTCCAATTTATAATGATGGTACTTTGTCATTCATGCCCCCTCTAATTGAAGATATGGCTGCGCGTCTCTCTGCACTTCAAGCTTGGGTCACGGATGACTTGTTCAAGCCTACGTACAATACTTACCAACTCCCTCAGCAACAGACGTTTCCGAGTCAGCAGTACGTGCTTCCCGCTCTCCGCACGAAACAAGATCTGCTCGATGCAAATCAGTTCCTGACGCAACTCCAAAACCAGGCGTTTGAACCACAGTACTCGACAGATTATCTACCCCAGTATCCCACATACGCCAATAAGACTCTATATCCTACTCTCGACATGGATTACACTCAGCAGTCTCAAGGTGACATGACTCCCTCGACGAACCTGTATCCACAGCTCTTCGATCAAACGGCCTCGTTACCGTCTTCGTACAATTACATGGGAATCGGATCTCGTATGGCCTACGACGGAACCAAACTCGTAAACACCGGTACCTTGCAGAAGGCGCCTCCTGCAGAAGATGCCCGTCGCGCAGGGAGCGAAGAACTCGTCCAAGATATGGAGAAAATGGACGTCGACAGTGAATCAAAGGAGAAGAAACCTCTTACCGAGAAGGAGCCTGTCACGGTCAAGAAAGAAGATGACGAGGATCTCAAGGCGAAACATCTCGCGTTGGTCAAGAAACTACAGAAGCTTGTACAGGAATTATTGCTTGATCAGGAGAAGGAAGTGGAAGTTAAGAAGGAGAGTCCGGTTAGTGCTGAGGCACCGGTTCCGCGAATTGCTGCTCATTAAAGGGATATGGGTTTGGAGTTGGGTAAGGGCAGGTTGGGGTTTGGCGCATTTCTTATATTACCTATGATATGTCATATCTGAATAGATTTATTCTTCCACTTTAAACTTCCGTATACTTTGCTTATGATGTGAAGGTGATCGTTGCGGTTCGAATCTGAGGCAAGCAGCAGGTGGTCGCTTAAGTAATTTGTTGATAGGGGCAAAAGGGGATCGATATTTAGGTGGGGATCATCGGTTGCACCTTCTGGCATAGTCAACAATGCGTCTCCAGTACGTTGAGCCAGAATCCCTCGTTACAGACGCAATCCGTCAACGGCGCGGCGGCGAGCTGAACGAACTAGACCGCACCCTTCTCCATTCTCTCCCCATTGCAGGAGGGTGGAACGTCTTCCTCGGCGCCGTACGTACGCAAACCACCATGCCCGCCGATCTCCGCGAACTCGCCATCTGCCGCGTCGCAGCCTTGAACTCGGCATGGTATGAATGGAAACATCATTACCCATTGGCATTGGAGGCAGGAATCGACGATACGCTTCTGCAACTCGTCAAGAAGGGCAGGGATTGGGATTTGTCGGGCATGGAGGACATGTTGAATGGGACTTTACGATGGACTTTGCTGCGATATGTGGATTGTATGACTGTGCAGATTAAGGTCCCACAGCAGCTTTTTGAGGATGTTAGAGTCTGGTGGACGGAGAGACAGATTGTTGAGTTGACGGCTATTGTTGCGTCGTATAATATGGTTTCGAGGTTTCTTGTTGCTCTCGATGTGGGAGAGATGAATCCAGATAAGGAGTCCCAGTAGCACAATGCAAATATAATAGACAACATGATAACGTCTCCTCTGGACTTCCAATAGTGGTGCATTTACAGCGGTTCAGCGGGTCGTACCGCAAGTTTGATGATCTTGATTGACGTCTTCTGACTACAATCCTCCTTTGTCGGACTATGCTACTCGTGCCATCCCCAATCAGAGCTAACATTCTCTCATAGCTGTGGGCATCGAGCTTAAAATACACTACTCAACTCACAATGCAGAGAGACACCTTGACTTTTCACTGAACAGCTCAACCGCCTCGACAGACCAATACGAAGCGCTACCGCCGTCCTTCAACCATGATGATGTGATATCCGAACTGAGTTTTAACAGGAGGATCCGTATACACAGGCTTATCGACAGAACTCGGAGTCAGAGCAAACTGTATGTCAATATATTGTACTCAATCGAAACCCGTACCGCAGCATCTTGAAAAGCTCCAACCTGAAATCCGTCAGCCAGAACAACAAGGAGCAGTACCATCGAACCCCTAGACATCCATCCAAGGTCGCCGCCGGACTTTGCCTTGTCTTCTGAATGTTCTTGAGCTACTTTGTCAAATCGCTGGCCCTTTTGTTTAGTTTGAGGAGAGTAAGGACATATGTACTACCTCTTTCAACTTTGAAAGGGCCTCGAGGACTTTAGATTGTTTTTCGCACAGGATATGTCGCACTTTGACTGCGTTTGCGGCCTTTAGTTTCTTTGAATCGTCAGACGGGGCTTTTGTCTTTGTCTTGTCTTGCTTGGGCTTGGCTTTCGGCGGCATGTCGTGTAAGGCGACGACGATTTGGGATCGTGATTGATCGACACTCAAACTTGGGGATGATGATTCAAATTCGAGAAATGCTTAGCCAAAAATGTTTCTTACGTCCTACATCCAACTACCTCCGAATTCAAACGAACAGGACAACCGCAGGAAAAGCTATGCTCTACAGAGATTCCAATTAAACAAGGATATTCCATCCAACAGACCGTCCATACACGACCAACCAAGTGCGGTCCAAACGCCCGTTCCTCCTAGTAAGTAGCCTTTTCGTCAACCATCCATCAGAGGTTGGACTTTTCCAAAAAAACACATCCTAATAATTCCATAGAACGAATATAAAAGTTTTCTAATACGTTTCTTCGACTTTCTTGCCTCTCCTGCCTCCGGATATTTTCAGGCTTTTTACGCGGCCAAGGAGACCTCCTGAACCGCCTTTGTCGCTCCCGCCGGAATCGGCGCGGTCGCGAGAGGTAATCGGAAGACTCTCGACGCGCTCCACAAATTGACCTTCTTTGAAAAAGGGATTGTACGCTGCGTCGACGTTGTGGGTTGGCGACAATAATGGGGCCGATGGGGGTGAACGATCTCCCGTTGCGCGTCGTCCTTTAATCTTTTGAACAAGACTCTTCTTCCTACTTAATCCCCCGCCCTCTTCGTCCTCGAGACCCGCTCTCTCAATTGCGGATTTCGGAGCAGGAGCACCCTCAAGGAACGTCGATGTACCCAATCCGGCACTTTCGACACCATGCACCGGCTCCGTTTTCAACCGCGGGTCAAAAGAAGTAGACCGAATCCCAACGGTTGGTCGAACTTTGCCGCTGTCGGCGTCTTCTTTGTAAGGTCGAAGGACGGGGCGTTCTGGGTCGGACGTGCGGCGCGGTCGCACTGAAGCTGCACCGTAGTCTTGGAAGGCTTCTTGCGGTGTCAGGCCAAAGTACTTGTCTCTGTCCAGTCCGGGCACTTCCCCTAGTCCCCCCGCCAGAGTGTTTGTGAGGGAATCTGCTGGAAAGGCCGCAACGGGCGCCTTGTGAGGTTGTTTATTCCTGTGAGGACGACAGGCGTCAAAAGGACCATCGTGATGGAAGACTACAGTGAGTTCAGAACCCATGAGTTGGGAAGCTTACATCCATGAGAGCCATAAAGCCCAGTGACATCGAGTAAATCAATCTTATCGACTGGATGAAGCCGGCGTTTGCCGTCTTTCGTGGTGGAGGATTTCTTATCATCCTTCTTGTCGTCTTTGTCTCGTCGACTCCTTGATTTGTGAATATGTCCCTCGTCTTTCTTCCTCTGGGCTCGGTCGTTGGGGACCGATGACTCGGAATTGCTGCGAGGACGCGGTCGGCGCGAGGGGTCGATAGCAGGCCGGTCGCGACGTTCACGATGACGTTCACGGTCTCTGTCCCCGCCGGACAACTTTGACGGGTCACGTCGTCGATGCGCAGATGAAGGACGCAGGGAGTTTGGATCCTCTGGCCGTCGAGAAGGCCGGGGATGCGGGCGAGGATTGCCGTTCGTAGCAGCAGATGGGTTTCGTTGTAGTGCCTCTTTAGAGCCTTTTGAGACCTTCACTTCTTTCTCTGTCACCGTTGATGTCGCCTGCTATGAGCCATTGCCTTATAGACTGTGTACCTTTTCAGGGGCGTCCTCGGAAGGGAGGTCGAGAAACGGGTTTTTGCTCTTCGGGCCAGGTGAAGTGGGTCCTGCCGCAGCAGACATTCTGGTTGGGCTCTGGGGGAACACGGAGAGGATGGGCGTGGTCGGTTTGCTAGTGCCAGAGGCGTGTCGCACACGAAAGGGGTTTGTTTCTGAATTGCTGGTGGAGACGGACTTTGGAATAACAAGCGTCGGCGTCGGGTCCTCGAACGGCGAGACGACAGCTACTCAACGGTCAGTACAGCCCCCCGAAAAGCGACGCGTGTATCAAGCGTACTACGGCTGGACTGGGCTGTGGCAAAGACAGGGAGGGGTGCGTACTTGTGTAGGCCGGCGCAGCGGATGGTTTGGTAGTGGCAGCCATTATTATTATTAGGATGGGCGCTTGTGCCTTCCTTGTGGGTGGCGGGTCAAGGCTGCGACGTGCGTCTGTCCCTGGGAAGCTGCTGGTGCGGGTGTGTGTGTGTGTGTGTGTGCGTTGTGTGTGAGCGTTTTGTGTGTGTCAGTCAGGTTGGATGTGTCGCCTTGATTTTTAGCTGTCTCCTGCTGCTTGCAAGACCTTAGAGGTGCGCGCCGTGTAAAGCGAAATAACTTGCGTGCGGCAATTGTGCCTTGGCTTGGCCCTTGGCTTACAACGTGGTGTGGCAGCTGGTTGGCTGGCCTCTCACACTTCGTGGCCAAGGAAGCAAAGGGGGTGAAATTAAATAACTATGCTCGGAGAATTCTCTTTAAGAATTCGGGGACTTGATTCAGATACATAAATGAGCCACTAGTTAAACTCAATCGGTTACTCCTTCCCCTTTAGATCGCACAGATAAGCTGTGGGGAACACCTGTGGTTTCTAGCCCGTGGCCCGTTGACCCTGAAACTCAGCTCTTAGCGAACTGGTCTTCGTTTGGCAAGGTAATACCGGAGCTGCGTCTCTTATCTCCACTCCTCCTACCCTTAAAGTTCCATCGATGCTCAGGTAGTGCCTTTCACATGATACGGGGGTTTAAATTTGCAATACGTCCTGATTGGACCCGAAAGCCACCTCTACGAATACATGGACGCCTTGTCATCATCCGCCACTTTGTAGCCGCTGTAGGATTGTCAGAATGGAGTCACCAGATAATTTTAGAATGACTTTTTCAAACTACTCCGCAAAAAGAAGCTCATACATAGTAATACTGCCAATAGAAGCGCTATGGCTTCGCCGTACTATCGATCATTTCCTCGCATGCTACATTTGTCAAGCCAAGGGGAGTCATTCGGTCCCTAACCAAGGGCAGGGAAAGCGTTCGTGTCGGCGACATCAATTGTTTGTGCACCGCCGCGACCGCCGCGGGTACTCCCGCTAGCCCCACCCCTTCCTCTTGATCCTCTGTCCTCGCCTCTTCCACGTCCCCTTGAAGTACCGTCTCCACGACCCCTGCCGGCTCCGCGAGATTCACTTGAGGCTCCGCGACCACCACGGCCACCGCGTCCTTCACCTCGACCACCCCGTGGTGCAGGAGTAAACCGTTGCTCAATGTCCAGTACGACTTTCTTGGGAGCCGTCTTTTTGGTCGAAGTGCTCTTGGGGGTCTTGTCGTTCGTTTTCTCGCCGAATAGAGCTTCCTCAACTTGACGCACCTTCTTATTCAGAATAGAAGTAGTTGCCTCCCATTTGCTCTGATCGGCTTTCCGAACTTCACCGATAGAGAAGCCAGTTTTCATTTGATTGGCGAGGTAGTCTGCGTATGTTTGTATTTGCTCCTCCTCGGGTTCCTTTTCAGCCTCTTTGGCTGCAGAGTCTTCTGCCTCAGGAGCGGAAGTCGCCTCGCCGGCCTCCTTCTTCTCGGCCTCTCGATCGGCTTCAGCAATTGGAGCGGCAGATTCCCATGATGTCGCCTCATGACCCCATCCTTGCTCAACTGCTTTTTGAGAGTCTCTACAAGGCATCAGCAATGTCCAATTGAAAAACATACACTCGTCCAGTTGCAGAATGTCGGTCATGTTCGCGACCACGTCCTCCACCGGTCGCTCTTGCTCCACGTGATCCTCCCCGAGGACGAGCCTCGCTGACATCACGTTCACGGTTCCCTCGAACCTCCGCGCTGTCTTTCAAGGCTGCCATTAGCTATGACTCTGACAGGAGCAAACCATCTTCATTCGAGTATCCGCCTCTCGAGGCTCCACCGCGACCACGCCCACCGCGTGCACCACCTCGTCCACCACGTCCTCCACGATCCCCGCGATCGCCCCCCCGTCCTCCGCGTGGGGCGGCGCTGTCCTGCTTGGAGGACTTGGCTTCGGTCTTCGAGGCGGTGGATTGAGCAACGGGACGAGAGTCAGACTCATCGTCAGAGCCTAAGGCGGCAAACAAGTTCTGCGAATATCAGCTCGGAATTGATCAGCGGAACGAACCTTAGAAGCGACCGACATACCGGGCGATTGAGACGGCAATCGTCGGTTGGTCTAACGTGCTAGACTGCTCCTTCCTGGAGGGAACGGATTTTGGGGCAAAATTCGAAGGCTACGACACTCGAACCGTAGACTGGCGACGGTGGAGCGAATCTCGAAGCGGTGACGGTTTGACGTTAGCTTCCTCAGGACCTCACGAAAGACGCAGTCACAATCGTGATGACGGTAGGGCTGGCCGAGTGAGCCCTGGCTGATCCGATTAACCGTCTACCCCAAACCGGGACCATCAATATCGCCCCTTTTATACAAGGGAAAAGTGCCGAAATAGCCCTCCCAAGTTTCGAAACTACCAAAAATAGCCCTGATTTTTCGTAAATTTGAGGTTTTTTAGAGTTTTTCACTGCCCCTTTAAGTTCAGTATCAAGGCCTTGAGGCATGTTAAAGAGCTCATTGAGACCTATCTAGAACTGACAGGATTATTGATTTCCTCAAAAATTGAAGGAGTTATGAAACATATCCGATATGGCGTTAACTATGGTGGTTTATATGGCGAAGGCCATTTTGGTAAATTCGAAACTTCGGAGGGCTAAAAGTGCACTTTTCCCTTTATACAATGGGAAAGGGACGCAACGGCTATGTCGCCAATTACACTACTCCGTGGCACAAGACATATAAAATCGACACCATTTGATTACTCTTTCGATTTCCTGCAAAACTATGACGCCTAAATGAAGTATCCATAAATCTAACCCGATCTCAAACTTATGAACGTCCCCCACACAAGAATTGCAAACCCTATTCATTAGCATCATTGTATTCCTAGGCAATACCAAGAACTTGCAGCCAATTGAAATGTTCCCATCCCAATCCAAGCGAAATCATCCAGACAAACAACGTCCGCAGACAATCGATGATAGACCTACTTGTTGCCGAGATACTCCTCGTCACACTCAATCCGAAGAAGTTGAAAGATCTAAGTTAGCATTGACACCGCAGATATGTACCCGATCGAGAACATGATGGCGATTGCCGTGCCCCAAATCTCAGGTTTGGAGAACAATTGGTGCGCTCCATGAGGAATGTCAAAATACCCACCTTGACCCGACTCGCGAGCTCCGAAGATGGCGTAGAGAATTGGCATTCCGATGACGGTGATGGAGAAGCCGAAGATACCCTCCCATCCTACCATTTTGACTGGCTGTATTGTGTGTTTGGCCATGATGAATTCTTCAATGACGAACTGTGCTGCAGTAAACAGTTGAGCGAATGCAATGAGGAGCACTCCGATGACTACTCGTAGAAAATCAGGAGACTGTCCCGATTCAGGAGGCGATTCGGTCGAGTCATGATTGTACAAGGCACCCGAGAGACCTATTGTTAGTCCCATTAAA
>Ga0302325_10021720_pt1 | contig 13434 bp, 13 predicted proteins | sample Palsa_T0_2_FD_201948 | JGI IMG/M metagenome (GOLD analysis project Ga0302325, IMG submission 201948) | Peat permafrost microbial communities from Stordalen Mire near Abisko, Sweden - Palsa_T0_2 | ecosystem: Environmental > Terrestrial > Soil > Palsa > Peat permafrost | place: Sweden: Abisko... | reverse complement strand
CGTCGTGACGCTCAGTGGGTAGCGCCGGCCGCCGGTGAGGCCGACGCTGTGGAAACCGGGCTGTGAGCGCAGGCTAGCTTCGACGCTGGCCACGCGCGCGGCGGGAACCGCGAGCACGTGCGTGACGAGTCCAATGTGCGAGAACGTGTACGTGCGTTGGAGCGTCGTTCCCAGCGCCGATTCGCGCGCCGCCAAGACACTGCGCTGGGCGGTCGCCGTTGGGGCATCGTAGGTGACCGCGACGAGTTGCGTGGAGCCGCTCGTTGCCGCGCTCGTCGCGTTCGGCGCGCGCCGCACCGTCATGCGGCGCGAACCCTCCGCCGTGCGGTCGCCGGTCACCGCAGCCGCCGCCGTGTCGCTGGTCGGGCAGATGTATGCGGCGGCGTCGACTACCGGCGACGCGCCGGGTGACGGCGCGACGGTGGGCTGCGAGTGCGGTCCCACCGACGGCGTGGTCGGGGATGCCGCCGGCGCCGGGACGGACGAACCACTGCCCCCTCCGCCGCACGCGCTTACCAGTATGGCGGCAGCACACATCCCAACGACGGTGCTCAGTGGCCGCAGAAAACGGATCATGAAAAAGCCTCCGGACGCTTTGCTCCACTTTTTATACCGCAGACGTGTACACCGCTGACCTTTGAGAAAGATGAGAAGCGGTCTCTGACACGTGACGTCAAAGGAGCAGGGATGACCGACCACCCTGCCGCGTCATCGCCGTCGACGCTGCGCCGCCGTGTTCGCAGCGCGCACGATGAAGCCCATTTCTCGGCCGGCGACAGCGTGCGCGACTTCATTATTGGGATGTCCGACGGGCTGACCGTCCCGTTTGCGCTTGCCGCCGGCATCAGCGGTGCGATTGCCGCCTCGCATATCGTGGTGACCGCCGGAATCGCCGAACTTGCCGCCGGCGGAATCTCGATGGGTCTGGGCGGCTATCTCGCAGCACGCTCCGATGTCGAGCATTATGAAAGCGAGCAACGGCGCGAATACGCAGAAACCGAGGAAGTTCCCGACGAAGAGCGGCGCGAGATCGAACTGATCTTTTCGAGCTACGGCATCACCGGCCAGCCGCTCGCGCAGCTGGTCGACACGGTCACCTCCGACCGCAAGCGCTGGGTCGAATTCATGATGCGCTTCGAGCTAGGCCTCGAAAAGCCCAATCCGACGAAGGCTCCGCTAAGCGCGCTGCGGATCGGCGGTTCGTACGTGATCGGCGGTTTGATCCCGCTCTTGCCGTATATGCTCCTCCCGAGCACGCAGCTCGGATTGATCTGGTCAGCGGTCGTGACGTTTGCCGCGCTCGTCATCTTCGGTGCCGTCAAGGGCCGGTTCACTGGTGTCTCGATTTGGAAATCGGCGTTGCAGACGTCGCTCATCGGGGCGGTCGCGGCGGCTGTCGCATTCTTCCTGGCCCGGCTTGTCAGCGGACCGGCCACCCCGATTTAGGTCGCCGGCTGGTCCGGGGAGGGGCGCAGCAGCGGCAGCAGCTCGCGCACGCCCGCATCGTCGGTCGTTGCGGCGATCCCCTGGGCGACGCCGTTGCGGTCGGCAGCGGACCGGTGCTGGCCCAACTTCCAGGCACCTTCGAGCGCCTCGATCGGCATCTCGAGCCCGATGATCGCGCCGAGCATTGCGTCGATGTACGACGTGGGCGCGTCAGCGACCGCCCACTGGGGTTCGCGCTGCGCTTCCTGAAGATCGGTGAGGCGCTCGACGATCTCCAGCAGCCGCTCGCGGTCGTCGAAAAAGCGAACGTTGCCGCGGGCTTCCACTGCGATGTAGTTCCAAGTCGGAACGACCTTACCGGTCGCCGCCTTGGTCGCATACCAAGTCGGCGTGACGTAAAAGTGGGGGCCTAGAAACGACGCGATGCCGGCCACGCGTTCGTCGGCGTGCTGCCATTGTGGATTGTTGCGCGCGATGTGACCGATGAGCACCCCGTTGGGGCCGGCGGCAGGATCGATCGTCATCGGCAGATGCGTGGCGTGCAGACTGCCTCCGCTGTACGTCACCAGGGTGCCGAAGCGGATCCGTTCGACGGCCTCCTGGAGCACCGGGACGCGGCTTTCGCGCGAGTGCGGCGGAACGTACATTGGCGTAGCGTACGCGACCCGTCAAGCGCAACGCAAGTCCGGCGAGGCTGCCTCGCTCACGCCGGCAGCGTCAGATCGATGACGGCGGCACCGTCGATGGCGTCATCTTTGACGGCCCGAAGTGCCGCATTCACCTGACCGAGCGAAAACACCGTAATCTGCGGCCGCAATTCGATCTGCGCAGCGAGTTCGAGGAAATCGCGCGCGTCGGCACGCGTCATGTTGGCGACGCTGCGGATTTCGCGTTCGCCCCACAGCAGCGAGTCGTAGTCGAACTGCGGCATCCGGTCGAGATGAATCGCGTTGATTGCGACGACACCGCCTTTGCGCAGCGATGAAAGCGCCGCAATCACCACGTCGCCCGCCGGCGCGAAGGTGATCGCGCGATCGAGCGGCTGCGGCGGCCGCTCCATTTCGCTGCCGATGAAATCGGCGCCTAAACGCTCGGCGAAGGCGCGATGCTTCGCGCCGCGCGTCGCGACGGCAACATAACAGCCCCAGTGCTTGAGGACCGGCAGCGTCAGGTGGGCCGACGCGCCGAAACCGAAGAGGCCGACGCGTTCGCCGGGCTGCACGCCCGCGACGCGCAGCGCGCGAAAGCCGATGATGCCCGCGCACAGCAGCGGTGCGACGTGAAGATCGTCGAGCCGTTCGCTGAGCGGATAGGCGAAATCGGCGCGCACGACGACGTCGGTCGCATAGCCGCCGTCGACGTCGTAGCCGGTGAACACCGGTGCGTCGCACAGATTCTCGCGCCCGGCGCGGCAATACGGACAGGTCCCATCAACGCCGCCCAGCCACGAGATACCGACCCGCGAGCCGAGCGGGATCGCGACACCCGGCGCCGCGGCGGCGACGGTGCCGACGATCTGGTGGCCCGGTACGATCGCGGCATGCCGCGGCCGCAGTTCGCCTTCGACAATATGCAGATCGGTTCGGCAGACGCCGCAGGCGCGGACGGCAAGCCGAATTTCGCCTTCTCCCAACGCTCGCGGCGGCCGCGTTTCGAGCTTCAGACGGTCGGCCGTCAGCGGCCCCGACTCGTGCAGCACGGCGGCGAACGGCCGGCTCATTTCGGCGGTCGGGTCGACGAAGGGTAGAGCAGTCGTGACTTGCGCAGAAGCGCTCGGGCGCGTCGGTTCCATGGTCTCCTCGGTATCAACGCCAGGATCACCATCCGCTCGCGGCGCTCGTCGTCGACGGGCGCATGGTCGCCGCGGGGGAAGAAGAGCGGTTTTCGCGCCGCAAGCCCGCGAAACCATGCGCGCTCAGGAACGCCGACTCAGGATGCCGTAGCGCCGCAAGTGCGGCCACGCGACGGGCAGCGCGACCGGTAAACCGCGGCACACGACGATCGGACGATCGCGTTCGTACGGCATCGCGTAGGGCGAATTCGCAAATGGGAAGACCGTGCTGCTTGCGCACCAGCGCGTCCAGCGCTGCGCGTCGCCGCCCACGGCGATCACGACCGAGCCGTCGTATCCGCGTGCCCCCCACAAGTAGTATTGGTTCTGCGGGCTGATCGCCGGCGGCAGGCCGTCGCGCGCACCGAAGACATCAATTGCCGCGGCCTCGCCGTAATTCGCCGCAAAAAGCGCCGTCCGGGCGCGTTCCGCGGGCGGAAGCTGCGCATACAAACCGGCCACCCGCGCTTCGAGCGTGCGCCAGCCGAACTCGTCGGAAAAGACTTGGGTCAGCGGCGCGCCGATCGCAGCGATCTCTTGCGGTCGCGGGCGCAGCGGCGCGTTCGCCAACAGCGCGGCAAGCCGCGCCGGCGGAAGGACCGGCAGCACGAGCGGGAGGGCCGCGAGCGAGTTGAGGATTGCAGCGCCCAGCCACAGCGCTTTCAGCCACAGCGCCAGCGATTGGCAAGCGACTGCGCCGACCGCGAACATCGTCGGGTAGGCGCCCAGCAGATAGTAGTTCTTGCCGTGCGCGGCGATGACGATGATCGTCGCGACGACGAAGGCCGCCGACAGCGGTCGCGCCGCGCGCAGCCGCGCAACCACGAACGGCGCAATGACGCCGGTCAGCCAAAGCGGCGCGAGGACCGCATTCATGGCCAGAATTTGGTCGATCTCGAACGTCAGCGGGGAGCCGGTCAAGTTCCCGGGGGCGTCGTTGCGGATGACTTCCCAAAATGGCCAGCCGTGCAGTTGCTGCCAGACCAGGCTCGGTAACGCGATGAGCGCGGCGATCCCCGCCGCGGCCCAGACCGCGCGCAAGCGGAACACGCCGCCCCCGCTGGTACACGCCAGTCCGATGGCCAGCGCGATACACCAAATGGCGATTCCGTATTTTGCCTCGGACGCGATGCCGGCGCTGATTCCAGCGAACAGCCAGGCGCGGCGGTCACCGTTCACGAGTGCGCGAGTGACGAAGTACGTCACCGTCGTCCAGGCCAGCGGTTCGAATGTCGAGGTTCCCAGCGTTGCGGTGAGGGCCATGAGCGCGGGCGCGAACCCGGCGCCAATGCCGGCAAACGCCGCGGCCATCGCGTTCGCACCCAGCAGCCGGGCGACCGCGATCGTGACTGGGACGAGCGCGACCGCGGCGGCTGCCGCAGGCAGCCGCAGCAGCCACACATGCAGTCCCCCGACTTGGGTGAGCGCCGCGATCAGGGGCACGAGCGGCGGCTGATCGACGTAGCCGAACGCCGGATGGCGCCCGCAGACGATGAAGTACAGCTCGTTCCGAAAGAAGTCGTAGCGGCCGGCGGTGGCCAGGTGCACGAGTCCGACAACGGCAGCGATGCCGAGTCCGATCATGCTCAGCGGAGGCTCATGCTTTGCGGTCATAGCGCGGTTTTACTACGCAGTGCGTAGCATGTCAAGGTGACGGCATTCGTGTGATTGACTTTTGTTGCCAGATATTAGTACATATAGCGTAGCGAATGGCGGAGCCGCATATTTCCCAGGACGCGCAGCTATTGCGGGAGGCCTTGGCGCGCTTGTTCCGACGGCTGCGGGCTGAGGGTCCGTCGACGGGGCTGGGGATCTCGACCTTGAGCATCCTGGGACGGCTTCACCGCGCCGGGCCGTTGTCGGCGAGCGAATTGGCGGTATGCGAACAACTCAAACCGCAATCGCTCACGCGCATTCTGTCGCGCTTGGAACACGATGGCTACATTCGACGCAGCATCGATCTGAGCGACCGGCGGCGTTCGCAGCTTGAGGTCACCTCAGCCGGAAAGCTGCTGCTGCGCGCCGAGGTCGCGGCCCGTGAAGCGTGGCTGGCATCGGCGATGGCGGCTGAACTATCGCCGGCCGAACTCGCGGTCCTACGGCTGGCGACCGAGCTGATGAATCGGCTTGCCGCCAGCGAGCAGTCGCGCCCCGAGACGTCAGCCTGATTTACTCTCGGCGCGTTGCGTACGCTGAGTCGTCGCCGGCGGCGGATACCGTGAACTGGTTGTGCGCGAACGCGTTGACGGTAGCGGCGCCGCCATGCTCGTCGCCGCCAAACGAAACCGTCATGATCGCAACGTCGTCGTCGGGGAGTTTATCGGCGAAGATCGCGCGCCGGACGCTCGAAGCCGGATCGCTCGAGCCCAGCCTCATGACGGTGTGAGTGGCGGCGAGCAGCCGCCGTTCCCCGTCGGCAAGGTCGCGTTTGTGTTCGATCACACCATCGGTATACAACACCAGCAGTGCCCCCACTCGAGCGCGCACGCTAAATGATCCGAAGCTGAGGTTGGGCAGGATGCCCAGCGGCATGCCGTCGTGCTGGAGAAAAAATGGTTCACTCCCCGGGTACGCCAGGATTGGCGGCGGATGACCAGCCGTCGCATAGCGGATGAGCAGGGTCTGGGGCTCGATATAGCCGCAGACCGCCGTCACCATCTTGGGTTCTTGGAGCATCAGCGACTGATTCGCTCGGCTTAGCACGACGGCGGGATCGTGTTCGTGCAGCGCGCTGGAAATGATCGCTTGGCGCGCTCGGCTCATGATGACCGCGGCTTCGATGCCATGCCCGGCGACGTCACCGATCGAAAACAGGATGCGGCCATCGGGAAGTTCGAACGCGTCGTACCAGTCGCCGCCCACGCGCGCTTCGGCGCTGGCCGGAACGTAGCTGGCATGAAAGCCTAAATTGGGGATCGTCGGCAGCGCTTTCTGCACGAAGGCCGCCGCCAGGGCGTCGGCGATGCGCTTTTCATTTTCATACAGCATGCGTTGGCGTGAAGTCTCGGCGAGCATCCGCGAGCGTTGGCCCGAAAAGTACAAGAACGCCGACGCAAAGCAGATGCCGAAAAACGCGGTGACAGCGATGATGCGGACGACGGCAGTGTTGACGGCCACATCGGCGGTGCTGGCCGCCTCGTTGATCCCCGTCGCGAGCGCGCGATCCTCGGCCCGGAAGCGGTCGACGAGTTGTCTGCCGCGCTCTTGCAGTCGCGTTGCATCGCGTCGGCGCGGGTCGGCGAGCAACGGCGCTGCCACCTCGTCGTGCCAACGTTTGTTGAGCGCCATTTCGTTCGTGACGCGCGGTAGCAAGTGCTCGAGATGGACCTTCTTCAACGTGGCCTCGAGCTCGAAGAATGCCGAGTCCATTTGGGCCTGAGCCAGACCATACGGGATGAGGAACGAGACCTCGCGCGTGCTGGTGAAGCCGCGCATGCTCGTCTCTTGATCCAGTTGAATGCGGAACGCGTTGTCGTGCGCCTCGAGTGCCTTGCGCACTCCGGTCTGAAAATTGGACGCGTCGATCACGGTGTGATACAGCCAGACTGCTGAAGCCAGCAGCACGGCGAAGCCGACCGCGAGCACAAACGCTCCGCGAGCGCGCATCAATCCCGTCGCTGTTGCCTTCATGCGTTTGCAGCTACCGCAGGCGGCGCTGCCTCGTTGCACGACGCCCGAAAATTTGAGGGACCGGCGCTGGCGCCGGCCGTGCAGATAGAAAAGCCGGCCGCTTTCTAACATCCGCGCGGGCGGATTTTCTCGGGGAGCGCATCACACACCAGCCGTTTCGGGGTCGCAGGTACGTTGCCTGTCGCGTGGCGGATAAAGCGTCGGGGGTCACCGTTGTCTTCTGGGCTTGCTCGTGGGAGCGAATAAACGGACCGTACCGCGCCGGCGCACCGTTCGGCCGGCAAGACGGCGAGCGTGTAGACCCACCGGCTTATTTTTTCCCCCTGTAAGGGAAGCCATTCGCGCAGCTCCCATTTTGGTTGGTGCAAACAGCGTCTGGGTAACGAGTGCGCATGAGCGACACGAGTTCGACACCATCTTCTGCGACATCATCTTCGAGCCTAAGTTACGACTCGGCATTGGTCGGCACCGATGAAAAGCACTCCCTGCAAGCCTACGTCAGCGACCTGCTGGCGCTCATGAAGCATATCGAAGTTCCGATCGATCGTCAGCTCAAGAGCGGCGACTCGGCGGACTACGCCGATGCGATCGCGATTATGCGCGATATCAGGAGCACCACTGCGGCCCAACGGATGGCGCTTGAAGCGCACTTGGAGCGTTTGGGCGGTCACCCGGCGACCGGCATCAAATCGGCCTGGTCGGCCTTGCTGGGCGTGGGGGCGGCGGCAGTCGGCAGTGTCCGTAAAACCAAGGTCTCGAAGAACTTGCGCGATGACTACACGGCCCTGGCGCTGGCATCGATCAGTTACACCATGCTCCACGCGACGGCGATGGGACTGGGTGACGAGTCGACGGCGGACCTCGCCCAGCGGCATCTCGAGCAAACCGCAACGCTGGTCGTGCGCATCAGCAAAACGATTCCCGTCGTGGTCTTGCAGGAACTGCGCGACGACGGTCAGGCAGTGCAAGTGAGCGCAGCCGACGTGTCCGCCAAACTCACGCATGCAGCTTGGCAGCAGGCGAACGACTAGGAACCTCGGGTTTACCCAACAGCGGCTCGCCTACGGCCGAGCCGCCCGTCGTCGCCTATCGGGCAAGCCCGACAGGCTCCTGATCACTCCTGGTCTTTTCGCTCGCCGCGTTCGTCGACACTCGGTCCGGGCTTGGGATCCGGCGGCGGTTTCTGCGCCAGATCGAGCGCCCCGCCGGCATGCGCCAACTCGTGTTGCAGCGGACCGATCGCGGCGGTCATGAACGTCCGATAGCGCTCGAGTGCCTCGGTCGTTTCATGCGCGAGCGCGGCCGATTCCCGAACCTGCTCGTCCGTCGGCAGCGAGCGCGACGCAACATCGATGAGCGCCGTCAGCCGTTCGCGCAACAGGTCTTCGAGAAAGTCATTGTCTTGGCTGTTATCCGGTTGCGCGGTGAGGGTGCCTTCGATCTCCACTGACTGCGTTGCCAGCGCGCGCAGCTTCGACACCAAGAGCGCGTCGCCCGCGGCGTCCTCGACGTCTTTTGCGCGCGCCGGAAGCTGGATGCGCAGGTTGTCGAGCACATTGAGCGCATCATCGATTTGCGCGAGCTGCGCGTAGAGTCCGGTGAGAAACGCGTGCCCGCGCAGCTCGTCACGGTCGCTGGGGATCACGCGCCGGTCGGCGTTGACCCGAATCGTCGAGCGGATCGACGCGCCGTCGCGGTGCAGCACGACCGAATACATGCCGGATCGCACGGGGACGCCGTGCTTGGGACCGCGATTCCATTTTGGAGCGCGTTCCCATTGCGTCGGCGGCTCGCCGGCGACGTCCCACGCGATACGATTGAAGCCTGCCACATTCGGCACCACCGGCACGCTCTCGCCGTCGACATCGTGCATTCCGGCCAGGCGTCGAACCGTGTGCCCGGTGCCGTCGATGACGTCGATGACCGGCGGACTCGCTGCGGCCGTGCGCTGATAAAACGTGATCATCGCCGGGCCGTCGGATGGCGTTCCGGCGCCGCCCGTATTGGTCGTCGGCGTGTCGCGCGCGATCAGCGTAATGTCCCGCGGGGGAAACAGCGCCACGCCGCCGGAGGCGTCGGCGCCGGCGCGGTCTTCGAGCGCGCGCAGATCGTCGAAAATCCAGATGCCGCGGCCGTGCGTTCCGGCGATGAGGTCATCGGCATCGGGTTGAATCCGCAGGTCGCGAACGGCGCCGGGCGGGAGGCGCGCGGGAAAAGGCATCCACGAATCGCCACGGTTGGCACTCCACCACACGCCGTGCTCGGTTCCCGCGAAGAGCACCATCGGGTTGTGCGGATCCTCACGCACCACGTGAACGAAATCGTCGGTGTCGAGGTTGGCCGCGAGCGAACGCCACGTTGCGCCGAAGTCGTCGGTGACGAAGATAGACGGCCGCATGTCGCCGGTGAAATGGCGCTCGACGGCAAGGTATGCGCGGGCCGGGCTTGTGTGAGAGGCCTCGACGGCGACGATGCGCGCATCCGCGTCGAGCGTCGGAACCGGCAGATTGACCCACGTGGCCCCGCCGTCGCGCGTCAGCTGGACATAGCCGTCGTCGGTGCCGACCCACAGCACGCTGCGTTCCAGCGGTGACGGCGCGATATCGAGGATCGTATCGAAGGTCTCCGCGCCGGTAACGTCGCGCCGCAGCGGTGTCCCGGACAGTCCCTGGCGGTCGCGCAGGTTGCGGGTTAAATCGGGACTGATCGGCTGCCAGGACATTCCACGATCGGTCGACCGGAAGAGGACGTTGCCGCCGTAATAGGCGGTGTCGCGCTCGAACGGCGAGAACACCAGCGGCGCCTCCCAATTGAAGCGATAGCGCAGATCGCGCGGCGGAACGACGTTTTGGTCGCGCAGATAGGGCGAGATGTCGATCGACGTCCCAGAGCTCAGTGCGAAGCGCGCGAGCGCGCCGCCGTTGTCGCCGCCGCCGCTCGAGGACCACACGATCGTGGGATCCAGCGGATCGGGCCAGACCCAGGTTCCATCGCCGCCGCCGACGCGCGTCCAATCGCGTTGCAAGATGCCGAAGTCGTCGCCGGTAGCGCTTGGACCGCACCAGGTCCCGTTGTCCTGCAGCCCGGCGCAGACCGTGTACGGGCGCCGACGATCATAGCCGAGATGGTAGACCTGTGCGGTGGTGAGCGTCGTGCGCCAATCCCACGAGCGGCCACCGTCGCGCGAGATCGCCGGACCGCCGTCATTGCCGTCGAGGATCACGGTGCCGTCGTGTGCCATCCACAGATCGTGATGATCGCCATGCGTGTGACGCCCCGAGAGATGCCAGGCCTTTCCGCCGTTGGCGCTTTCGGCGAGGTGGACCGAAACCGAAAACAGGTGGTTCTCATCGTGCGGATCGACTACGATGCGGCTGTAGTAGAATGGCCGTTCGTTGATGAGCGTGTTGGTCGATGCTAACGCCCAGTGATCGCCGCCGTCATCGGACCGCCACAGGATACCGGCGGACGATTCAATGAGCGCGTATATCCGCTGCGGGTCGCTGGGTGCGATTGCCAGCCCGATGCGTCCGAGCTGACCGACCGGCAGACCGTTGCCCGCCAGCAGGTGCCAGGTCGTGCCGCCATCGATCGATTTGTAGATGCCGTCGGCTTCCCCGCCGCTGCTTAAATGCCAGGCGCTGCGCCGAAACTGCCACATCCCGGCATAGACAACGTCGGGGTGCGCGGGATCGAGCGCGATATCGGACGCGCCGCTGGAGCGTCCGACAAAGAGCGTCTTGTGCCAGCTTTGGCCACCGTCATCGGAACGGAAAACGCCGCGGTCGTCGCTATCGGTAAATGGACTGCCCAGTGCAGCGACGAGGATGTGCTCGGCGTTGCGCGGGTCGATGACGATGCGGGCAATCTGCGAACTTGCCTCGAGCCCCCGATGCTTCCAAGTTTGACCACCGTCGGTGCTGCGGTAGACGCCATTGCCGGCGATGACGTCGTTGCGCGGCCAGGCTTCGCCGGTGCCCACCCATACGTCGTCCTTGTTGCGCGGCGAGATCGCCACGGCGCCGATCGAGGCGACACCAGTCGCGTCGAAGACCGGAAACCAATCGAGGGCGCCATCGGTGCTGCGCCACAGACCGCCGCCGGCGGTCCCGGCATAGAACAGCTCCGGATCGAGGTCCGTACCGGTGACCGTCGAGATCCGTCCCCCCGCGGCGCTCGGCCCGATATTGCGCCAGGCCAGCCCGTTGCCCGGCGTCGGGCTGGGAACCGGCAGCGGAACGGGAGTCGCCGGTGATTGCACGCCTCCCGCTGGTCGGCAGATCGCTCCCATGGCAGCCAGCATGACGAACACAACGACGGCCCAGCGCGCGCCCACCGGCAAAAACATGTGGCCACAATACGGAGCCGGGCGTGCAAAGTCTTGGGACTTTGCTGCGCGGGGCCGGACTCGGTGCGTGCCGGCGCCACCTGGGGTTCACTTGTGAGGGCACGAATGGTCGCGCAGACGGACGACCGTTGAGCGCGTCGAAAGCGTTCGAGTCTTCCCAACCTTCGCACAAGGAGTCACATGACCACGCAAACGCTCTCCGAACGCAGCGACGTCATCACGTTCCGCGGTAATCCGATGACGCTCGTCGGTCCGGCGCTTCACCCCGGCGAAGCCGCTCCCGATTTCACCCTCAGCGCTGCGGATCTTTCGCGCTTCACCCTCAAAGATGCGATCGCCGGCGGAACACGCGAAGCGCTGCTCATCGTGGTCCCGTCGCTCGACACGCCGACCTGCTCGGTCGAAACGTCGACGTTCCACGAACGCCTGGCCGAGGTTCCCCCCGATGCCGCGGCCTTCGTGATCAGCCTCGACCTGCCGTTCGCGCAGAAGCGTTGGGCGGAGGCCAACAACGCCGGCGGCCTGACGTATCTTTCAGACTACCGCGATCACTCGTTTGGTACGGCTTACGGACTGCTCATCAAAGAGATCGGCCTGCTCGCCCGCGCCGTGATCGTCATCGGCAAAGACGGGAACCTCAAATATGTCGAAATCGTCCCCGAGGTTGCGTCCGAGCCCAAGTACGACGGAGCGTTCGCCGCGCTTTGACCTGCGGGCCGGCGTCCCGGCCGAACGCGAAGCGCCGCCGGTTCATTGAAGCCGGCGGCGAAGCGCCGGTAAGCGAAACCGGCGCCGAGATCGGGGGTTAATTCGAGGCGCGTTCGTAGAGCTCGCGGAGCTTGGCCAATCCAGTTTTTCCGGTTGCAACCGTACCGTCGGGTTTGAGGACCTCGACGACGTAATCGGGGTAGTCATCGGCGAATCGGCGACGGCGCCAATCGTTGACCGTGAACGTATTCCAGGCGATGCGATTATAGCGGCGTTTATAACCGGGCAGCGTGTTTTTCGTCGAGCTTGCGTCGCCGTTGGACCCAGCGCGGCGGATGCGAACGTCGAAGCCTTCAAAATCTCGGATTTCGCGTGCTATTTTGTCGATGGTCGGCATGATAGTGTGTATTTTGTGTACCGCGAAAATAAAGCCTGTCAGGCTGCCCCGGTTCAGGCGCACTCTAATGCAAAGTAAATCAAATTACCGCCGCACACCGTTCCTCACTCGCGTGCGCCGTTTTGAACGCTTAGTTCCCAGCGGTAGCCGTCGATATCGTGGAACCAGAGACCGAGGTGCGGCCAACCCGGTGCCTCGGGTCCGATCTCATCGCCCGGATCCTCGAGTCCGATCTCATCGCCCGGATCCTCGAGGTCGACTCCGTTCTTCCGCAGATCAGCGAGCGCCTCGCGCAGCGCGGCCATCGACGGGAGATGAAACGTGTCCGAACGCCGCCGGGTCCGGGGTGCCCGCAGTAAGGACGATGGTGACCGCATCGGTTCCGACTGCCACGCCGCCGGGGAAATCGAACTGCCGCTCGACCCCGATTTTTTGAATCCACCAGCGAGCGCTGCGTTCAGGTTCGCTCACCGCCACGCCGAAATGCCCGACCGTACCAAGTTTCCATGCCACATCCATAGTGCGTCTCATCACGCAAAAAGTACGCAACCTTCTACATTCCGGGGGCCGACCGCCGATATTTCATTTAACGCGCTCGCGCCGAATTTCGACATCTCAAGGAAGAGAGTGAAGAGTACCATGGAAACACCGGAGAATCTGGACGCGTTCCTTACCGACCTGTTACAAAAGCGCTCGGAAGACGAGCCGGCACCGCATGTCGAGCTCGATGACGAAGATCGCGCATTCGTCGAACGCATCATGGATTCGGTAACGACCGGGAGCAAAGGCATCTTTGTCGTTCTGCACCCCAACGACCGCATGCAGTATATGCTGCTCAACACCAACCGGGCGGGCGCCATCGCGCTGCTGGCAAAAGTCATGCAGCGGACAGCCGAGGCACTCGAAGCCGACCTCGAGTGACCGCGCGCGCCTAGCAAAAGGGGCTCGGCGTTGGCCGCGGCCCTCTTTGCATTGGCGTCGCGGATACCCGAAGCGAAATACGCCGTGTGCAAACGACTCGGGGCGCCCACGCCTGCGGATCTCGACCGGCAAAGCAGCTTCGCCGGGCCGCTA
>Ga0302325_10021719_pt1 | contig 13434 bp, 13 predicted proteins | sample Palsa_T0_2_FD_201948 | JGI IMG/M metagenome (GOLD analysis project Ga0302325, IMG submission 201948) | Peat permafrost microbial communities from Stordalen Mire near Abisko, Sweden - Palsa_T0_2 | ecosystem: Environmental > Terrestrial > Soil > Palsa > Peat permafrost | place: Sweden: Abisko... | reverse complement strand
TCGGCGGGAACGACTCCAATAACCTGCTCATCCCTAACGACGCGGCCGGCTATGCCAACTATCTGAGCGCGCGCAAAGCCATTTCGGCGGGTGGGCTGGCCCTGGATCAGAGCACGCTCCTGCCCATCACCTCGAAAACGCAGCAGGTCGGCACGAATTCCTTCGGGCTGCACGGGAACCTGCCGGAGGTGCAAACCCTGTTTAACAACGGCAATCTCGCTTTTCTAGCCAACGTGGGCACGCTAGTGGCGCCGACAACGCGCGCGCAGTACACGCAACTGACGCAAACGGTGCCTTCCAACCTGTTCTCCCATGCCGATCAGCAGACCCAATGGCAAACCTCGGAGCCCAATAGCTTTGGCACCACCGGCTGGGCCGGGCGTATCGCCGACGCCGTCGAGCCGGCTTTCAATGCGAGCTCGATGTTTCCGCCTATCACCACCGTGGCCGGCACGGCGATCTTCTGCACCGGACAGCAGACGCAGCCCTATGCCATCATTCCCGGCACCACACCGGGACTCACCGGCTTCGACAACTCGGCGCCCTCGACGGCGCGCCTGGCGGCGTTGCAACAACTGCTGACATTCGACACCGGCATCTCCCTGGTGCAAGCCGCCAGTTCCATCACCTCCAATTCGCTTGCGGACAGCAAGATCCTTTCGGCCGCGCTGGCTTCCGCTCCGACCTTGGCCACCGTGTTTCCGGCCAACAACAGCCTCGCGGCCCAGTTGAAGCAAGTGGCGCAAATTATCTCCGTGCGCGCCGCACTGGGATTGAGCCGGCAGGTGTTTTTCTGTTCCCTGGGCGGGTTCGATACGCACAATAACCAGATCGCTCTGCAGCAGGCCCTGTTTGAGCAGCTCAGCCCCGCGATGCTTGCGTTTTACAACGCCACCGTGGAATTGAATCTGGCGCAACAAATCACCACGTTCACCATGTCCGACTTTAGCCGCACATTCCAGCCTGCGTCGGGCGGCGGAACCGACCACGCCTGGGGCAGCGTGCAGATGATCATGGGCGGCGGCGTCGCGGGCGGCGATATTTATGGGACATTACCCACTTTCACTCTTGGGGGACCGAGCGATGCCGGCAGCAATGGCCGCTGGATCCCAACCTCATCCATCGATCAATACGGCGCGACGCTGGCAAGTTGGTTTGGCGTGCCGGCGGCGCAGCTCCCGCAGATCTTTCCGAATCTGGCGAATTTCACTACGCAGGGTTTGGGCTTCCTGGGTTAGACCGCGGAAGCGGGGCCAACTGGAGCGGTGAGCCGTTGCAAGGCGGCCGCGACTTCCGGCGAATCGGGCAAGGTCAGGCGAAACGGACCCTCCAGGGTCTCGCGCAGTTCCGCGGCATTGGCGAGGACGCGGCGTTCCGTCTTTCCATTCAAGAAATGGATGGCCAGCTCATTGTTGCGGAGGGCGTAGCGGCGATCGGAATCGGGCCGCGCGGCGATGAGCCCGGTGGTGAAAATCGAGGCCGGATGGTTGGAGAGATACCAGTTGCTGACCTCATAGTCGGCCAGCACCTGTTCGTGCAAGGCAAAGCGATATAGAGTTTGCCACTTGTCCTGGACCTTGGCCTGCTGCACGAACTCCTCTCCGGCGCGGATCAGGCGGAAGGGACCGTGCGGCGTGGCTTGCTCGACGTCGGCCTCCAGCCGCAGCGGCGCGGTGAGCGTCTGGCCGCCAAACCCCACATCGGCGATGTAAGATCTCCCGCTCAGATCGACGCGCAGCAACATGTGGCTGCGCGCGGGGACCATTCCTTCGGGGGCGTTCCAGAGCACGCGCGCCGCCAGCCAGGTGACGCGAAAGCCCAGGGCGCGCAGGACGTAGCTGAGAAGAAGGTTGTGCTCGTAGCACCAGCCGCCACGGCCCTGCTGCACCAGCTTTCGCTGGAGTGAAACCGCGTCGAGGCGCACCGGCCATCCCAGGTAAGGATTCAGGTTTTCAAAGGGGATGCTTTGTGCGTGCCGGGCATGAATGGCAGCGAGCGTATCGAGGGTTGCCGGGAGCGCTCCCGCATATCCGATGCGCCCGAAGTAGGCTTCCAGATTGAGGGCAGGGGCGTTCAGAAGCTTCTCTCCCCGGGGCCGCGCGCCGAAAAGGGAACCCGGCGGTTACGGCTCGCGCGTAACGATGACTTTGAACGTGCCGCTCACGTCGTGCAGCAACTTCGCGGTGATCGCGTATTCGCCGACGGCCTTGATGGGCTCTTCGAGTTGAATGCGGCGCTTGTCGATTTCAAAGCCTTGTTTGGCGAGGGCCTCGGAGAGGTCGGCGGCGGTCACCGATCCGAAAAGCTGCTCGTTCTCTCCGGCCTTGCGCGCCAGCGCGACCGTGACGGCGTTCAAAAGCTCGGCCTGTTTCTGCGCCTGTTCGAGCTCGGTGGCGGTGCGCTTGGCCAGCGTGCCGCGAATTTTCTCCAGGCGCTTCAGATTGCTGGCGGAGGCTTCCAATGCCAGTTTGCGCGGCAACAAGTAGTTGCGCGCGTAGCCTTCGGCGACGGTTACCACGTCGCCGCGGGCGCCCAGCTTCTCGATGTTTTCCTGCAAGATGATCTGCATAGTTTCTTCCTTTAGCTTTAGCCGGGCGGGCTGCACGTACAGTCCGCGCCTGTCGGTCGCGATTCCTATAGTTCGGTGGCAAACGGCAGCAGGGCGATGTTGCGCGCACGCTTGATGGCCACGCCCAGCCAGCGCTGGTGCTTGGAGCAGGTCCCCGTGGTTCGCCGCGGCATGATCTTGCCGCGATCCTGCACGAAGGGCTGGAGCATGTCGACTCTCTTGTAGTCGATATAGTCGATGCGCTCCATGCAGAAACGGCACACCTTCTTTTTGCGGAAATATTGCCGCTTGCCGCGGCGCGGGCCGCTTCCACCGCCGGGCCCTCCGCCGCTGCGGGGAGGTCCGGAATGCCCGCCGCCGGAGTGTCCTCCGCCGGAATGCTGTCTAGGTGCGGGAGCTTGCTGTTCGCTCATGATTCTCCTCTTGGCGTTCGCCGCTTACGCTTTCAACTCGGTTTGAGATCCGCTGGCCGGGGCTGGAGCCGGGGCCGCAGCGGGTGCTTCCGCCGGAGCGGGGGTAGGGATGGGAGTCGGGGCCGGGCTCGGGGTCTGGCTCGGAGTTGGACTTGGACTGGAGCTGGTGCTCACCGTCTTCGGAGGGCGCCTTCGCGCGCGCCGTTCGCGCCGCCCGACCAGCTTCTGCTGGCGCTGTAGCTCTTCGTCCAGGCGCACGGTCATGTACTTGATGACCGGGTCGGAGACCTTCAGACGCCGCTCCAGTTCCTTGATCAACTCACCCTGCGAGCTGCGCAAGGAGATGTACACGTAGAAGCCCTCGCGTTGCTTGGCCACGCGGTAAGCCATCTTCCGCGTGCCCATCTTTTCGACCTTTTCCACCTTGCCGCCGTGCTCGGTGATGGCGTGTTCCATGGTGGTAATGATCTTGGTGATCTCTTCTTCCGGCGTTGCCGGCATGCAGATAAAAACCAGATCGTATAAGCGCTCTTCCATATTTCCTCGATTCGTGTGCCGTATCCGTCCCGCGATTTGGGACGCTAACTCTCAATCTCTTCCGGCGGGGGAACCCGACGGTTGAACCGCTCCATGGCGCGGGCGGCTCCATCCTTCAGAATCAGGACCACAGCCTCCACGGCTTGCTCGATCATCTCTCCGGCGGCTTCCAGCTCCGGCTTGCGCATCGGGTGAAGCACATATTCCGCCAAGTCGCCGATGGGATGATCGGGCTGCACGCCCATCCGCACGCGCAAGAAATCGTCCGTCCCCAGCGCCCCGATAATCGACTTCAGCCCGTTGTGGCCGCCGGCGGTTCCGCGTTCGCGAATCCGCAGCGTTCCCCAGGGCAGCGCCACGTCATCGCTCAGGACGATCAAATCCCGCGGTTCGCTGGCGGTCCGCGCCAGCAGATCCCGCACCGCCAGGCCGCTCAGATTCATCATCGTCTGCGGCTTGGCCAGGGCGGCCTCGCTCCCGGCCACAGCGCCGTAACCCACCAGCGACTTCGCTTCGGGGCGCTGCACGCGGATGCCGGCGCCCTCGGCAATCGCATCTACCGCCAGAAAACCCAGATTATGAGGCGTCCAGGCGTATTCCATGCCGGGATTGCCCAAGCCGACGATCACGCGCATCGGCGCGCCTGAAATGCCACAATATCCACATGGGCTGCAAGGACTGCCCATACCCGATTTCGCCGGGCTGCAAGTACAGCTCGCACCCGTCGCGAATCCCGGCGCGCCATCGGCTGCTCCCGGCGCCGCCTACTTCTTGGGCTTCTCCTTGGGCTTCTCGGCGGCCTCGGCGCCTTCTTCGCCCTCTTCTTCCTTCTTGCCCTTCTTGATGACTTCGGGCTCGGCCGGGGTGGCGGCTTCGGCAGCGACGGCCTCCGCGGGCTTTTCTTCCTCGGCGCGCAGGGCCACGACGTGGGCAATGACGCGCAACGGATCGGTCACCAGGCGCATCTTCTGCGGGTCCATCGGCAAATCTCCGGCGCGCAGATGCTTGCCGATCATCAGGTCGGTGATGTCCACGCGGAACTCTTCGGGAATTTCCGTGGGCAGGCACTCGATCTCCACCTCGCGCGTGACCATTTCAAAAATTCCGCCCTGCAGCTTGACGCCCTGGGGCTCTCCGAAGGTGTGCACTGGCACGCGCACGCGCAGGTTCACGTCCATGGCGATGCGAATCAAGTCCACGTGCAGGAGCGTGCCCGCCACGGGGTCCACTTGATAGTCCTTGACCATTGCGGACTGCTCGCCCATGGGCATTTTTACCTTGAAGATGGTATTGTGGCCGCCCTCCGAGCGCAAAATCGCGGAGAGTTGTTTGGTGTTCACGGCCAGCGTCACGGCGCCGTCCTTCCCGCCGTACAGTACGGCAGGCACTTGTCCCCCGGCGCGCATGCGCCGTGCGGAATTCTTGCCGCGATCTTCCCGCGGCGCGGCTTCGACGATCGTTTGTTCCATGGCTTCTTCCCTCGCTCCCGATTCCTGCCGGTTACTCGAACAACTGGCTGATGGAAGTCTCTTCGTGAATGGACCGGATGCCGCGCGCCAGCAGGTCGGCCACGCTCAGCACTTTGATCTTGGAGACTTGGCGCGCCGCTTCGCACAACGGCACCGAATCCGTCACCACCACTTCGGAAATCGCCGACCGGCACAGCCGCTCCACCGCCGGGCCGGAGAGGACCGCGTGCGTGCAGGCCGCGAACACATCCGTGGCGCCTTCCTTGAGCAGCGCTTCGGCGGTTTTCACCAGCGTTCCCGCGGTGTCGATGATATCGTCCACCACCAGCGCGGTCTTTCCGCGCACGTCTCCGATCAGGTGCATCACTTCGCTCACATCCACGTCCACGCGGCGCTTGTCCACGATCGCCAGCGGGGCGTCCAACTTCTTGGCAAAGGCTCGCGCGCGCTCCACGCCGCCGGCATCCGGCGAGACCACCGCGATGTTGGACAGCTTGCGATGCTTAAAATAGTCTATCAGCACCGGCGAGGCGTACAGGTGGTCCACCGGCACGTTGAAATAGCCCTGAATCTGCGGCGCGTGCAGATCCAGGGTCAGCGCCCGGCTGGCCCCCGCCGTCTCCAGCAGATCCGCGATCAGCTTCGCGGAAATCGGCACGCGTGGCTTGTCCTTGCGGTCCTGCCGCGCGTAGGCGTAGTAGGGAATCACGGCGGTCACGCGCCAGGCCGAGGCGCGCTTGAACGCGTCAATCATCAGCAGCAGTTCCAGGATGTGGCGGTCCACCGGCTCCGAGCACGGCTGGACCACGAAAACGTCGGCTCCGCGCACGTTTTCGAGCACCTGGAAATACATCTCCCCGTCGCTGAAGCGGCCCAGATTGGCGTCGCCGAGTTGCACGCCCAGATAGCCGCAAATGCGGCGGGCCAGCTCCGGAAACGCACTTCCGGAAAAAATCTTGAATTTGTCGTCAACCAAGTTTGCCCACTCATCGGCGACGTTCCCGCTCCAAGGCGGGGCTCAAGGAACCCCAAAGAGCGCGAACGTGCGCCTTTCGCGAAAGTGTCCTGCAAAGGAAGACTTCGTCTTCCGGAAACATACGCGCGGATCGGCGCGCCTGCGCTGGGTTTCGGAAAAGTCCGAACACCGCCGAACCGCTACCCGCCAGCGCGGCTTCCACCGCTCCCTGCTGGAGCAAAGCGCGCCGGATACGGCCGAGGCGCGGATGCCGCCGGAAAACAGGATCCTCAAAGTCGTTCGCGAGGCTGCTTTCCTGCGGGCTCCAACATAGAGCGCAGAAACTCCAAAGTTTAAAGGGTGTTTGGGCCTTTGTCAATCCGCGCTTTAGCCAGCGATAGGCGTCCGGCGTGCTCACCGCGATACCGGAGGGCGAAACCACCAGCACCGGACGCGGCGCCATGTCCGGCAGCGGGTAGATTTCGTCGCCGCGACCGGTTCCCAGCGCGCGCCCGCCCAGAAGAAAAAACGGCACGTCGGCCCCCAGGCTCGCGGCGATTTCCAGCAGCCGCCCCGGCGCGATGCGCCGTCCGGAAAGCCGCAGCACGCCGGCCAGTGTGGCCGCGGCGTCGCTGGAGCCTCCGCCAAGCCCGCGGGCGACAGGGATGCGCTTGCGAAGCACCACGCGCACGCCTCCGGACAATTTCAATTCCTTGCGGATGGCGGCAGCGGCGCGCCAGACTAAATTGTCGTGCGCGGGAGTTTGGGACAAGGCCGCGTTGCCCGCCACCCGGAGTTCGATTCCGGCTCCCCGCGTGCGCGTAATGTGCAGCGTGTCGTGCAGTGAGAGCGATTGAAAGATGGTGCGCAACTCGTGATAGCCGTCGGGGCGGCGCCCGAGAACGTCGAGACGCAAATTGACCTTGGCAAAAGCCGGCACGCGGAGGGAGTTCATGGGGAGGCTTACGGTTTGACTTCGCCAGGCCGCTTCGGTTGCGCGCCCTGATTCTTTGCCGCGGAAATTTTTTGTTGCAACTGGGTAACCTTGTCGGCCTCGAATTCGGCGGGCACCGTGCGGCGCCATTCGGCTAGAGAGGTTTCCCATTCCATGGTGGCCTGGTCGGTCTTCCCGCTCTGGGCCAGGATGTCCCCCAGATGATCGCGCAGCGTGGCGTTATGAGGTTCGCGGACCAGGGCCTTGCGGAGATAGGCCTCCGCGTCGGCCAGCTTGTTTTGCTTGTAGTAGGTCCAGCCAATGCTGTCCAGATAGGCTCCGTTGGTGGGATCCTGGTCGAGCGCGCGCTGAATCATGCTTTGGGCCTCGTCCAAACGCTGCCCGCGGTCCGCCAGCATGTATCCATAATAGTTGAGCGTTTGTGCGTTGCGGGGGTCGATGGCCAGCACACCCTTAAAAGCCTGTTCCGCCTGGTCGTATTTTTTCTCGTGCTCGTAAACCGCGCCAAACAGGAAACCGATGGACTCGCGATCCGCCGCTCGCGTCACCATGGCTTCGGCGGAGTGCAGGGCTCGTTCGGCATCGTCGAATCGCCGCCCCTGCTCGTACACCTGCGCGAGGTCCAGATAAATTTCCAGGTCCGCCGCGCTGGAATTGCTTAGTAACCCCTTGAGCAGTTGCGCTGCCTGGTCCGGCTGATTGTTTTCGCCGTACAGCAACGCCTGGGAGATGCGCAGCGGCCGGTCATCGGGATAACTCTTAAGCGCCTGGCTGGCCTCCTCAAAGGCGTGCGGGAGATCGCCCGCGGTGCGATAGGCGTCCACGATCAGCCAGCGCGCGCGCTGGTCTTCCTCCGGACCAAGCTTGGCCATTTCCTGCAAAGCCCCCACGGCCGCCGCGGTCTTGTCGTCGGCGCCATAGATCTGGCCCAACAATTGATACAGGATGGCCAGCGTGCGCCGCCGCGCGGGCGTGACGTCGGTCTGGTTTTTCGTCGCGGATACGGCGTCAGAGAGTACACGAATGCCGTCGTCGAAGCGTCCTTCATCCTGGTAGATTTCCGCCTCGTTGTAGATCACTTCCAGGCTGCCGGGAGCGTGTTGCTTGGCCAGCAGAACTTGCTGCTCGGCCTTGTCCAGTTGGTTCATGCGCCGGTAGGTGGCGGACAGGCGCAGATAATTCGTGGGGTCGTTGGGGGCCATGGCCACCAGTTTTTGATAGGAGTCCACGGCTCCGTCGAAGTCTCCGAGATCGAACAGGGATTGCGCCAATCCTTGCAGGTGCCCAGGTTCGTCGGGTTCCAAAACCACGGCCTGGCGATAGGCTTGCGCGGCGTGGGCGGGATCGCTCATCTGCGTGTAGGCGTCGCCCAGTTGGTCGTAGAGGCCGGCGCTGGGATTCTGCTTCAGGGTATCTTGCAGCAGCGTGATGGCCTCGCTCGAGCGGTTCTCATCCAGCAGAAGCTGCGTGAGCTGCTGCACCGCCGCTTCATTCCCCGCGTCGCGACCCAGAACGCCGCGGAGCACCTTTTCGGCTTGATCGTGCTGATTGTCCAGGCGGTCGAGGCGAGCCAACCAGACGGCGGAGTCTTCATCGGAAGGATCGAGACGGATAATTTCGGCGAACTGCTCGATGGCCAGTTGCACGGTGTGACTTTGCTCCGCAGCGTTGGACAGGTCACCCAGGGAGCGAATGTAGATTTGCGCCAGCAGCCGCCGCGCCGGCAGGTCGGAGGGATTGCGCCGCAGCATCCCCTGCACTTCGTCCACGGCATCGCGCGTGCGCTGTGCCAGGAAATACATGGTGGCCAACTGCTCGCCGATCTCGGAGTTGGAAGGATCGAGGGCGTAGGCCTTCTTGAAAAAATCGATGGCGAGATTGGCGTCTTCGGACTTGTTGGAGGTCTCATACTGCTGCTGGTAGAGATGCCCCATGGCAAAGTCGTAGTAGGCATCCGCTTGATGCGCGGTGTCCGGCGCGGGGGCCGCTTGAGCGGGAGCGGAAGGCGCCTGTTGCGCCTGGCCTGAGGCCAAGGCGACGGCGAACACTGGCCCTGCCAGGATGACGGCCGAAAAAAACCAGGTCTTCATTGCGCCCCCGAGGACAGGATTATCCCACGGCGCTGGAGCCCGGTCCAGTTTAGCGCGGCCGCTTTTTCCAAAGCATAGCCATACGCAAGGCCCCATAGCTCCGGGAGGACGCAACCGGTCTCACGCGCCGGTTAATACCTCGCTGATCTCCCAGAGCCTGCCGGGCGCATCGGGATCCTGCGCTTCTTTATTGGGCATTCGCTCGGCGCACTTTTCGAAGTACTTGCCGCTGACGCCTTCCACATCCGGCGACGATGCCAGCCATATCTGGGTCTTGGCCCCTTCGTCCACGCGGATTGCAAAGGTCATCGCCAGCTTCACGAGTACGCCCATCACTCCGCCATACGTCCGTCCGAATCCCGTGGACACAAAACCGGGATGCAGACAGTTGGCGGTAACCTGCGTTCCTTCGAGGCGCCGCGCCAGTTCGCGGGTGAAGAGAATGTTGCAGAGCTTCGACTGGCTGTAGGCCGTAAACGCGCGGTAGCCGCCATTCTTGAACTGCAAATCGTCCCAATGCATTCGCGCTCCGCGATGCGCCTCGCTGCTTACGTTGACCACGCGCGCCGGCCGGCTGGACTTCAGCGTATCCAGCAAAAGCTTTGTCAGCAGAAAATAGGCCAGGTGGTTGATGGCCAGCGTCTCTTCGATGCCATCGATAGTTGTTCGGTAAGAGGGCACCAGCACGCCGGCGTTGTTCAGCAGCACATCGAGGCGGTCGTGGCGGGCCTGAAACTCCGCGGCGATTTGCCGGATCGCGGTTTGCGACGCCAGGTCGCCGCAAATCGTCTCGGCGTCCCGGACGCCTTCCCTTTGCAGTGCTGCGATCGCCGCGCGCCCTTTTTCGGCATTTCGGCAGACCAGCACCAGCTTCGCGCCCATATTACCCAGCGCAATGGCCGAAGTTTTCCCCAGGCCCTGATTGGCGCCGGTGATGAGAACGGTTTTGCCGTGCATGTCGGCCATGGTTTGTATGCCTCGCGGACCGGAGTAGGAACGCCGAAGGACGATCCGCGTCCTAGTGACGAAAATGCCGCATACCGGTTAGCAGCATGGCCAGGCCCAACTGGTCCGCCGCTTCGATGATTTTGGCGTCGTTCACCGACCCGCCCGGCTGGATCACCGCCGTGGCGCCGGCTTTTCCCAGGGCCTCCACGCCGTCGGGAAAGGGAAAGAACGCATCCGAAGCCACCACGCTGCCCGCCAGCGGCTCCTGGGCCTTCATCACCGCAATCTTTACCGAATCCACGCGGCTCATCTGCCCGGCGCCCACACCCACCGTGCGGCCGAGACGCGCAAACACGATGGCGTTGGACTTCACGTGTTTGGCGACCTTCCACGCGAACAGCATGGCCTCGCGCTCCTCCGCGGTTGGCGCACGCTTGGTGGCTACTTTCAGTTCTTCCTCGTTGAGCGTCTTGAGGTCCGGCTCCTGCACCAGCACGCCGCCGGAGATGCGTTTTAACTCCAGAGGCGCTTCCGTGGCGGCCTCGTCGGCGCCAATTTCCAGCAGCCGGAGGTTTTTCTTTCCCGCGAGCGCCTCGCGTGCCGCCGGCAGGTAGCCCGGCGCGACGATGCACTCCACGAACAGCTTGGCCACTTCCTTGGCTGTCTCGGCGTCCAGCGGCCGATTGAACGCGATCACGCTACCGAAGGCGGACACCGGGTCGCACGCCAGCGCCATGCGGTAGGCTTCCGCCAAGGTGTCCTGTTCCGCGGTCCCGCAAGGGTTGTTATGTTTTACGATCACCGCAGCGGGACGGGCAAACTCCTGCGAAAGAGCCCAGGCTGCGTCCAGGTCCACCAGATTATTGTACGAAAGCTCCTTGCCCTGCAGCTGCTTGGCTCCCGCCAAGCCGGAGGCCGCGCGGCCCGTGGGAATGTACAGCGCGGCCTTTTGATGGGGATTCTCGCCATAGCGCAGTGTCGCCTGCCGCGACAATGCAAGCTGCACGCGCGCCGGAAGCACCGGCCGATCGGCCACGGTAACCGCGTCGCCGGTAATCGCCAGCCGTTCGAGCTCGACGGCGATGCGCCCGTCGTAACGCGCCGTCGCGGCAAACGCCTTTTGCGCCAGCGCGAGGCGCGTCGCCAGGCTCAAGCCGCCGTTGGCCGTCAGCTCCGCGGCAAGCGCGGAGTAATCGCCCGGATCGGTTACCACCGCAACACTCTCGAAATTCTTGGCCGCCGAGCGCACCATGGCCGGGCCGCCGATGTCGATGTTTTCGATGAGCTCCTCGGCGGCAAGATTGGGGCGCGCCGCGGTAGCCTCGAACGGATACAGGTTCACCACCACCAGATCGATCGCGGCGATGCCCTGCTTGCGCGTTTCCTCGACATCGCCCTTCAGCCCGCGGCGAAACAGGATGCCCCCGTGAACTTTGGGGTGCAGCGTCTTCACGCGCCCCCCCATCATTTCCGGCCAGCCCGTAAGCTCGGCCACGTCGCGGACTTTCACTCCCGCGTCGCGCAGAAGTTTTGCCGTGCCCCCTGTTGAAACGATTTCCACTCCAGCCCGCGCCAGTTGTTGCGCGAACTCCACGATTCCGGTCTTGTCGTATACGCTGACGAGCGCCCGCTCAATAGCCACGAAATCCTCCGCTGCGTTTGGAAAAGCCGCTTATTGTACCGCGCGCGGCGAAAAATGATTAGCGCCAAGGAGTGTCGGACCGCCGCGGGTTTGCCGATGGCGGTTTTTACTGCGTGGCGATGCGGCAGGCGTGATCCAGCAACTGTTCGCCATAAGCCGAGTCGTCGCGTACGGTGCCGACGCGGTCGGCGAGAAGGACAAATCCGGGGGTTCCGTCGGCGCGCGTAAAGCCCACCGCCGCCAGCGTATAGTCGCCCATGTCCCGCGCGGCGCCCGGCAATTCCTCCGCCAAGAGCCGGAAGGGATTGCTGGGCCCGAGGTCCTCGCCCGCCACCCACATCGCCGCGTAGCGCCGTCCGAATAACGGAACGGGGAAGGGAGCCCAACGGCTGGTGATGGCGGTTTGATTGGTGTGCAAGACCTCAAGGACTTCTGGTTGGATGCAATCGATGTGAATGTGCAGTTGGTCCTGGGAGCGGCTGGCCGTCGAATTGATCGCCAGTCCGATGGCGTCTCGCGGAAGGGTTTTACCCAGCGCCTCGAATACATAGCGGCGCGCTTCCCAGGCGTTGGCGAAATAGTTCACAGCGTCCGGTTCGACGATAACGGGGCTCTCGATTCCGGGGATGCGCGCGGTGGGGATCAGCAGGAAGTGCGTGACGCCCCTGGGGTCCCTTAGAACCGCGAATCCTTTTTCGTTCCCGGCGCGGAGATCCACTTGCACGCAAGGCAGGGGATTGTGATTCAGGGTCTGCCCGGGCACGCAAATATTGTGCACAACTTCCCATAGCGCGTTGCGTGGGAGGTTCTGTGACGCCGCGCCCGCCGCGAGCAGCAGGAAAAAACCGAGAACCGCTGCGCTCAGCGTGGATCGCCGGAAGATCGGGGTTGGAACTGCAGCCATGGGCGCGCGATGGTGTTTTGCGGGAGTCAGGATTTGACGCGCGCTTTGAGGCGCGCCTTGCCGGACTCGAGGCTGACGACGAATTCGACTTCTTCTTTGCCTTGTTCTTTTTGGAACTGCGCGGCCTTCTCTTTCAGGAACCACTCAAACGTTTCGCGCGACAGTTTGCCGGTGGATTCGCCCGAGCGTTGCAGGGCGTCGCCGAAGGCTTGGAAGAGTTTGTCCACCTTGTCCAGTTCCCGCGTCGGTTCCGCGCAGGTCACTATGATGGATGAAAATTGTTCTTTGCCGGCGCGCCGCTCCGCTTCAATGGCCCGGGCTGCGGCGCCAAAGTGCCGCGGCACGGCGCCTTCCTCGCGGAGTTGCGTGCGCTTGTGAAAGATGTCGCGGTACTTCACGTAGGTTTGCATGAGGTTTCCGAAGCGGAAGCGCTGGGTGTAGTTCATCTCCGCTCCGCGGTCGGAATAGCGCTTGGTGATCTGCTCGATCTGCCATTCGATGTCGGTGGGAGGGCGCCTTCTGCCGCCGCCAAAGTATTGCTCATATTGAATCTTGAGCTGGCGGATGTGGCCTTCCAGGCGGTTTAGCTCTTCATCGATTTCGGAAAGAGAGAGGGTCACAAGGTCACCTGTTGGCTGCAACCATGCTAGGTACGTTGGTTTCTTGCGTCAACCCAGTACTCGAATCCGGGACGCCGATCAGGCAATGTTGGGTCTTCGTCTACCCACAAGACCGGCAGCCGGGGATCTGTCCCCGCCGTTTCTCCCGCTTGTTTCTCTTCCTTATTGCTCTTGTGGTGGCGCGGCGCGGCCCGAGGCCATGATCTTCTCGATCTCATCCGCCGAGCGCGGCAGCCGCGCCGTCAGAAGCTCGTAGCCCGTGGGCGTAACCAGGACGTCATCTTCAATTCGCACGCCGATGTTCTCCTCGGGAATGTAAATTCCCGGCTCCA
>Ga0302325_10021718_pt1 | contig 13434 bp, 17 predicted proteins | sample Palsa_T0_2_FD_201948 | JGI IMG/M metagenome (GOLD analysis project Ga0302325, IMG submission 201948) | Peat permafrost microbial communities from Stordalen Mire near Abisko, Sweden - Palsa_T0_2 | ecosystem: Environmental > Terrestrial > Soil > Palsa > Peat permafrost | place: Sweden: Abisko... | reverse complement strand
CTACCTAGCACTAGTCGTCTTTAAACGTTCGTAGATGCCCATCCTGTGCAAGCGCGATAAATATATAAGACAATAACCATTGAAAGCGTTACTTTAATTGTCCTTAGACCACATCCCACCGCGAAGCTCTGGGGCAATCCGCCATGCCCGAGAATGTACCCGCCGATCCCTCGCGCGTCTGTGTCCAACAGGCTTGTCCTCTTCTTCATCCTCCGTCTCATCATCACTCACAACGGCCTTAGATTCCCGTCTTGTTTCCTTCTTCTTTTTCCCAAATATCTTTGTAGCCCCCCAAATAAGGGCTCCGGCTAATACTGTGGCACCCGCTGCGCCAAGAGCCCACAGCGCAGGGCCCAACGACTTATGGCCTTTCTCCAGTGCCTCTAGTCGGTCGCCGTGGTCTTCTAGCCGGTCGACGTGGTCTTCCAGATGTTCGTCATGTTGGTCAACTCTTCCGATTGTTTCTTCGTGGAGACCCTCATGCCTCTGCAAATGCGCGTTCCGCCGCGCATTCTTGCGGGCAGTATACTCTGCGACCCTTTTTATATCATTGCGACAATTCCCGATCTGTTTGGTTGTTATGGCGTGTGTTGCTTTGATGAGCTCCCTGTTTCGATTTATAGCAGCGTTATATGAGACGACATGAGCTTCGTCCGCCGACTGCGAGGTTTGAAGCAAGTCGCCCACAGTGTTATTCGCGCCACTGAGGCCGTCGCTGAGCGAAAAACTGCTCGAATCTGTGCTCGTTCTGGACATAGCGAACCGCAATGAAAATTTTAGTAATCTCTCAGGCGATGAGATTCAAGAAGGTACGGAAAACGATTTTCGAATTGAGGCGCTCCAACAGGAAGAGAAACTTTCGGCGGTGACTCCCTAAAGTGTGGGAAGATGATAGACATATATAGTGAAAAGTTTCAAAATCTGAGACATCGTCCAGGCTTGTGAGAAGCCGACAACTCGAAAATGCTAACTGGGAGAGCATGCAATCCGTCGGTCTCTAAAACGCAATCAAATCCCCTCTACCTCGGACTCTCGGTAATCGAAAGCAATTCCTAGTATCACTTGGAGACGACACATACAACATCTCGGGTCCCAAGAGATGCTCCGGTCAAACTCAACCTGCGGGCGTAGATCGACACCATGACCTCATAATTGTACTCAATCCCATGCCGCTCAATCAACCTGTATCTTTCATTGCCTCTCCAATAACATCAGATCTGTACTCTGCAAATATTCCGATAATCTATCCGCAGTAAGCCATCAGGGATATCAAACTTCGCCACCGTGTATTGCGCCAGGAATATCTCGAACGCCCAATTCACCACAACCCGCGTCCATGTATTTTGCCTTTCCCAGACCCAATAGTCCGCGACACTGCCCGCGCCATTGGCCATGAAAAACACCGCAACACGGAACAGGCCCACCGGTTCCACATACGGGGATAATGCCCATACATGGAATAAGGCCATCAACCCGAAGCCGCCCATGACGCCGCCGACGGGGCCGAACAGCCTGCGCATAGGGCGGTATCCGAGCGTCCGCGTCGGGCTGGTGTAAGCGTTATGCCAAGTCTGCGTCCAGAAATAGGACAAGTTTTCGGCGCGGTAGATCGGCCCGAACAGGGGCGGTGAGTTTTTGTATTTTAGGACATAGTGCATGGAATTCCATATCAGCCATATGGCGAGTAATACCCCGAAAGCCTTGATGATGGGGGACTGGGGGAGACACTGCAGGAACAGAAACGCCGCGAGGTGGATCCCGTATTCGGTGTTGTCGGCGTAATTGGTTGACGACTTTCGGGCTGTGGAGATATCGAAGGACTCGTACCGGAGTTCGATGAGGAGGTAGAATGCCTGAACAGCGGGATTTGCTTGCCAATTGAGTTTGGGAGGCTTATCTCGTCGGAAAAACATATCGAGGGCTTTCATGATTGCTGTCCCGCAGGCCAGACGAAGGATTATGTCTGCCTGGGGGCAATGCGTAGGTACTGCATAGGGACATGCTGCAAAGACGATGACAGCGACAGAAGTGCTGAAAAAGGTGTATAGGACAGGCGCTCTCGCAGTGACGCAGAAAAGGGCAATGTAGAGCGGGACGAGCGCTAAAAGAAGGTACAGCAGGGTGTATGGCAGCGAGTCAGCGAGGATGAACGATCGACTGGCCATTGTTCGCCGGACCGAAGCATCCGGCGCTGTGATGCGACCTTTGTCGTCGTCCTTCCGACGATGTTGTCTTTTCGAACCAAGTCAAGTGCTGGCTGGCTGATCATCAAAACATCTGCAACAAACGGCGGACAAACTGCGAGCGTATGATTGGCTGCTGACTCTAAGCAGCTAAACCGAGTGCAGCCCTTGGTATTCAAGATACGTTTGACATTTGAGATGGTGGATGTCAGGTGCATTTTGAAGATAGACATGAAAACGAAAGACACTGGAAGGAGATGGGTCGAGTTCGAGATCGTCTTAACGGATGCCCGCATAATGAAATTGCAGCTGACAAGCAGTGACAACACTAGATTGGAATTGTATATTTTCATTATTTTTAGCAGTACCTGCATTGACCCCTTACCTTTCAGTAAGACCACTTTTAAAGGACAAATACATATTTTTCGAGGCGAATCGAAAATGAACTTTGGTCGGGGCATCCTTCTGCCGAGGTGCATTGCCCAAACAGGACTCATTTACGGAAATGACAAGAAATCTCAAACCGCCGATCATCCCACATGTCAGGCACCAGGGGTCCAGCGCCAAGACCGCCCTTGGACAGCTGCAGCTGCAGCGCCTCATCACAAATCCAATTCAACACCCTCGTTCTTCCTATGACGACCCTGTCTCGCTACTGCCGACTTCGCCTATGTCGTGATTGTCTTTTTATTCCCCGAGTGTGCGAGTTTAAATAATTAATTGACGAGAAGCATTGGTGGGTTAAACGAGGAAATTGTAACCTTGTTCGTCGGCTAAAATCCCCGCGTCACCTTTCGCACGGTTGAATCTGTGTCACCCGCAAATACTCTCTCAGCGCCTTAATTAAACGATGTCCTCCTCAAAGAGCACAATCTTATTCCTCCGTGGGCGAGAAAACTTCCCCGTTGGGGTTTTGCAACAGGAACTCGCTTCGACTTGCTTTGCGCCCAGTTCTCGGTAGCGTGAATGTTTTGTCGCATGCAGTAACAGACCCCGAAATCTCTGTGGGTCGTTTCCATAATAGGCCACACTCCCTGAACCTTATTTATATTAGCAAGTGGCTGCGTGCGATGTTATCATGCCGCATACATAATAAAAGGGAAGCCGCCTTGTCATCACCAGACGTTTCACTTCTACGGTTTCTCAGAAATGACTACCTGGAATGCAGACGCCATCATTGACATTGTATTCATCGTCCTCTATGGCATTTTATTCGTGCCGAATGTTTTCAACTGCATCAAACATGGCATTCGCCGTGAAGGGGGGTATATTCTTCTCCTCCTCGTGTGTACACGTACCTTCCCTCGATCACAGTCTCTGACGCAAAGTCAAAATCGTGGGAGATATCCTTACTCTCGTTGTATATACCGGAGACTCTGAAAGCGTAACTGTCGAGGTATGGGGAACGATCCTTTCTCAACTGGGATTATACCCCCTACTAGGCGCAACAATCGCCTTCCTCAGGAGATGGTTCCCCCCCGCCTCGCACACAGTGTCCTAATCGTAGGATATACAATTGGGAAACCACAGATACTCATCTTGCGAGATGGTATCTCCCCCTCCGCCTGGTCAACAGACTCCTCCTCGTCCCCGTCATTCTCGCAATCATTTCCGGCGTCTGGACCGCCCCAGATAGTTCCCACCTCGCCACCGCCTACCAACTCCGCGAGGCCTCCGCGATCCTATTCATCCTGTTCGTCCTTGCACTCTTCACATTAGCCGTAATCATGCCCTCCCAGCGGCAACAACGACACGACAAAGTGCTCCTGCAAATCTACATTGTGTTGCCGATTTTGTTCGTGCGCGTCATTTACGCTTGTGTGCAGAGTTTCTTGTCGACGCCGACGAGTCCGGGACGCAATCGCTGGGTGTACCTTGGATTGTTGTTGGTTCTGGACTTTGTGGCGGTGAGTATTTATACTGCTTTTGGGTTTGTGGTGGGGAGGGCGGGGCCGCGGAATGTGGCCTATGAAGAGGAGGCGAGGAAGCAGGAGGGATATGAGCAGGGAACGCAGCCGGCGCAGGGACAGGGATATGATGCCGGAACAAGTACACATCAGGGAGGCGTGTTGCAGGGGCATAGGCGTGGGGGGGATGGGAGTACGCTGGATCAGGGGAGTGGGAGACAAGGACGTGGGGGGAGGAGAAATAGAAGGATCCGTGGGCCGATTCATATGCTGTATGATGCGATTGCTGGGAGAGGCGAGTAATACTTTGACTGGAAAACCCAGCACACAAAATCAAAGGGCTTATCAAATATGGGGGTGATGCTTTTCTTCTAGCAGGGAGTTATTTGGCAGTATCTTAGAGAATAAAGTATCTGTATGCAAGGTTTAATCAATCTGACCGAAATAATATGAAGATGTCCAATCTATATAAATGTCCAATCAACTACGGGCAACGTCGAACAATACATTTTTACAATGAAGAGTTACAAATGGGTCCTGGATAGCGGACGTTTCTCTTCTATGGTAGGTGCAGTTGCCGTAACTCCGATTTAAAAGAGACGCAAATCGCTGGAAGAGCAAGTGAGAGAACCGCTGAAGAATGACATTGAGTTCAGAGTGGGATACGCCAAACATGATCAAATCCATCAAGCCCGAGAACATGAACAGCAGATTAGATGATTTGGGATAAATTCAAACTATCTTCCTTTATACCGACATGCAAACCCAGCTCATCATCGTTTACTAGACATCAGCAAAGTCAATACGCAGACAGACCTTCAATGGAATAAATCTTGACGAGTGAGTAGCGCCAATACCTGGACGACCATGCTTGACGGGTTTCTGACATTAGCCCAACCTTGACAAAGAGAGCATACATAAGAGATGGAGAATTCTGCGAGATAATGTCCTGTCATCTCTGGCTTGATTTCAACGGTGTTGAAAAGCTTTCCATTGTAAATACCAATGACACTTCCAATCATTTCAGGCACAACAATCATATCCCGTAGATGAGTCTTGACAGTGGCAGGTTTCTCGTTGGGTGGTGCTTCGGTCTTTGCCTTGCGTAACTTGGCCATCAAAGTTGCCGCCCGGCGCTTAAGTCCGCGTTGGAAACGACGTCTGGCACGAGCATGGACAAGTTGTGTGAGCTAAATCGTTAGTCCAAGAGCCCCAGGAGAGTGGAATACCTCCTCTGAGCTTTTGTCCAAGAGATCTTCAAGGTCGACGCCTCGGTATGCGTATTTACGAAATTGACGCTTCTTCTTCAGCTCAGCGGCGTGGATTGCTTCAGCATCATCGGCCATGATTGTGAGTCTGACTGGAGAGACGGCTGGACGAGAACGGAGATGGAGGAGCTGGCTGGGTCGACTTTGTGCTGAGTCGTCGCTGTGTTGGCGGTGGTCTGTCGAGATTTAGAGTAGGACTGGTCAGCGCTTTGTGACTGTTCTTCCGCTGCCCTATTTATGCGACCTATTTAATCAGAGCGGATCGCCGAGTGACTGCTAATGAGACCTTGATTTGGCCGGCCCGCATTTGAATCTCGCACAACCAAATCCTTTTCTCAACCACACCTCCACTTGGTCTTGAGCATTGTCTCCCTGACGGGTTAAATTGATCTTGCTGACCTCCACACCTTCCAAACTGTACTGTCTTCCTCTGAATATCTCTAACTTGAGCAGAAACAACAAGCAAAATGAAGCATCTCGCGGCTTACCTCCTTCTCTCCCTCAACGGAGGATCTCCCTCTCAGGCCGACGTCAAGAAGGTCTTGAGCAGCGTCGGCATCGATGCTGATGACGAGCGATTGTCCAAGCTCTTCGCTGAACTCGAGGGCAAAGACATCAACGAGGTATCTATCTTGGCTTAGGACGAGCGCTAACGTATTAGTTGATCCAAGAAGGATCAAGTAAACTCGCCTCTGTTCCATCGGGTGGAGGAGCTGCCCCCGCTGCGGCGGGCGGTGCTGCTGCCGCTGCTGGCGGTGAGGCCGCACCCGCTGAGGAGGAGAAGGAAGAGGAGAAAGAGGAGTCTGACGAAGATGTAAGGAAACGTTTATCGATGTCTCTAATGTTTAGATGGGATTCGGACTGTTCGATTAGAGCTCAGGAGTCTAGTATCTACGCAAATAGAGGAATCTTTCCGGTTATCATTCGTCTTGTGATGTCTGCTTTCTGCGCATGTCTACCTTATTCGCATGTCTGCCGCCCCAAGTTACACCCACCACCCAACCTAATTTATTATGGACTGCCTCTTAACTCCATTACCTTACGTTGAGCCTGCCTTTTACCCAGTATTCAATCATTCTACGGTCTGCAATCGATTGTATGTATGACCTCAGTGACTCACAGCGCGCAGCTCAATTTTGTTCATATGTAAAAACTTGGTATTGATGTGAAACGCTGGATCTCCGAGATCACCGATGCTATTATTATGTTCTACCTAGACCTAGAAAGGATAGTGTGCACCGGAGCAAGCGTTTGTCCAAACGTCTGTGCTTGTAAAGTTAGGTATTGAGCTGACCCGCCAGTCGCGAAGTCAAGCAGAAGTCCAAGAACAAGTACGGAGCTAACTAACGGCATTCCCACCAACCTCTCCAGCAAATCTTTATAACCCAACTCTCGCCTTTCCCACCATCCCATGATATCCACTCTCCTCCTCAGGCGTAACAAATCCATCCGATGTCCCCGGCGTAGACTCATCTCTAGTCCCCGGACTCTGTCCCTCAGTCGAATTTCCAGAAGTCGTATCCTCGACCTCATTCATATGCAAATCAACTCCATCGACGAGATGGGAGTCTTCATCAACTGAGTCATTCGGTCGCGGGATGTATTTCTCGAACCAGGCTTTAATGAATCTAGCCGAATCCTTGGGATATCGTTTCTGTTCGTCTTTGTAGTCTACATATGTTACCCCGAAACGAGTATTATATCCCTCAGCCCATTCGAAATTACTACCCATCAGAACGGAATCTCACGCAATAAGTGTTAAATGGACTAGGCAACCAAAACGGGAATGGAAGGGAAGAGACGGGAAGGGAGGGAGGAATACTCAAGTAGACTCCAAGCCATATATCCATGGACTTGTACCCCGTCAAGGTTAATAGCATCTAACATCGCATTCAAGTATCCCTTATAATAACGAACTCGAAAGGAATCATTTAGGACTTCTGGAAGTTCAAAGTTATTCTCATTCGGAATTGAGACGCCGTTTTCGGTGACGTAGATGGGTAGACCATATCGTTTCCATGCCCAATTCAGGATCTTCCGAAACCCCCAGGGCACTAAACCTCAGCCATCTGTACAGACAAACAGAACAGACTCCACAAAAGGATCGGGGAAGGGTTTCCCGGAATTGGGGGTGGGGGGATACCATCTTGCAGCCAAAACGACTCAGCCTGAGGACCTAACTCCTTCCCATCAGATCCAATCTTAGTAACCTCGACATTTCCCAAATAATCCCCCTCTTCCGGCGACGTGTGTTTTTCTTTGATATAGTCGGACGTATACGTGTTCATCCCATAAAAGTCACTCGAGCCTTTTAACAGGGCGGATTCTTCGGCGGTAAAGGGAGGTAGACGGGAGCCGAGTTGGGATTTCATGCATTGGGGGTAGTCGCCTGTGAGATAGACTGGATCTGCGTAGTGGCCTATCCAGAACTCTAAACGTCGTTGTGCGGCTAGAAATAAGTAAACGTCGGAGGTAACAGCTTTGAACAGGACTGGCTTGTGACAAGTCCTGAACACAAGCGGAGGACAAATATAATGGACAGATAAGGGGGATACCATCTCTATCAGCAGGAGAAAACGGCTCACACCAATCCCCATTAAGCGTAATCCCAATCACCCCCTTCTGACCACCCTGAAACTCCCTCCGATACACTTCCACAGCATACCCATGACTCAACAAAAGATGATGTCCCACAACCCACGGCTCCCTCGAACTATCCCCCTCAGGACACCTCGAGCGATCAGAACTCCGTCCCGGGGCAAAGACCCCCGTACTATGTCCGTGGCCACAGATCACATCGGGCTCGTTGAATGTGATCCAGTGTTTTACCCGGTCGCCGAAGGCGGAGAAACACACGCGGGAGTAGTGTACGAAGTCCGGGATTACGGACCGCGAGAGGAAGCCCCCGTAACGATCTTGCAGGGCTTGCGGGAGGTCCCAGTGATATAAAGTCTGTAAGTAGTGAGTTAGTGAGATTGATTAAAGGGCACGGGGAGGAAGTACCACGAAGGGGATTATGCCTTCTTCGAGGAGAGCATTGATGAATGTGTTATAGAAAGCGATGCCCTCTGGGTTGATTGGATCATCTTGTCCGCCAAGGGGAATAATCCGTGACCACGACAGTGAAAAGCGGTAAGTCCGCGCACCTATCCATTAGCCTCATGCCCTTTTTAATGTATTTCCTACCGTACTGTTTCAAGAGCGCAATATCTTGTCTCCACTTATGATATGAATCACAAGCAACATCGCCGTTACTGCCATCGGCAATTCGTCCAGGGGTAGCACAGAAAGTATCCCAAATCGAGGCTCCCCGACCGTCTTCTTTCGCTGCCCCTTCGATTTGATACGCCGCACTCGCGAAGCCATTCAAAAAGCCTTCTGGAAGAGCCATCCTAGAGTCGTTTCTCAATCTGATTGAATCTTGAAATGAAGATACAAAGTGTAAAACTTGATCAGGACAAAGTGCTGAGAACTAAAACACGGTTGACGGTGACGAAGGAAGGTATTTATGGAGAAAACGGCTCCAGAGGCCCGTGTCAGCGGAATGAATAAGTCCAGCCATTTACTTGGTCTGGGGACTGCAGGATTACAGACTGAGGGACGTGGACGCACAGCTAAAATTGTGGGAGACTTTGTCCGGGGAATTTTGGATGTCGGGGAGTCGCGGATGGCGCACACAGGGGCGATCGGCGCCACCAATTTTTGTGGCTGGAATCGGGTCGGCCAAATTAAGACCCGCCTCGAACGGATGATATCTTGTAGGTATCTATCTCCCTTCAATACACTTGCCAGCATACCCATGACTCAACAAAAGATGATATCCCACAACCCACAGCTCCATCGAACTAAACTAGTTCTCTACCTCCCACCCAGCATCGATTAAGGGATCTACCGTTTGACAATACGAATATAGACGTCCGTCGTTTGCGTACCCTTTAACGTCATTCCATAACATAAATCCGCAGACGAGTCCTTGAGAGAGAAACGACTCGTCTCTTTTTGACTTTCCTTGAACGACGATTGGTGTGCCGCACACTCCTTCCCTGATTTTTGGTTCGCCATTAATGACTTCAGAGCGCACTGCATAAATCCCTTGCTCAATTTGAAGATAGCGATAACTCGACGAAGGGCCGGAATAAGGCTGCTTTACTCCCGGGCCTATGACCGGATTTTTTGGACCTGCGCGAATTCCGGAATAAAACATCCGTTGTCGACCGGTATACGCTGAATCTATGACTACAAACTGTCCGAATGTCAACAGAGAGGAGTGGTGAAGTTTCTTCGCAGTGACGTTAACGTCAAGGAACTCATTTGAAAACTCATAATCAGTTGTCGCCAGACTAATATCTTCCCCAATACACGCTTCCCAAGTCCCCACCATCCGTCCGCTATGATAAACTGTCTTATCATTTACATCATCCCATCCATAACTGGCAATAGTGAACCGTATATCATCTTGACGACAGACCTTGACTCCGGAGTTTGAATACATCGTAACCTCCTTCGTGCCTCCATCATGTGCTTTTGGCGAGTGACTTTCTAACAGAATACCAGGGCGCAATTTTGCGCCATTCTCCGGCGATAGATAGTCCGTGTTGTCACATGTTCCGTCCATTTTCGTGGGATTTGGAACGACGGCACGGGCATGACGCCTGAGGAGGAGCGGGCCATTGGTGTATCCTACGTTCATATTACCAAATCTTTCTGGGAGACGTTCGATTTCAATGTTGAATGAGGTGACGTCGGTCTCTTCCAACTCGAAAAGGAGCTGGAATGGATAGGTGGAGACGTGTCTTGCGCGGCGGACCTGATTGAAGACAAACTCCAGGGACGAAATTTTTGGGATATGACAGGGTGCCAAATCTCGCTCAACGTCTTTCGGCAGGCGAGGAGCTTCAGCCGATCCTCTGTATCCAATGAAATCTACTCCAAAGGGATACGGTTCTCCGATCATATGAAACACGACAACTAAACCGGCGGCAAGGAAGCACTGTTCCGATTCCACGGGAACTTCCTTCCTGCATTCGACAACGCAAAAAGGGACGGACACATATACTGATTCCGCCTGAGGATACCGATGAGTGATTGCGTTAATCAATATATCCAGCTCTGGACTACGGATAGGTTTGAAACATGAAAGATCCTTGTCCCAGAATGAGAAGTTGAGGTCGAGGTCACAGTCTTCTATTGAGTATGGAGTCGGCTGCGGGATGAGGTTTGGATGTGGAAGTGGACATGGATCCGACGGTCTGGGCTTCGCTCTTGATTTCTTTTGGGGTGAGAGACTAACTCGAACGCGGCGTGTCCGGGGTCTGGTTGGGGTGACTGTGAGAAGCGTAGGCTGAGACATGGTTGAATTTGAGGCTGATTTTGGTGTATAGCAGTTGAAAGTGTGACAAGGTCCGTGGTTTGATGATAGATGTAGTGTTGATGGGGTTTTGGCGGTAGTAGTGATGCAATATTTGGAGTCGATGTGAGCAACAAATGAAGGAATGTGACAATGTTGAAGCCGGCTGGCTAAAGGGTAGCCTAAGGGAATCAGGGGGTAAACGGCGAGGGTACCCAAAAATTGTTTAATTATCTCGATATTCAATATTTATGGGCGCAATTATCACCCCCTGGCATCTCGGACTCGACTGGAAGAACGGCCGTAAAACCATCTGGAGGTGGTTTTAAATTTTTTGGAAGAATTGGGCAATAGTTTGGCTAGCTGCCATCTTTATTGATGTGTATGTAAAGTGGCGTTTCATCTCCACCGTGGCTTGCAATCCCGAGGTTTATGGCTTAACTCTGAGACCCCCACAATCGATCCCCCACATTTGTTGGGATTACGGACCACGTCCTCGATGACCCGGCACAATACATATTCCCATCAGCTAACCACTTGCCGCCCCGTATCTTCGTATCGTCGGCCTGCTCTTGCTCCCTCATTATCTTCCGAGTACCTCTTACGGGAGTTCGTTCCGAGGAATCAGTGCCCGGTATCGAGACCGCCATGTCCGGAACTAGTTCACCGACCTCGCCGACTTGTGGATGGGTATTACTCCCGGAATTCCACTCCCCGTCGACACCTCCCCCACGTCAGCGGTCCAAGGCACGTAACAAACCGTGTTTGCGCAGGCAGTGTTTATCGCAGAATTGGGAGTGGAAACAATATGTTGAGGGAGAGAAGCTGGGGGATACTGCGGAGGAGGAGGGATGGACTAGAACGAAAGTGCCTACGGAAATAGTCAGCGATTTACTTGATGCAGGGAGGATTAAGGACCCGTTTATTGATCGGAATGAGGAAGGGGTGCAATGGGTGGGAGAGAAGGATTGGATTTATCGGACTACATTCAATGTTGACAAAGAACTCGCAGAGGGCGAGAAAGTGGACTTAGTCTTCGAAGGATTAGATACCTTTGCTGATATCTATCTCAACGATAAACTCATCTTACAGTCCGAGGTACCCGGCTTCACTTCTAAATTAGGAATGTTAACCGTAGAACATGTTCCATGACCATCGAGTTCAAGCCACGAACCAGATCAAGGAGGAAAACACGCTTTCTATAATATTCCACTCGGCACTGAATAAAGGACGCGAACTCGTCAAAGAAAAAGGAGACTTGAAATGCTGGAATGGAGAAGCTTCTCGTCTCTACGTTCGTAAAGCACAGTACCACTGGGGCTGGGACTGGGGTACTTTCCTTCACTTCTGTTTCATTTTCCGCAATAGTCCTCCTTCTAAACAACTGTTGACGGGTTTAGGACCAAGGATAATGACGTGTGGTCCATGGAAACCCATCTCCCTCGAAATATACAAATCCCGCATCTCAGATCTTCACTTCCCAGTCCACCTCTCCGAAGATCTCACCTCCGCGACCGTGTCATATACGATTAACTTAGACTCTGCCCCATCAGACTCCACAGTTCGAGTCGCGCTGTATAAACCACCGACAAAGTCCACGGGAAAGGGATTAAAAGATAAGACCACTTTGGTATACAGCGAGACTATCCCTGCCGACAATACCGTCCAGGGAACATTTACCGTTGAACATCCCAAACTATGGTATCCGTATCAATATGGTTCGCAGCCATTATATGAGCTTGTGGTGGAATTATATCACGAGGACGTTCTCCTGGATACTCAAACCAAACGGCTCGCATTCCGCCAAGTCAAACTTATCCAACGTCCTCTGAACAAGGATAATTCCGAGTCCGAGGAAGGAACAACATTCTTCTTCGAAATAAATAACATCCCCATCTTTGCCGCCGGAGCAAATTGGATCCCCGCTTCCATCTTGTTAACCCATCTCACATCCCAGCACTACCGCTCCCTCTTAACCCTCTTCGTTAACAGCGGGATGTCCCTCCTCCGCATCTGGGGCGGCGGAATCTACGAATCGGAGACACTATACGATCAAGCAGACGAACTAGGAATCCTCCTCTGGCAAGACTTCATGTTCGCCTGCGGCCAGTATCCTGCCAACGACACTGGGTGGTTAAACTCCGTGAAAAGGGAGGCAGAGACACAAGTAAAGAGATTGAAATGGCATCCGTCGATTGTGTTGTATGCTGGGAATAATGAGGATTATCAGCTTGCTGAGGCGGAGGGATTGGGATGGGATCCCCGCGACAGGGGGGACCCCGAGAAGTGGTTGAAGGGAGGGTTTCCGGGACGGTATGTTTATGAGAAGGTGTTGCCGGAGGTTGTGACTAAGTGGGTCCCCGGCATGGAATATCATCCTGGTTCGCCTTGGGGTGGGGATGGTGCGAATGATTCCAAAGTCGGGGACATACATCAATGGAACGGTACATCATCTCATCCCTCACCACATCTCTTGTCTTTTCTCCGTTTCTTGCACGTAACGTTTTCCTTCTTTAGCTAGGACTCCTAGTAATCCTCTAGTATGGCACGGAAACCAACTCCCCTACCAATCCTATCCCTCCCTCCCGGGCCGTTTCGTCTCCGAATTCGGCATCCAAGCGCTCCCGCACACACGCACCTTAAACACCTTCATCACCTCCCCCCGCGAACGATACCCCCAAAGCCGGACCATTGACCAGCACAACAAGGCGACGGGATTCGAGCGCCGT
>Ga0302325_10021717_pt1 | contig 13434 bp, 12 predicted proteins | sample Palsa_T0_2_FD_201948 | JGI IMG/M metagenome (GOLD analysis project Ga0302325, IMG submission 201948) | Peat permafrost microbial communities from Stordalen Mire near Abisko, Sweden - Palsa_T0_2 | ecosystem: Environmental > Terrestrial > Soil > Palsa > Peat permafrost | place: Sweden: Abisko... | reverse complement strand
CCCTTCCCCGCCCTAGGCGGAGCCGAAGCCGACACCGACGCCGACGCCGACGCCGACCCTGACCTCCCCGTCCGCCTCGGCTTCGGAATCGCGATGATGTCCTCGCTCGCCGATCAGTTCGCGATCGACACCGGCACGAGCGGGACCGAGGTCCGCATGCGCTTCACCCTGCGCGGGGAGCCGGCGGCCGACGGTGATGACCTGTTCGACGTCGCCGGGCTCCTCGAGGCGGGGGAGGTGCCGGTCGGCGACATCGTCCTCGCGCTTACGCCGGGCGTCCCCGCCGGGTCCGTGCTCGGCCGCTTCGTATCGCTGCTCGCCGCGCGCGCCAGCCTCTCCATCGACCGCATGTCCGACCTCCAGCTCGTCAGCGACACCCTGGCCCTGCACGCGCCCCGGCGCGCGGTCGACGGTTGCTTTCGCGTCGGCGCGGCGAGCGACGAGGCGGGTCTCGATCTGCGCGTGGGTCCGCTCCAGGCCGGCGGTGGCGAGGCGATCGTCAAGGACGCGACGCTGGTGGGGGTGGGGTCGCTGTTGCATCTGCTGAGTGATGAGGTTGTGTCCGAGCCCGCGGGCGGCGGCGGGCCAGGGGCGGAGGTATTACGGCTGCGGCTCACGCGGTCCCCCGGGCGCCCGTAACCACGAACCGTCATCCTTGTCGGGCGATGTCGTCCCGCACCTTCAGCCACGGCTCCTATCCCGCGGCGCGGCTCGCCGCCGAGCGCGAGGAGACGGTCTCGGTCTGCCTGCCCGCGCGCGACGAGGAGCGGACGATCGGCCCGATTCTCGAGCAGCTCGTGCCCCTGCGCGAGCTCGGCGCGGTCGACCAGATCGTCGTCGTCGATCACTCGACCGACGCCACCGCTCGGATCGCACGCCGGTACGGAGTCGAGGTACACGACCAGGAGGCGCTGGCCCCCGAGCTCGGGCCTGTGCTCGGCAAGGGCGACGCGATGTGGCGGGCGCTCCATGTCCTCCGCGGCGAGGTGGTCTGCTTCCTCGACGCCGACACCATCGGCTTCGGAGCACATTTCGCGTGCGGCCTGCTCGGACCGCTGCTCTGCGAGCAGGGGATCTCGTTCGTCAAGGGCTTCTACCGCCGCCCGTTCCGGGTCGGCGACGTCGTCCTCCCCGACGGCGGTGGGCGCGTGACCGAGCTCACGGCCCGGCCCCTGCTCGACCTCTTCTATCCCGAGCTCGCCGCCATCCGCCAGCCCTTGGCGGGCGAGATCGCCGCGCGGCGCGAGCTCCTCGAGCGCCTTCCCTTCGTCACCGGCTACGGCGTCGATGTCGCGCTGCTGCTCGATGCCTACCGGTCCGTGGGTCTCGACGCCATCGCCCAGGTCGACCTCGAGGAGCGCCAGAACGCGCACCAGTCCCTGCGCGATCTGGGGCCGATGGCCTCCGCCGTCCTCGAGGCGGTGGCCTCGCGGCTCGAGCGCGAGGGGCGCCTCCGGGGCCCGCTCGCCGCCGGCCCGCCCGTCGAGCGCCCGCCCATCGGCGGGCTGCGCGCGGTGGCTTAGGTGTGGAGCGGGATCGACTGGGCGAAGTGGAAGGCGTCGTCGGGGTCGTAGGTGCGCTTGACCTTGGTCAGGCGCGCGAGATTCGACCCGTAGTAGGCGCGCTGCCAGTCCTTGAGCCGGGGGTCGATGTAGTTCTGGTACGCCCCACCGGTCGTGTAGGGCGCGAGCGCCTGGGCGGCGGAGGCGAGCCAGCCCTCGCCGGCGGCGAAGGACGGGCCCGAGGGCACGCTCCCCCAGGTCACGGTCGCCTGGATGGCGCAGATCGCGCTCCGGTGCACGAACGCCGTCGCGCCCGCGGGCACCCGGTTCACCGCGCCGCCGTAGGCGTCGAAGGCCAGTCCGCCGCCCAGCCCGGGATGCTCGGCGCGGAGATGCGCGACCGCCTGCGCCGCCGCCGCCAGCCCGGCGCCGGGTAGGGGCTTGCCCACGTAGGCCGACTTGGCGGCGTAGGCCGAACGACCCAGGACGCCCGCCGGGTTCTGGCTGCTCAGGTGGCACTCGGCCACGCTCTTACCGTCGCAGCCGGCCTCGACGAGCATGAGATGGAGGTAAGGGTCGGGACCACCCACGAAGGTCGAGGACGGCGCCGAGCCGACGGTCGAGACGAGCTTGTTCACGAGCGAGGTGAGCGTGCTCTTGGCGCCGACGAGGACGCCCGTGCTCCGGACCACGAGCCCGCTGCTTCCGGCCGAGAGGAGCTGGAAGTTCGACCACAGCGCGTCGGGCGTCCCGCGCAACCAGGAGATCCACCCTCCCAGCGCCTCGGTGGCGGCCGCCCAGGGCCAGTCGACGGTGAACAGAGTCAGCTCGGGCGGGATCGGATGGGCGGTGAAGGTGAAGGATGTGGCGACGCCGAAGTTGCCGCCCCCGCCGCCCCGCGAGGCCCAGTACAGGTCCGAATGACTGCCGCCGTCGCAGGTGAGCAGCCGGCCATCGGCGGTGACGACCTTGAGCGACCGGATCGCGTCGCAGGTCAGGCCGTACTGGCGCGCGAGGACGCCGATCCCGCCGCCCAGGGCGAGCCCGGAGATGCCCACGGTCGGGCACGAGCCGCCGGGGATGAGGACGCCGGCACTCGAGAGCCGGTCGTAGAGATCGACGAGCCGGGTGCCGGCCCCGACCTGGGCCGTGGTCGGCGCGCCCTTCTTCTTGGTGACCTTGACCGTGCTCATCCGTGTCACGTCGATCACGAGACCGGAACCGGTCGAGTACCCGGCGTAGCTGTGACCCCCGCAGCGGGGGATCGGGCGGATCCCGTGGGCAAGGGCGAAGTCGACCGTGCGCTGCACGTCCACCGCCGAGGCGCAGTAGGCGATCGCCGCCGGGCGGACGGAGTCGAAGCGCGGGTCGAAGAGCTCGCGCGCCGAGGCGTAGCCGTGATCGGCGGGGAGCACGAGGCGCCCGGAGAGCGAGCTCGCCAGCGACCGCCAGGCCGCGGCGGTGGGGGGCGCGTCGGCAGTGGCCACCGCGCGGCTCGCCACCCGGCGCGCCGCGCGCACGGGAGTCGTGCTCCCGCACGCGTTCAGCATGGGCACGCTCAGGGCCGCGACCGCGGCGGCGCCATCGCGCAGGAAGCGCCTGCGGTCGACGGCAGCCGTGTGTTTCTCCTCGCCGATCCGTGTAGCGTATTGACGCGTGTCCCTGCTCACCCGCCCGCACGACGGATACCTCGCCGCCTACCGGCGCCACTTCGCGAACCCCAGGCGCGAGCGCGGGTTCCTGAGCGCCGTCGGCTTCACCACCACCTTTGCGATCGTGCGGGTCATCACCCATTCGATCAGGGCGGGCATCGGGCCCTTCCACAATCTCAGCACCGGCGGGCGCCACCTCCACCACTGCACCTTCGGGATCTTCGGCCTGCTCGGCCTCGGCTACCTGTGGACCTACCAGATCGCCGTCGGCATCCATCCCGGAAACCGCGCGGCATCGCGGGCCGCCGCCGCCACCTACGGCATCGCCGGCGCGCTCACGCTCGACGAGTTCGCGCTCTGGTTCGACCTCCAGGACGACTACTGGACCAAGGCGGGACGCAAGAGCGTCGACGCCGTCGCCATCTTCGGCGGGTTGCTGACCATGGGCGTCGCCGGCCGCGGACTGGTGCGCGAGTGCCTCAAGGCGCCGGAGGCCGGGCTCCACGAAGTGGAGCGCCACGAACACGAGCACCACGAGCACGAGCAGGAGCAGCACGAGCACGACCACCCGGAGCCGGACGCCCCGACGGGCTAGCGGCGCTGATCGCAGCTACATCCAGCGCTTGCGCCGGAAGTAGATCCAGAAGCCGACCGCCGACAAGACGAGCAGGCCGAGACCAAACACGATGAAGGACCACGTCGTGTTGAGGATGTTGTTGGTCAGGAAGGAGAAGTTCTGGCCGAAGAACCCGGTGAGGAAGGTCAGAGGAAGGAAAATCGTGGCGATGACCGTGAGCTGCTTGTTCACCTCGCCCTGGCGGTTGGCCACGGTTGAGAGGTACATGTCGGTAGCGCCGCTGAGCAAGTCCCGGTAGGAGTCGACCAGTTCCGAGATCCGGATCATGCTGTCGTAGAGATCGCGAAAGTACAGGCGGTCGTCGGCTTCGAGTCCCGGAAGGTCGGCGATTCGCTCTGCGTCGCGCGCAAACACATCGCGCATCGGAGTGATGACCCGCCGCATCGCGATCAGATCACGCTTGAGCGCGAAGATCTGCTGGAGGGTCGTCTCCGTCGGCTCCTCGATCACGCCCTTCTCGAGCGCGTCGATGTCGTCGTCGGTGCGATCGAGCACGGGGAAGAATGTCGAGGTGACGGCGTCGAGGATCTTGTAGACGAGGAACTGCTCGCTCCGCACCGTGTTCGCGAGGTACCGCTCTCGGAGGGCCATCAGCGGCGCGAACGGGCGCCGGTGGATCGTGATCACGTAGTTACCCGAGATGATCACGTGCATCTCGCGCAGCAGCGGCCCGCCCGGTGAGGTCCCCGGATCCACGCCGTAGACGACGACAAAGACATAGGAGCCGTATTCCTCGAACTTCGGACGCTGGCTGAATGTCCTGGCGTCGTCGATCGTCAGCGGGTGGAGGGCGAACTTCTTTCCGAGTCGCTCGAGCTCCTGCTCGGTCGGACCTTCCAGATCCAGCCAGAAGAATCGACCTGCGCTGAGGTGATCGTGCAGCTCAGCGCTTTCGGAATCGGTGAAGCACGGAACCTTCTCCCCCAGGTCGGGATTCGCGTCGGGCGGGTCGGAGTGCGGACGCGCCTCCACGCCTCGGATGATATGTGGCAGGCGAAACTGGCCGCTCGTCCCGAAACTGGGGGACAAATTTCGGCCCGACGTCCATATCCACGCGGCCGTACTGCGGCGAATCTGAGGCTCCACCGATCAGCGACGAGAAGGAGCCCGCATGGCGGTCGAGCCGAAGCTCAGAGACGAGGAGATCACCAGCCTGATGGAGATCCCCCACCCGACGAAGGGAATCGGCGAGTCGATCTACGGGACGACGAAGGTGTTCCCGGACTATCAGGCCGAGCCCGGCGAGAGTTACCTGGGGATGGTCCACGGCATCGTCCACGAGTCCTCCGTGAGCTTCGTGGCCGTCCTCCTGGCCATCCGCGCGCTGCGCAAGGGATTCGACTCCGCCCTGTACTTCTTCGGGATCGGGTCGCTCAACTGCCTGGCCACGCGGGGTTTCCCCACCGTGGGCAACGAGCTCTTCCCGGGCATGCGCAACGAGAACTCCCAGCTTGCCAAGTTCATGGAGGAGGGCGGCAAGGTGTACGCGTGCCGGCTCGGCCTCGCCCTCCACGGAGCCCGCGAGGAGGACCTGATGGAGGGCGTGATCCCTTGCCACCCGCTCGATCTCCAGGACGCGATGATCGAGTACGCGCGCAAGGGCGCGGTCATCAACACCACCTGGATGTTCTGAGCCGCAGTGGAGCTCTCGCTTCGGGCTGAGCTCGCCGTCCGCGGCCTCCGCGCTGCGCCGCCGGTCAGGCGCCGCGCGGGAGCCGGGCCGAGCGACGACGGGCACTGGCAGCTGGCTGGCGGATGCGCCGCGACACTTCCGCTCGCGCCCACCTCGCCCTTCGCCCTCGACCCCCACGGACGTCTGACCCGGGACGGGGTGGTCGTCGAGGACACCATGGTCGAGGCGGTCGAGCGTCCCCGCTTCTACGACCTCACGACCGCGGACGGCGTCCCCTTCGACCAGCTCGCGCGTCTCCACGGCCGCGACGTGCTCGCGACCACGGTGGTCCAGACGTGCATCCGCTACACCTCGACCGAGACGCGCTGCCGGTTCTGCACGATCGAGGAGTCGCTGCGCGCGGGCGCCACTACCCAGGTCAAGCGGCCGGCCCAGCTCGCCGAGGTCGCGGCCGCCGCCGTCCGTCTGGACGGCGTGACCCAGATGGTCATGACCACCGGCACCTCGGCGGGCGCCGACCGCGGCGCCAAGCACCTATGCAAGTGCGTGCGAGCGGTCAAGGAGGCGGTGCCCGGGCTGCCGATCCAGGTCCAGATCGAGCCTCCCGTCGAAATGTCATGGATCGACGCGCTGAGCGAGTCCGGGGCCGACGCGATCGGGATCCACATCGAGTCGCTCGACCAGGAAGTGCGGGAGCGCTGGAGCCCCGGTAAGGCCACCGTCCCCGTCGAGCGCTATGAGGAGGCGTGGGCCCGCGCGCTCGCCGCCTTCGGCCCGAACCGGGTCTCCACCTACCTCCTGGTAGGGCTGGGGGAAGACCCCGACGAGCTCGTCGCCGGGGCCGAGCGCCTGATCGAGCGGGGCATCTACCCGTTCGTCGTCCCCTACCGGCCGCTCGAGGGCTCGCTCGCCCACGCCGACGGGGTGGGCGCGCCGCCGGCCGCGGTCCTGGCCGAGGTCACGCGCCGCGTCGGAGCGGCGCTCGCCCGGGCCGGGATGCGGGGACGCGACCAGGTCGCCGGATGCGCGGCGTGTGGCGCCTGCTCGGCCCTCCAACACGCCGGTGGGTGAGCGCCCGATGGACGTGATCGAGTTCCTGGGTGGACCCCCATCGAGGGTCGGTCCGCGCCTCGGGGCCGCCGCGCCGCCGCTTGTGGTCGTCGACGCCCGCGACCGCGAGACCCGGATGCGGACCTACCGCGAGCTGCGGCGCCGGGCCTTCGTGGAAGAGCAGCGGCTCTTCGCCGGGGACGACAGCGACGAGTGGGACGAGCATCCGGCCACGGTCTTCCTCACCGCCCTCGCCCCGGACGGCTCGGTCCTCGGCGGGGTGCGCATCCACCCGGCCCGGGAGCACGGAGCCGAGCTCGGCTGGTGGCGCGGGAGCCGTCTGGTGGCGGCGGGCGGGCCGGGCCTGCGCCGCGGGGAGATCGGGGAGGCGCTCGTTCGCGCCGCCTGCGCCCGCGCGCTCGACGCGGGCGCGATCCGCTTCGACGCCCACGTCCAGGCCGCCCAGGTGAGGTTCTTCACCCGTCTGGGGTGGGAGAGGATTCGCGAGATCCCGGTCGCCGGTGCCCCTCATGTCCTCATGCGCTGGCCCGTGCGCCGCATCGCCGAGCACGCGCAGGCGACCAAGGAGTCGCTCGGCGAGCTCGTCGGCCCGCTCCTCCCCCACGACCGCTGGCGCGGCGATGACGGGGTCCCGGTCGCGGGCTCGGACGTGATCGCCTGCACCGACGCGATCACCCCCTCGATGGTCGATCGCGACCCGGCCTGGGCCGGGTGGTGCGGGATGCTCGTAACCGCAAACGACCTCGCGGCCATGGGGGCCTCGCCGGTCGGCGTCCTCGACGCGGTCGGGGGTCGCGACGCAGCCCACGTTGACTCCGTGCTGCGCGGCGTCCGCGAGGGCGCCGAGGCCTTCGACCTCCCGGTGCTCGGGGGCCACACCCAGCTCGGCGTCCCCGGAGCGCTCACCGTGACCGGCCTCGGCCGCGCCGCCGAGCCCGTACCCGGCGGCGGCGGCCACCCCGGCGACGCCGTGTGGGTGTGCGCGGATCTCGAGGGCGGGTGGCGCCCGGGCTACCACGGACGCCAGTGGGACTCGACGTCTCGCCGCACCCGGGCCGAGCTGCGGCCCATGCTCGACCTCGTGCGCGAGACGCGACCGCGCGCCGCCAAGGACGCGTCCATGGCGGGCATCATCGGGACGGTGGCGATGCTCGCCGAGGCCTCGGGGTGCGGCGCCGAGATCGACATCGCGCACATCCCCCGGCCCGACTCGGCGCTCATGGCCGATTGGCTCACCTGCTTCCCCGGCTTCGGCGTCGTCCTCGCCGAGGCCCCCGGCGCCGCCGCCCCGCGCGGCGGCGGCGCCGTCTGCGCCGGGTGCGGCAAGCTCACGGCGCAGGCCGGCGTCCGCCTCCGGTGGCCGGACGACGAGATGACGACCGCGATCGCCACCGAGGCGATCACCGGTCTCGGACCCGCGATAGGAGGATCCCCATGACCGAGCTCACGATCGCCGCCGCGGCCGCGCCCTTCAGCCGCGACATGGACCTGTGCCTGCACACCATCGAGGAACTGATCGCCCGCGCGCGGTCGCAGCGGGTGGGTCTCCTCGTTCTCCCCGAGGCCGCGCTCGGCGGCTACGTCGAGACCCTCCACGGCGACGCCGACCCGCCCCCCGCCCTCGACCCCGCCGGCCCCGAGCTCGCGCGCGTCGCCGAGCTCGCGGGCGAGATGGTCGTGTGCGTCGGCTTCTGCGAGGAGGGCGAGGGCGGGGCTCGCCATAACGTCGCCGCCTGCGTCTCGGGCGAAGGCCTGCACGGTCTGCACCGCAAGGTTCACCTCCCCCTCGACGAGCACCGGATGACGACGCCGGGCGACAGCCTGGCGGCATTCGACACGCCGGTGGGCCGGCTGGGGATGCTCATCTGCTACGACAAGGCGTTCCCCGAGGCGGCGCGCACGCTGACCCTGGACGGCGCCGAGGTCCTGTGCTTCCTCTCGGCGTGGCCGTGCAGCGCCTCGAACGCGGCGCCGCGCCTCGAGGACGACCGCCAATGGCGGCGAGCGGAGCTCTGGGACCGCGCCCGGGCGGCCGAGAACTCGCTCATCGTCGCCTCGGCCAACCAGACCGGGAGCTTCGGCCGGCTGCGCTTCCTCGGTGGCGCCCGCGTCGTCGGCCCCGGCGGCGACCTCCTCGCGCACACCGGGGTGGAGCCGGGACTGGCGCTCTGCACCCTCGATGTCGCCGAGACGCTCGAGCGCGCCCGGCGCGCGCTGTCGCCGATCAGGGACCTGCGCCCCGACGCCTACCGGGTGGCCGAGCCCGTGCCCTACGCCTAGCAACGCGATGCCCTCGGTCGACTTCACCCTGCGCTGGCCCGACGGCGCCGTCCAGCGTTGTTACTCGCCCTCGACGGTGATCGAGCAGGCGCTCGTGCAGGGCGGCGTGTATCCGGTGGCCGAGCTGCTGCGCCGCTGCCGGGCCGGTCTCGAGCGCGCGAGCGAGCGCGTGCGGGAGCAGCGGGGGTTCGCGTGCACCGCCGCCGCCGAGCAGCTTGCGGCGATCGAGGAGCGTGCCCTGGGCGTGGGCGCTGGCTCCGGCGGTCTGGTGCGCGTGGAGCGCGTGTGCCGCGAGCGGCCGCCGCTGCGGTATCCAGGGCCCGAGACCCTGGGCGGGCACACCGAGGCGATCGTCATCGGCGGCGGCCAGGCGGGCCTGGCGGTGAGCTACCACCTGCGCGAGCGCGGCGTCGACCATGTCGTGCTCGAGCGCGACCGCTTGGCGAGCTCGTGGCGCGAGGCTCGCTGGGACACCTTCTGCCTGGTCACCCCCAACTGGCAATGCCGTCTCCCCGGCCACCCCTACGCAGGCGATGATCCCGACGGCTTCATGGTCAAGGACGAGATCGTGGCTTACGTGGAGGGGTTTGCCTCCTCGTACGCTTTGCCGCTCTACGAGGGCGTGAGCGTCGAGCGCGTCGAGCGGGTCGAGCGCGGCTTCCGCGTGCGGACCTCGCGGGGCGAGCTCACCGCCGACCAGGTGGTCCTCGCGGTCGGCGGCTACCACGTCCCCGCCGTGCCGCGGGCGGGCGAAGCCCTGGGGCCGGGGATCACCCAGCTTCACTCCTCGAGCTACCGCAATCCGGAATCGCTCCCCGACGGGGGCGTCCTCGTCGTGGGCAGTGGACAGTCGGGCGCCCAGATCGCCGAGGACCTCCACCTCGCCGGCCGCGACGTGCATCTCGCCGTCGGCAGCGCCCCGCGCGTGGCCCGCTTCTACCGCGGGCGCGACTGCGTCGCCTGGCTCGAAGACATGGGTCACTACGACATGCCGATCGAGGACCACCCCCAGGGCCTCGCCGCTCGTCGGGAGCCCAACCACTACGTGACCGGCCGCGACGGCGGGCACGACCTCGACCTCCGCGCCATGGCCCGCGACGGCATGGGCCTGCACGGACGCCTGCTCGGGGTCGAGGGCGGCGCGCTCACCTTCGCCGACGGCCTGGCCGCCAGCCTCGACGCCGCCGACGCCACGGCCGACCGGATCAAGGACGCGATCGACCGGCATATTGACGCGGTGGGAGTCTCGGCCCCTCTTGAGCCGCGCTACGAGGCGGTGTGGGAGCCGGCGCCCGGCGACGCGGCGCGCCGCCTGTCGCTCGCGCTCGGCGAGCTGAGCACCGTGGTGTGGGCGACCGGATTCCGCAGCGACTGGTCGTGGGTCCGCGTGCCCGCCTTTGACGGCGCCGGCTATCCCACCCACACGCGCGGCGTGACCACCGTTCCCGGCCTCTACGTGCTCGGGCTCCCGTGGCTCCACACCTGGGGCTCGGGCCGCTTCGCGGGGATCGACCGCGACGCCCGCCACGTCGCCGACCACGTCGCGGAGCACCGCGCGGTCGAGGCCCGGGCGGCGTAGGGGGGGCGGGCGAGCTTCGCGCGGTGCGCTCCGGTGCCGACGCGGGGGCGGGGCGGCCGGGCGGCCACGGGGCGAGGCGCCGGGCGGCCGCGGGGCGAGGCGAGCTTCGCGGGCGGGCGGCGAGGGGGGCCGTGCTGCGAAACGCCTGACCCTCAGGCCTTTCGCAGCCCGCCCACCGGCAGGACCGCCGATCCCGACCGGGGCGACCCCCCACGGGGCGACCTTCGCGGGCGCGGGTTACGAAACCCTCGCCAGACAGACGAAAGTGAACACAACCCCGGCTCCGCTCCGCCCCGACCCTGCCCCCCGGCCCCGACCCTGCCCGACCCGACCGACCGAACCGCCCAACAGCTACGATCGCGCCATGCCCGACCGCCTCTACTTCACCGACTCCGACGAGGCCAACGCGCTCATCGCCGCTGACCCGATGGCCCTGCTCGTCGGCTTCGCCCTCGACCAGCAGGTCACCGTCCAGAAGGCGTTCGCCGGGCCGCTCGCGCTCAGGCAGCGCCTGGGCTCGATCGACGCCGGCACGCTTGCGAGCGCCGACCTCGAGCCTGTGTTCCGGGCCAAGCCGGCCATCCACCGCTTCCCGGGCGCGATGGCCAAGCGCGTCCACGACCTCGCGGTCTACATCAACGACGAGTACGACGGCGACGCCGCCCGGGTGTGGACCGACGCCCCCGACGGCGACGCCCTGCGCGCCAACCTCGGCGCCCTCCCCGGCTTCGGCGAGATGAAGATCAAGGCGCTCGGCGCCGTGCTCGCCAAGCACTTCGGCATCGCCGCAGCCGGCGAGCTCGTCCCCTGGCACCCCACCCTCGGCGACGTCGATTCACCTCAGGCGCTGGCGGATTACCAGGCGACCAAGCGGGAGCACAAAGCCGAGTGGTCCAAGGCCAAGGCGGCCGCGCGCTAGCGGATCGCCCCGACCGCGGCGGCGCGCTCTGACGACCGGCGCGGCGATAGCCCGAACGCCTCGGCGATCAGCTCATACGAGCGGCGCCGCGCCTCGTGGTCATACATGATTGAGACGACCATGAGCTCGTCGGCGCCGTACTCCTCGACCACGGACTCGAGCGCGGCCCGCACCTGCCCCGGGTCGCCGGCGATCGCGCGCCGGCGTCGCTCACGCGAGCCACCGGGCGACGCCCCGGCCGACGCCAGGAACCTGAGCGCCTTCTCCACCGGCGGCACCGCGATGAGCCGGCCTTGCTCCAGCATGCGCATCATCATCTTGCTGCTCGAGGCCAGGCGCTGCGCCTCCTCCTCGGTCTCGGCGCAGATCGCCCACACCGCCACCGCAAGCTCCGGGCGCGCCGCCGCCGCCCGGTACTGCGCGGCGATCGAGGCGCCATCCGCGTTGATGAAGTCGGCGAAGGCGTAGGGCAACCCGACCTCGGCCGCCCAGATCCCGCTCTGGGGGGAGGAGCCGAGCAGCCATGGCTCGGGTCGCTCGGGGAGGCCGGGAAGGGTTGTGGCCAGACGCACGAAGGGATGATCGGCCGGGAGGTCGCCGTTCAGGTAGCCGAGGAGCTCGGCCATCTGCTGGGGGAAGTCGTCGGGTGAGGCGGTGCGGCGGTCGCGCTGGAGGGCGAAGGTGGTCATCGGATCGGTCCCCGGCGCCCGCCCGAACCCGAGGTCGATCCGTCCGGGGAAGAGCCCGCTGAGGGCGCTGAAGGTCTCGGCCACCTTGAGCGGGCTGTAGTGGGGCAGCATCACCCCGCCGCTCCCCACCCGGATCGTCTCCGTGGCGGCGGCGATGGGGCCGATCAGCGCCTCCGGGGAGGCGCTGGCTAGGCCGGGGGTGCCGTGGTGCTCGGCGACCCAGTAGCGGTGGTAGCCGAGCTCGTCCGCGAGCCGGGCCAGGTCTACCGACCCCCGCAGCGCGCCGGCGCCCCCGAGACCCTCGGGGATCGGCGACTGGTCGAGGACGCTGAGACGAAGGGCCATGCCCTCAGATTCTGGCAGGGACGATCCGCCGGCCCCGGACCGTCAGGGCCCGAGGGGCCCCAAAACCCTCACCTCCACCACTTCCGTTCGCGCGCCTTGTCGGTCCCCCCCGTCGTGTCCAGCGCGTCGAGCTCGGCCAGGTCCTGAGCCGAGAGCTCGAAGTCGAAGACCTGCGCGTTCTCGGCGATGCGCTCGCGGTGGGTTGACTTGGGGATCACGATGCCGGCGCGCTGGAGGCCCCAGCGGAGGAGGACCTGGGCCGGCGTGCGCCCGAGCCGCTCGGCCACCTGCGCGACCTCGGGACCGGACAGGTACTGCCCGGTCCCCAGCGGGCTGTATGCCTCGATCGCGACGGCGCGCGCCTCACACGCCTCGAGCAGACCCCGCCGGTACTCGAAGGGGCTGAACTGGACCTGGTCGACCACGGGCGGGCTGGTGGCGACGGCCATGACCTGTCCGAGCTCGTCGGCGCTGAAGTTGGAGACGCCGATCGAGCGCGCGTAGCCGCGGTCGCGGGCCGCCTCCATCCCCGGCCACGCCCAGGTGGGTCCGCCCTGCGGCCAGTGGATGATGTAGAGATCGACCTGGTCGACGCCGAGGCGCTCGAGGCTCTTGGCCGCCGCGGCCTCGGGATCCCGGTTCCCCGGGTAGAACTTGGTGGTCAGGAAGACCTCCTCGCGCGGCACGCCGCTCTCGCGCAGACCCTGGCCCACGCTCTCCTCGTTGCCGTAGGCCTGGGCCGTGTCGATGTGCCGGTAGCCGGCCTCGAGCGCCCAGCGCACGGCATCGACGCACTCGGGCCCGTCGGGCACCTGCCACACGCCGAGGCCGAGCCGCGGGATCTCGTTCCCGTCGGCGAGCGTGCGAACGCGCGCTTCTCTGGTCACGGATTCTGCTTGTTCGGGCATGGCCGCCTCCTCGAATGGAAAACGAATCTAATCAACCTAACTCTTCCCCCTAGTGCACCGTTCCTGAAGTCCCTTGCGCTCTGACGGCGTCTGGACGCGCCTGACCGCGTCCGCCGGCCCGGCAAGTACGCCCGGTACGAGCTGGGCCGGCGGACACGCCCAGTCACGCCCAGCCACTCGTCAGATCATCAAGGGATTTGCGGAACGCTGCACTAGGGC
>Ga0302325_10021714_pt1 | contig 13434 bp, 11 predicted proteins | sample Palsa_T0_2_FD_201948 | JGI IMG/M metagenome (GOLD analysis project Ga0302325, IMG submission 201948) | Peat permafrost microbial communities from Stordalen Mire near Abisko, Sweden - Palsa_T0_2 | ecosystem: Environmental > Terrestrial > Soil > Palsa > Peat permafrost | place: Sweden: Abisko... | reverse complement strand
ACGAAATCCTTCAACTCCTTGCTGGGCTTAAAATGGGGTATGCGCTTGGCGGGAACTTCGACACGGGCGCCGGTTTTCGGATTGCGCCCGATGCGCGCGCGGCGCTCGCGAGTGCGGAAACTGCCGAACCCGCGAATTTCGATTTTGTCGTTTTTTTGCAGAGCTTGGGTGATGCTCTCGAAAATAATCTCCACCACCTCTTCCGATTCCTTGCGGGGAAGCTCCGTCGTGCGGAGTACATCCTCGACCAGGTCGGCCTTGGTCAGCGTGTTTGGTTTGGTTGCGGTTTTTCCGGCGGCGCTCTCCATGGGCGAGGCGACCTCCTTCGTGTGATTCATCTTGTGTGGATCAGCCCGCACGGCCGCAAAGAAAGGCCAGGCACGCTGCCCGCAGAATACACCGAAAGATTAATTCCGGCAGCAAGTCTCGCGCCCGCGGGTTCGGGCGAGAGCTTATGGCGTCCTCAGCTTGGCCTTGATGGCGTCGCCGATTGTGGCCGTGGGCGATGACTTGGGCATGGCCGCCTTGGCCGCATGGAACGTTTCCATTTCTACCCGCTCGGCCTGTTTATTGGCGGCGCGATAGCTGATGCTGATCTTGCGCTGCTCCGGATCCATCTTGATAAGCTTGAAATCGAATTCCTGCCCGGCGGCGAGAGGGCCAAGCTTGCTGGAATCGTGCATCTGCTTTTCGCGGTCGCCCTTGGAGCGCCGTTCCTCAATTTCTGAGATGTGGCAAAGTCCCTCAACCGCCGGCGCCAATTCCACGAACGCGCCGAACGTAGCCAGTCGCGTCACTTTGCCGCGCACGATTTCGTCCACATGGTGCTGCTGCATCCATTCGACGGCCGGATCGTGCAGCTGCTTGATTCCCAGCGACAGCCGGCGATGCTCGGCGTCCACTTTCAGAACGCGCGCTTCCACGTGATCGCCCTTTTTGAATTTATCGGCGGGGTTATCCACGCGCTCCGTCCAGCTGATGTCGCCAATGTGGATCAGGCCTTCGACGCCATCCTCGATTTCGACGAAAGCGCCAAAATCGGTGACGTTGCGCACACGGCCGTTGATCAGTGTTCCGGCGGTATATTTCGCTGCCACGCCATCCCACGGGTCCGGCTGTGTCTGCTTCAGGCCCAGCGAGATGCGGCGAATATCCGGCCGAACTTCCAGGACCGCAACTTCCACCTCGTCGCCGACTTTCACGATTTTGGAAGGATGCTTCATGCGCCGCGACCACGTCATTTCGCTGACATGCACCAGGCCTTCGACGCCGGGCTCCAACTGAACAAACGCGCCGTAATCTGTCAGGCTGACGATGCGGCCTTTCACGCGCGAGCCGGCGGGCATGCGTTCGGGAACGGTCGCCCAGGGATCGGGAATCAGTTGTTTGCGGCCCAGCGAAATGCGTCCGCGCTCTTTCTCAAACCGCAGAATCTGCACGTCGAGCTCGTCGCCGGGCTTCAGAATTTCCGAAGGATGTGTGATGCGTCCCCACACCATGTCGCTGACGTGCAGCAGCCCGTCCACGCCGCCCAAATCCACGAACGCGCCATATTCCGTGATGTTTTTCACTTTCCCGTGGATCACCGCGCCTTCCACCAGCGTGGACATCACCGCTTCGCGATTGGCTTTCTGTTCGTCTTCCAGCAGCACCCGCCGGCTCACCACCACGTTGCCGCGCTTGCGGTTCAGCTTCAGGATGCGAACGGTGACTTCCTTGTCCTTCCACGCGTCCAGGTCATGGACGGGTTTCAGGTCCAGTTGAGACGCGGGCAAAAACGCGCGCACGCCGATATCCAGCACCACGCCGCCTTTGATGCGGTCCACCACTTTGCCCGTAAGCGTGGTGTTGTCGCGATGCGCCTGCTCGAGCTGCTTCCACACCTGCCGCTTGTGCGCGCGAAGGTGCGACAGCAGCGCGTAGCCGTCCTTCACTTCGCCGAGCTTTTCGACTTCAATCGTCTGCCCCGCCTGGAACGGCAGCGGCATTCCCAGTTCCATCAATTCCTGTGCGGGGATCAGGCCTTCCAGCTTTCCGCCTACGTCCACCACAACGCCCGCTTCCACGAACGCCACCACGCGGCCTTCGATGGTTTTTCCTTCGGCGCCGGCCGGCGCGGGAGTGGCGTATTGCTCGAGGAGCTGCTCCATCGGAGCATTTTCCTCGGAACCCTCGGAGCCTTCCGCGCTTTCGGTGCCGGCGGCGGCCGTTTCTTCCGCAGTGGCAGCGCCGTCATGATGATCGCCGGATTCCGGCACAGCCGGAGATTCGGAAGCCAGAGATTCGCTAGCATGACCAGAGCCGTCGCCATCCGTGCCCGCGTGTGTAGCGCTTGGCGGAGCGGCGGGAGTTGACGCAGCCGCGCCATCCGCGGGCCCGGCGGCGTGCCCTGCCGTGTCCTGTTCGGCTATGGAACTCGGGGGAGCGGCGGCTTCCGCGGGAAGCACAGCTTCGTGGGAATCCGAGCCGGCTTCATCGGGCAGCTCGGTCGCCGTATCGGCGGAAGCGAGAAGAAGGTTGTCGTTAACGTCGTTTTGCGATGGCATGCAGGCCTCCCCTGCCGTTCTGTTTCGTGCCCTGCTCACCGAGGATACCACCTCGCGGTGTCTAACCCAGAGGGGAAAGCAAGAAGAGAACGCGAACAGCGAATCGTCGCTGTCTTGGGTGGATATTACGCGCTCCGCAAACGACTTGTCAACCACCGCGCGGGTTTCCTTACTCCGCGTACGCACCATGCCGCGCTGCGATCCGCTACCCCGCTGCGGCAGTCCTCTCCGCCATGGCAAACCACACACATCGGTGGCCGGTTGCGCCATTCGAACAGTTGCGTTATGACACGCCTTTGCTAGAATTCATGCGATTTGTTTTTTTGAGTCTTATGGCTGTGGCGGGGGAAGGTACGAATTATGCCGACGCAAGTGTGGGCGGACAAAGACGCCGGAGAGTTTTTTCGGGAACTACAACGCGGCCAGGACCGTGTTGGCGTAATGGTCTTTCTTTGCGGAACTGGAATCACGCCTAGGCCGAAATCAGGCTCAAGGCGGGGGCGAGTCGACTTGCGGTTGTTCATGGAGGAAAAGCTTAATAGCATCCCGCAGTGCAAGGTCCACCTCGGCGAACATCGCGATATGAGTGCCGCGCACAAAGCTGCGGTGGGTCGATCCTCTAATCTCGCCACCTATGAGATGGATTTGGCGGGGAGAAGGAGAACCGACCTAATTGTCATCTTTCCGTGCAGCCCGGGGTCGTTTGCGGAGCTTGGCATGTTCACCCTCCGGCCTAAAATTGCCCGCAAGATGGTGGTGTTCGTAGACAAGAACCGGTATTCCGAGAGGAGCTTTCTAGGCGCGGGAGTACTGAAGGAAGCTAAACGCAAGGCCGCTCGCATCCACTTCGTCGATTACCGAGACCGTCCCGTCATCTGGAATGCTATCAATGAGGAAATCAAAGAGAAGAAGGCTGATAAGTACAGAGGGCAAGCGGATTCCTAAAGGAGGCAGTGCGGTGGACGAAGTCCTCATTCTTTACCTCGTCAACTTGTGGCAGCCTGTCGAACTCGCACGCCTGCGCAAAGAGCTTAACCGCTACCATCCTCGTGAGGAGGGATCGAAGCCCTCACGGGTTGTCGACCTTGATGCAACGGTTAAAAAGCTGCTCTTAAGAAAGTTGATCCTTCAGGCCAAAGGGAGGTATTCCGTTACGCTCAAGGGGCTGGAGAGTGTCTCGGCGTTGGGGCTTGGTCGCCTCCGGGACAAGTTCAGGCTTTTCAATCTAAAGAGAGCGATGTAAAGTACCAGGGCGAGTGGCGGTACCTCAAAGGTCTCGCGGAAACAACAAGAGACTGGTTGGCGTTTCGCCAACCACAGGGCGCTTGGCTAAGCATGAAAGGCCACGAGCGCGTGCTGTTGTTTTTCAACACCACGCGCTCGTGGACGCATCAAGGCAGGAGAGGTGAATGACGGACGCATCTCTAACTGGTGAGGTTCTCGTATTCCCGCCACTCGTTTCCTACAATACGCAGAAGGATTTCAATGCTGCCCTTGCCACTTCGGCATGCGTAGAGCACAGCGACGTCAGTGCATGCGAGCGCTTGGTGCGCGCGGGGCTCCCTCCCATTGCCTCACCGACAACCATGGCTCTGCTATTGGGGATCAGTCCGAGGCTGATTACCGCTATGGCATTCTTTCCGGATAAATACTATCGAGAATTTCGGATCAGGAAAAAAAGTGGAGGAAAACGGATTCTCCATGCCCCAAGAGCCTTTCTAAAAACAGTGCAAAGATTCATCCTCAGCAGTGTACTCGAGACCCGGCAAATTCCTCCGAACATAACGGGATTCGTTAAATACCGCAGCATCATCGATAACGCGAAGCCTCACGTCGCGGCAAAATACGTGTTGAACATAGACCTCAAAGATTTTTTTGCCTCGGTGCACACTCCGACGGTGACGCGACTCTACAATGATATGGGTTTCTCGGCGCCGATGGCGAACGTGCTGGCCAAACTTTGTACGTACAAGAACTCGTTGCCCCAAGGAGCGCCAACTTCTCCCTACCTCGCAAACCTCGCATTTCTTAAGGCCGACGCTTCAATCGAACGGCTGTGCAAGAAACTGTCGGTAAAATATACACGCTACGCGGATGACCTCACATTCTCGCGCGCCACGAAGATCCCAAAGAGCTTCCTCGAAGATATCCGCGCAATCGTAAGGCGTTCCCACTTCGAACTAAACGAAAAGAAGACTCGTCACTCGCGCCCCGGCCAAGCAAAGTATGTAACGGGCCTTGTGGTTAACCAGAAGATTCAGCCCGACCGACAGAGGAGACGGAAAATTCGTGCGATGTTTCATCTCGCATCGACTAATCCCAGCGCGATGAAGAGCAGACAGCACGAACTCATGGGTTGGGCGAGCTTTGTGAATTCATACAACCGCGCTCTTGGGACGCGTTACCTGAGGATCGCGCATTCCATCCAAGAGACGGCAGTGTCCTAAGCTTCGATTTTGCGAACCTGCGTCGGGCGGTATGAATCGCCAGCTCAAATCACAGCGGTGATCCCGTCCGGCAAAAAAGACGGGTGATATAATGTTGCTGTGCGGACGAATCCAATTCGGGTGACTGCGGCTGTAGCGACCAGCGCCGCTCCGGTGGCGAACGCCGCCCCTGCCAACGTCCGCCCGGGAACCCGATTATTGGCGCCAGCAAACTCGAACGCGTCAAGTCGGAACGCCACACCCCTGAACGCGAGCGCGAACGCCGCAAACCCGAACGCCACAAGTTTGAATGCTACAGGCCCGGCAAGCTTGAGGAGCGCCCATCGGGCGATGGTGCGAATTCCAGCCTCCAAAATCCTCAAAATTGCGGCTTCCGAAATACCAAAAGTGTAGCGCGTAAGCTTTTCCTCTTTTTGACCAACTTTCGTCCCCCAAAACGCTTCGTTTTTCGCCACAACAATTTGAAATCAGGACGCCGCCGGAACGCGCGGCGAGCTTCTCCTGATCGCAGTCTTCGCCGGAATCGAGATGCGTCGCGCCGTCAGCCGGAATTATTTTTTCAGCGTCGCGGGCCAGTTGAGCAGCAGCGTGATGGCGCGCGAGTCGGGGGAATCGGCGGAGGTGACGGCGAGGAAGCGCGCGCCGTCGGGAGTGACGTCGAAGAGCGGCCCGGCGAAAAGCGGCTGGCTGAACTGGAAGAGCGAGCGAATGGCCGACACCTCCAGCGAATTCGGCGCCAGCGTGATGTCGGCTTCCGTCAGCCGGTCATCGAGCGTGAGAAAGAAAAGCTGGTTGCTGCGGCTCCAGCGCGGGTCCCATCCGCCGTCGTGCGAAATCTGATATTTTCCGCCGCCGGCGGGAAACGGGACCACGTAAACTTCGGGGCGGCCGGTCTCATAGGAAAAATAAGCGAGCCAGCGGCCGTCGGGAGAAAAATTGGCGTCGAACTGATCCGCGCTTACCGCCGCTGCGGGAACCAGAGTGTGGTCGCCGGCCAGCGAGAGCACCCAGCTTTCTTCGCGATTGGTGGAGGTATTGAAAGCGTCAAAGGAAAGAAAGCGCGCATCGGATGACCAATCCACGGCGGCGGGGGTGCGATAGCCGGGCGGCAGGATGGTGAGCACCTCGGGCGCGCCGGAGCCGTCCGCGGGCTGGCGAAAAATCGCGGGCTGATCGTTGGAATAACCCGCGTAGGCAATGGATTTTGAATCCGGCGACCAGACGCACCAATATTTATCTCCGGGGCCAAAGGTGAGGCGGGTGCTGACTCCGCCGGCCGCGGGATAGGCCCACAGATCGTTTGTGGCGGGCTGCGCTCCGGAAATGCTGATGAGCGCGCGCCGGCCATCCGGCGAAATTCGCGGCGCGGAGTATTGCGCCACGTCGCCGAGAAGCGCCTGAGAATTTCCCGCGCGGTCAAACCATTGCAGCCGCGCGTCGGCGGAGCCTCCCTGATAGGCCAGCACGAAATTTCCCGCAACCGAAAATGCGGACGCTCTGGCCACGGGAACCGCCGCGCCTGAAAGCGTTGTAGTCGAGAGGTCAAAGGGCTGAGCGAACACCATGTCGCCGCGAACGAAAAGCAGGTAACCGGCGGCATACGCGGGATACAGCGCATTTTCCAGCAGCACTTTCGAATCAGACGAATCGAGCGAGCCGAGTTCAATGCGCTGCGGGACGTGGCCGGCAAGGGCGACATAGAGGAAGTGTTTGCCATCCGGCAGAAACGCCGGCTGCGTATCGCCGGGATCGTCCTTTTGCAGATTCGTTGCGAAAGTGGCCGTGCCGCCCGCCTCGGGAATTCGGTAGATAGGTCCGCCGCGCGACATTTCAAACAGGATGATTCCGTCCTGGCTCCACGCGCCGCGGCTTTGGTAACTTGCTCTGCTCAGAATCTGTACCCCGCCATTCACGAGGTCAACCGTTTTCAGTGCGCCGTCCGCCACGAAGCCGAGAGACTTGCCGTCGGGCGACCAGAAAGGCAGCGCGGCATTTTCCGTGCCGGGAACGCTGGTAGCTCGATCGTCCGCCAGCGGACGAACCCAGATGCGCGTGACGCCTTGCTGATCGGTGGCGGTGAAAGCCAGCTTGGCGCCGTTCGGAGAGACGGCGACCGGTCCAGCGCCGAATCCGAAGGAACGGAAACTGGTTCCCGGAGACGGAGGAATATAGGCGACCATCGGCGCCAGCTGCGTCTTGTGCGGGCGCAACATGATCAAAGCGCCCAAACATGCAACAAACGCGAGTACCGCAAAACCGGCGATGAGCTTCCATGTCAAGAGTCCGGCTGGCGCGGCAGAGGATACCGGAAGCGGCGCGGGCAAAACGGCTGGAGGCTCCGCGGGCTGGGGAGCAGCTTCGGTTGCCGGCATTTCTTCGACGGCAGACCGAAATTCGCCGATATTGCGCAGTCGAAGAGCGGGATCCTTGCGCAAGCAGTTCTTCAAGAAATCCAAAACTTTCGGCGAGAGGCCGTGCGGAAGAGCATTCCAGTCGGGATTTTCCGTGGTCACGGCCGCCAGTGTGTCCGTGACTGTTTCTCCACCGAAGGCCGGTTTGCCGGCCAGCATTTCATATAGCAGGCAGCCAAATGACCAGATGTCGGTGCGGTGGTCCACCGGTTTGCCGCGCACTTGCTCCGGACTCATATACGGAGGTGCGCCCAGAAGAACTCTGGCCAGTATGGCGACGCGGTTGGCCGTTTCGGAAATATCGGCCTCGGGCGCGGCAGCTTCGCCTTCAAATGCGTTGGCGAGCCCAAAGCCGAGAACCTTCACCGAACCATCCGGCAGCGCTTTCACGTTGGCCGGCTTCAAATCGCGATGAATGATGCCGCGCTCATGTGCGTAAGCCAGAGCGTTGGCGATCTGCGTGGCCGTGGCGAGAGCTTCCGGAATCGGGATCGCGCCTTTGCCGGTCCGGTCCGCCAAGGTGGAACCTTCCACAAACTCCATTACCAACGCTCGAACTCCGGCCGATTCTTCCAGGCCATAAATGGAAGCGATATATGGACTATGAAGAGAGGAGAGAATTCTGATTTCGTGCTCGAACCGAGCCATGCGTTCCGGATCGCGCGTAATTTCTTCGCGCAGGAACTTGATCGCCACGATGCGGCCGAGCGCGAGGTCTTCCCCTCGGTATAACGCGCCGGTGTTGCTGCCCCCGAGTTTCTCGTGGACGAAGAAATGCGCGATGGTCGTGCCTGTCATAGAGGGGCTGGGAAGCCGCGGCTCATGCTACGCAAGGCGGGTTCAGACGTCAATCCGAGTCACTAAAATTCAAGTACCGTCTATAGTATTGTCTTGAAAGGAATTATCAGCCGGTAAACCTGCCGGCGTGGCGAATTTCGCGGCGATAATCCGGGGCGGTCATTTCGATTGTGCGGCACATCTCGTAGAGGCGGGAGCGAATTCTGCTGCTGATGCGGTCCTCCAGCTTTTCCTCGCGGGGCATCTTCTTTTCATCCGGCTGGTTAAGAAAATTTGTGGTGAGCAGAGTGATGCGGTTGGCGTTATAGCGCGCGTTAAGAATGTGGCCCACGGTATCCAGCACCCATTGCGAGGGCTTGCTCGCGCCGAGATCGTCCAGCATCAGGACATCGGCGCGAAGCACCGGCTCGAGAACGCCCATTTCCGTGGACTGGCTTTCCGCGTTGTAGCTGTCTTGAATCTCTTTCAGGAGCTCGCGATAGTCGTAGAAGAGGCCAGCGTGTCCGCGCAGGACGATTTCTTTCAGCGCAGCCACCGCAAGATGCGTCTTTCCCGTGCCACATGGCCCCATCAATAACAAACCATGATCAATGCCCACCGGAAAGTCGCGCGCCAGCGATTGCACTTGTAACTTAGCTTGCTGCAGGCTGCGATGCCACCCAGCGATCTCAGGGGAAGACCCTGCATAGTCGTTGTCAGTTTCGAAATTATCGAAATCGCAGTGACGATAACGGTCCGGCACGCGCGCGCGGTCGAGCAGCCGCGTTACGCGATCTCCGTCACCACATCCGCAGCGCACGGCGACTCGCGGCAACCCAAGTCCAACACCGTGGCTGGGATTCCACCCCTCGACTACCAGCGCCTTATCGCCGGCCGCATTCGCCTGCTTTGCTACATTGGCTGAAACACGCACTTCGCTGGGCGAAACAATCGCATCGCCCTGAACAACCTTCCATCCGCTGCCGCCGCAAATCGGACAATCAACGCGCGCCATGCAGCAAGGATAAGCGCGCGGCGCGAAGCGCGCAACAAGAGCGTGCGGGTGCGCGCGGTGGAAAACTTGCGCGCTGTGAAAATCTGGGCATGCAATGCACGATGAAAAATAGTCGTCAAACTCCGCGACGGGCCTCGCGAGCTACGGGTGATGTCCCCACGGGGCCTTCAGCTAGATGGCGCGCGAGCGTTGCGGCGATGCCCAAAGCTTCCTCGTATCCGGCGATGCGTGTGCCAGTCCCATCCCGTTTGCACACAGATGCGACAGGGATCGCTACGTCTTCTGGACTCGTTGGCCCGAAGTTGACCTCCACAAGACCGCCAAAGAGCGATACGGCACCGAGCAATCGATTGTCGTTAACGAATATTGCAGCTACATGCGATTCAGGCCATGAGGCCAATTTCCCCGGAAGGTAAACTTCGCGGACGAAATCTGGAATCTCATTGGCCATGGATCCTAAGATGAACTTGCGCAAGTGGTCGAATCTCTTGGGATCCGCGATTTGTTGATCCAGCTTGATGGATGCTAGCCCGCACGCTATTTTTGCGATCGCGCGGAGCACTCTCGCGTTGCGATATCTGAGCGCGAACCAATGTGTTTGGCCGGCAGCAACCTCCGAGGACTCCCATCCCGCATACTTGCCGAACTTGTGCGTCCTGACATAGAAGTGCACAAGGCGCGCAAACTGCGTTGCCTCGGCGCGGGTTCGGGCTCTGATGTAGGGCCTTTCGTCGAGCGCCAGCGCAACTCTAGGCCAGAAATCATCGCTTAGGCCAATCTCGTGTACTTCTTCAGTTTTGACGGGAATTTTCCGTTTCCGGATGGCCTGCTCTGGCGCGTCTCGGAAAATGGGGGTTATGGCTCTAACCAAGCGGTCCAGGTCCTCTGGCCTGAGCCCTCTTCGGCGGACTTGCTTGGTTTTCCTGACATCGATTTCTATGTAAGGAAGAACGGCTGGCAAGTCATGGCCCGCGCGAAATGCCAGTTCGCTGTATCCGCCGAGAGGGTGGGGTCCAATCGAGTACAGGGACTGCAAGGATCCGCTCGACGGATCCCGTCGTTTGTCCCGCCCCTTCGGACTTGCGCCATCGATTAGGTAGATGCTGTAGATGGAGCGCCGAGAGAGTTCTGTTTCTGCGACCGAGATTCTGTCCTGGCAGTTTCGGCACGCGGGAACGGTTACATCCCTGGTGCCGCCAATTGCTCTTGGGAACACGTGGTCACGCTCGACCCCCGCGTTATCAAGTTGACACCATGTGCATGGCGGAAATTTAGGCTGATCGCCCATACTTCCTCGATTATTTTTCGACGCGGATGACCCTTGGAGGATTGGCGCAGACAATGGCGGAGCGGGAGGCGCGTTCGCCGCGGCCAGGAAGGCCTGAGGCAAATTCGGCGCGTACGAATTCCATGAACTGGTCCATCTGCTTGCCCATTTCGGCCATTTTATCGCGCATGTTGAGGACGACTTCGATGCCCGCAAGGTTGACGCCCAGATCGCGCGTAAGCGTGAGGATAACTTCCAGTCGTTCGAGATCCTCGTCGGTGTAAAGCCGCGTGTTGCCGCGTGAGCGTGAAGGTTTTAGGAGGCCGGCGCGTTCATAGAGCCGCAGCGTTTGGGGATGAATCTTGTAGAGTGTGGCGACGGCGCTGATCATGTACCCGGCGCGAGCTCTCTTTTTTGCGCGAAGCGGCATATGCGACGCTCAGGAAAGAACCGCGGTCTCAAAAATATGCGCCCGCGGATCTGTGGGTTCCAGCCGCGCCAGCTCGCGCAGGAGTTCGCGCGTTTTTTCGTCCTCGGGACGCGGCACCACCACCTGAACTTCGACGTACTGGTCTCCGCGGCGGCCATGGTGGCGGACGGAAGGCGCGCCTTTTTCGCGCAGCCGGAAACTCTTGCCGCTGTTCGTGCCGGGCGGAATGCGGACCAGCGAGCGCCCGTCCACCGTGGGCACTTCAACTTTTGCTCCCAGCGCGGCTTCGGTGATGGTGATGGGAATGCGCGTATAGATGTCGTCGCCGCGGCGTTCGAAAAACGGATGAGGTGCCACGCGCGTGATGATGTAGAGATCGCCGGGAGGGCCGCCGTTCGTTCCGGCATTGCCGCGGCCCGCCACGCGAAAGCGTGAACCATCGCCCATGCCGGCGGGGATTCGCACCTCGAAGGTCTCGGTGCGAAGGATGCGGCCTTCGCCGCCACAGGCGCGGCAAAGTGTGCGCGAGCGGCCTGTGCCTCCACAAGCCTGGCAACCGACCTGGAAGCGCATCTTCCCGGCCGTGCGCGTTACCTGGCCGGTGCCGTTGCATTCCCGACAAGGCTGTGATTTGCCGGTGGCAGTGAAGCCCGCGCCGTGGCAATCCGGGCAAACATCCTGGCGCGTATAATGGATTTTTTTTACCGCGCCACGGATGGATTCGGCGAAGGAGATTTCGATTTCGTATTCGAGATCAAGGCCGGGTTCCGGTTCATCTTCCCGTTGGACATTGGGACCGCCGCCGCCGCGAAACATCTGGCTGAAAATATCGCGAAAGCTGGCGTTGCCGCCACCGGCACCGCTACCACCTCCAAAATCAAATCCGCCAAAGTCAAAGTGTATCCCATCGGGGCCTTGCGCTCCACCGCCCGGCCCCGGCATCCCCTGGCCGACATTGGACCCCGCGAAGCCGAATTGATCGTATGTGTCCCGCTTCTTCTTATCGGATAGAACTTCATAGGCTTCGGAAATCTGCTTGAATTTTTCCTCGGCGGACTTATCGCCGGGATTCAGGTCAGGATGATACTTGCGCGCGAGCTTCCGATAAGCCTGGCGAATTTCCTTTACCGCAGCGGAGCGCCCGACGCCCAGCAGCTCGTAGTAGTCCTGTTTAGTTGAAGTGGGCATTGCCTTCCGCGGCTATTACTTCGATTCCACCAACGCCAGGAAATCCTCGAGCGAGAGCGGCTGGCCGTCGGGGACGAACTGCCGATCATTTTCGTTCCACGTTCCCAGGTAAAAGGTGGTCGGGATGAAGCTCTCGGCGTCCACCATCTGGGGTCTCTCGGCCGGCTCGAGGACAGGCAGCATTCTGACGCCCTGTCCGGTTTCTTCCTCTTCCTTGCCATTCACAAAGACGAATGAATGCTCGCTGGGGGAAATTCCCTTGACGGCTACACCCCGGTGGGAGGCTGTGTACTGCTTCACCTGGTTCAGCAATTCAGTATGGTGCATGCTGATCTCCTGAAATTAAAGTTTGGCCCAGCCGTCATTCAGCTCGGCCAGCTCGCGAGTTTCCCGCTCCTGTTCTTCGTGGTGGCGGCGTTGCTCTTCGGTGCGCGCGCCCATGCTGGCTTCTTTCTTGCTCGCCCGATCCATCCAACGGTCAATCCACTGAATTTTTTGGCTGACGCCGGCGGCATCGGATCGAAAGCGCAGCAGGGTTCCCGTGATTTCCACCGAGCGAGGAGGAAATTCGGGAGGCGTCTCTCCCTGCATTTCGTAGAAGAGCCGCCTCCAATTCCCGCCGGGAGAACCGCTGATGGGAACCTGAATCAGGTAATAATTTTCCCGGACTTTTTGGACAGCCTGCGGCGGCCCAGTTCGCCGAATTTCAGTGAACGTGACGCCGCTCATGCGTTCCCGTGCTCCGCGAGAGTCATGTTCGGGAGCCTAATTGGGCTTCTTGGAATCGTCCACGTCAACGAACTCCGCATCCACGACATCTGACGGCTGGCCTTGAGTTCCGGCGCCATCCTGACTGCCGGAGGGCCCACTGCCGCCATGTTCCGCGCCGCCCGGTCCCGGCTGTGCTCCGGCTGGTCCGGCTGCTGAAGCCCGATAGAGGACCTCGGCGATGTGGTTCATGGCTTTCGTCAGGTTCTCGGTGGCCGACTTGATGCGGTCCGCTCCGCCTTCGTTCAGGGCCTTGCGGCAATCCTCGATAGCTTCCTCGGCGGGCCGCACGTCCGCGTCGCCAAGCTTTTCGCGATTTTCGCGAATGAGTTTTTCCGCCTGATAAACGGCAGTGTCGGCGTGGTTGCGTGCCTCAATCTCCGCGACCTTTTGCTTGTCTTCGGCCGCGTGCGATTCCGCTTCGGCGCGCATGCGTTCCGCTTCTTCCTTGGAAAGCCCGGACGAAGCCGTGATAGTGATTTTCTGCTCTTTGTTGGTGGCCTTGTCCTTTGCCGAGACGTTCAGAATGCCGTTAGCGTCGATGTCAAAAGTCACTTCGACTTGCGGCACGCCTCGCGGCGCGGG
>Ga0302325_10021713_pt1 | contig 13435 bp, 13 predicted proteins | sample Palsa_T0_2_FD_201948 | JGI IMG/M metagenome (GOLD analysis project Ga0302325, IMG submission 201948) | Peat permafrost microbial communities from Stordalen Mire near Abisko, Sweden - Palsa_T0_2 | ecosystem: Environmental > Terrestrial > Soil > Palsa > Peat permafrost | place: Sweden: Abisko... | reverse complement strand
GTGGCAGGCGTTGATCAGGCCGGCGGCGGAAATGATCGCGGTGCCATGCTGGTCGTCGTGGACCACCGGGATGTCGAGCAGCTCCTGCAGCTCGGTCTCGATGCGGAAGCACTCGGGGCTCTTGATGTCCTCCAGATTGATGCCGCCGAAGGTCGCGCCGATGTTCTTGATCACGGTGATGATCTCGTCGGGGTCCCTTGACGCGACCTCGATGTCGATGGAATCCACGTCGGCGAAGCGCTTGAACAGCACCGCCTTGCCTTCCATCACCGGCTTGGAGGCCAGCGCGCCCAGGTCGCCCAAGCCAAGGATGGCGGTGCCGTTGGAGATCACCGCCACGAGGTTGCCCTTGGAGGTGTAGTCGTAGGCGGCGTCGGGGTCCGCGGCGATGGCGCGGACGGGCACGGCCACGCCCGGCGAATAGGCCAGGCTCAGGTCATGCGACGTCGCCATCGGCTTGGTCGCCACCACGGCGATCTTGCCCGGGCGCGGGTATTTATGGAAGGCGAGGGCTTCCTCGTCGGTGAAGGTGATCTTCTCGGAATCGGTCATTGTTCGCCGGCCAAAATTGAGCCGCGCACCCTAGTCGCGAGGGCGTGTGATCACAACCGCGCTATGGCGAAGGTTTTGCGGCGGATCAGGTGGTCCTCGGCCGCCTCAGTCGAACACCTTGCGCACCGCTTCAGTGGCCGCCTCGGCGTGCGCGGCGTCGTGAATCGCCTGGTTCTTGGCCAGGTGGGCGAACATCTGGATGCCGAAGCCGCCGTCCAGGTCGTCGGTGATCCGCCGCTTCCACGGCCGCCGGATGATCTGGGTGGTCAGCCGGCGCGTGGTCCGGGGCTGGCTCATGATGTGGTCGGCCAGTTTCCAGGCGCGGGAGAGCAGCTGATCGCGCGGCAGCACCTCATTGACCATGCCCCAGTCGAGGGCCGTCCTGGCGTCGATGCGCTGGCTGGTGAGCAAAGCGTAGGCCGCCCGCTTCACGCCGAGCAGCTCCTGCAGACAGCTGTGGATGCCGTCGCCCGGAACCGACCCCATGGTGAAGTGCGGGTCGAAGATCACCGCCTCCTCGGCGCAGAGGGTGAGGTCGCACATCAGGCAGATCTCGGCGTGTGAGGCGTGGCCGTTGATCACCCCGATGGTCGGGATCTCCAGGTCGTTGATCAGCGCACTGACGTTTATCCGGCCGTCCTTGTAGGCGTACTCATAGGCCCAGTGCTGCAGGTCCTCCCGCTCGAGAGCGAAGCCCTCGGGATCGAGGGCAGCCATGAAGTGCTCGCCCGAGCCGGTGAGGATCAGCAGTTCGTTCTCGGGATCGGCGCCGATCGTCTTGAACAGCTGGCCGAGGGCGCGATGGTTTTCGACGCTGAGCTGGATCGAGCCGCCGAGAGTGTGGGCCTGGGCCAGCAGGACGCCGTCGGCGCGGCGCTCCAGCTTGAAGTGCTCCTTGAACCGCTCCTGGTAGTCTTCGAACTTGGGCGTCGGCACGAATGGGCTCAGCGACATGGACTTGTCTCCCTAGGCCTGTGGGTTTCCGGCGCGGTCAGGCGCGGTCGATGTCGGTGAAGCAGCTCCAGTCCTTGTCCCGCCAGCCGCGAGCGACCGCCGCGCTCAGCTTGGCGCGCAGAGCCTCGGCGCTGGACAGCCGGAGTTTCACATCGTGGGCGGCGCCGATCATCAGCTTGACGTCCTTCAACCCGCCGGCCGCCGTGAAGCCGACGGAGTCGAAGTCGCGTTCACCGATCTTGACGACGTATTCCTTGGTCGCGGGGTTGCCGAAGAAGCCTGAGAGCATCTGTTGCAATAGCGCCGGCGGCAGACCTGATTTCTCGCCCCAGGCCATCGTCTGTCCGATCAGGTCCATGGCCGATGCGCCGAGGAAGTTGGCGATCAGCTTGGCGATCGACGCCTGGCTCTGGCGTTCGCCAACCACCAGCATCGCCGGCGCATAGGTGGTGATCACCGGCCGCGCGGTCTCGATCGCACCCGCGTCGCCGGCGACAAAGGTCACCAGCTGCGCCGCTTCTGCCGCCGGCACGCGGCCGATGACCGGGCCGGCGAGATAGTGGCCGCCGGCCGCCTTGTGCCGCGCGGCGAGATTGTCCGAGAGGCCGGGTGAGATCGTGCTCGTGCCGACGTGGATGGCGCCAGGCCGCAGGCCGTGCAGAATCCCGCCGCGGCCCGCGGCCACCGCCCGCAGGGACGAATCGTCGGCCAGGCTGGAAATTACGATATCCGCCGATCCAGCGGCGGCGGCAGGCGATTTGGCCAGGCTCGCGCCGCCGGCAAGCAACGCCGCGGCCTTTTCGGGCGACCGGTTCCAGACCACCAGCGGATAGCCGGCCCGCTGCAGGTTGGCGGCCATGGCGATGCCCATCTTGCCCAGGCCGATGAAGGCGACGGACGGCTTGTCGGGTGACGACGTGCTCATCTGCGTTTGACCCTATTTGAGTTCGAAATACTCGAGCGTGCCTTCACCCGGCTCCGCCGGCTGACCGGGCAGGCTCAGGGTGATCGGGCTTTCGAACCGCGTGTACCAGGGCTTCAGCCCCATCGCCGAAGCGGCGGCGCGCATGGCGAAAGGCGCACGCGAGAGTAGGTTGCCGGACGTGAGAAGGTGGTCGGATAGCTTGAACTCCGCACGACTGCCGTCGGCGATGCTGAAGGAGACCCCGGACGGGATCGGACGCGTGTGGTCCGCGTCGGGGTGTTTCACAGGCGGGCCTTCGACCGGCGTCACGTCAGACCCAAAGGCGTTGACCTCCACCTGGTGCTCGTCGCCGACAAAAAACAGCGGAATGCTGGCGCCGCCCACGGCGGCCTTGCCGTGGATTTCGGAGGCGATGATCGTGTGCCCGCCGGTGCGGCCTCTGCCCCACCACCAGTTGTCGAAGATCCTGGCGGGCGAGACGTTGCCCCAGTTGTGGTCGTGATAGCCGCTGCCGGTGACCTGCCGCGTCGCGCCATCGGCGGTCAGCGTGCCGGTGACCGCGCCCTCCGGAACCGCGACGAGCCATGCGAAATATTGTGTCCCGGCTTCGATGTAGCCGGTCGCCGGACGATAGGAGGCGACCCGACGGTGCAGAGTCAGGTCGCAGCCGACGCCGCCGGTCTCCGCAGCATCCACATGGATGGCGTAGGTGTCGAGGTCGCCCTTGAATTCGTGCGGTCCGATCTTGATGTCCGCGCGATCGGTCGCGAACGACCCCGGCTCGTCGAAGGTGCGCATGATGCGCTGGGTCGGCTTGCCGGGCCGGGTCAGCTCGAGGCTGACCGCCCGCTTATGCGAGCCATAGAACCAGTTGTCGCCGAACCAGATGACCACCACGGTTCCGTCATCCAGCAGGCCGTCGAAATACCACCACTCGAAGGTGTCGTTGGACTGTTCCGTCCGCCGGCCATCTTCCCGGACGGCGATGGTCGGACCGATTCCCAGCGCTGCGAACTCGGCAGGCGCGGTCGCCAGGTGGAGGGTTTGGTCGTTGGACGGCGCCGCCGCCGCGAGCGAAGCCAGGCTCAGCGCGAGCGCCCCAATCGCGGCGCCGACAAGGCGAACCGGATACAATCTCGGCATCAACGTTCTCCGTGCATAATGCACGGGACCCCTAGCGCGCTCATATTGTCTCTGGCAACAGGCTTCGTGCATAATGCACGGATGAGTGATTGGTCAGACGAAATCCACGCCGTCCTGCTGCAGCTCAACGGCTACATGAACCGGCCGGACCTGGATCAGGCGTTTCTGGCGCGCGCCGGGGTGAAGCTGGACCGGGCGCTGTTTCCGCTGCTGACCCGGATCGGACTTTCGTATCCGATCAGCGTTGTCGAACTGGCGAGTCTGGTCGGACGCGATCATTCCACGGTCAGCCGGCAAGCGGCCAAGCTGGAGGCCCTGGGCCTTGTAGAGAGGCGGGCGGTCGAGGGCGACCAGCGCGTCCGGCTGCTGGAACCGTCAGGCGCGGGTTGGGAGATGTTGGATCAGTTCGCCGTAGCCAGGCGCAAGTTTGTGACCGAGCGCCTGGGCGACTGGACGAGAGAAGAGCGAGACACGCTCCTGGACCTTCTGCAACGGTTCTCTGCAACCATTGGCGACTTTGACAAGGCCGCCAATGCGCAGCGCTCATCCGGGACTGGGTCCTAGGGTCAGACCGCCGCCCGGATCGCCTCGATCCTGTCCCACAGCGCCACGGCCGCATCCGGGCCGCCGAAGCGTTTCAGCTGCTGGGCGCCGGTGGGGGAGGTGACGTTGATTTCGGTGAGGTAGTCGCCGATCACGTCGATGCCGACGAACAACAGGCCTCGCCGGCGCAGTTCCGGGCCGATGATGGCGCAGAGTTCCTCATCCCGCTTGGTCAACTCTACCGCCTCGGCGCGGCCGCCGCGGGCGAGATTGGAGCGAACCTGGCCTTCCGCAGGGATGCGGTTGATGGCGCCCACGGGCTCGCCATCCACCAAAAGGATGCGCTTGTCGCCCTTGGAGACGGCGGGGATGAACTTCTGGGCGATCACCTGTTCGCGGCCGATCATGGCGTGGAGCTCGAGCAGGGCGTCGAGGTTGGGATCGTCGGCCTTCAGCCGCACGACGCCGGAGCCGCCGCCGCCGTAGAGGGGCTTCAGCACCATGTCGCCGTGGCGGGCGCGGAAATCGTAAATGGCCTCGGGGTCGGAGGTGATCAGGGTCGGCGGCTGCACGCCCGGAAAGCCGGTGACGAACAGCTTCTCCGGCGCGTTGCGCACCTCCAGGGGGTTATTCACCACCAGGGTCTTTGGGTGGATCGCCTCGAGAAAGTGAGTCGCGGTGATGTAGGCCATGTCGAAGGGCGGATCCTGGCGCATCAGCACCACGTCCATTTCGGCCAGGTCGCGGGTCTCGAAGGCGCCCAGGGTGTGGTGGTCGCCCTTCACGGCCCGCAAGTTCGCCGGGCGGCCGCGCGCGAACACGCGCCCCTCCTCAAGCGAGATGCGGTCGGGGGTGTAGACCCAAAGGCTGTGGCCGCGCTGTTGCGCCTCCATCATCATCATGAAGGTGGAGTCGGTGTCGATGTTGATCCGCTCGACCGGATCCATCTGGATGGCGACCTTTAAGGTCATGGGCGCGGCTCCCGTTCACGTGCGCCCTTCATATGCGGGCGCGCCGCCGCCGGCTCAATGGCCAAGGTGAGCTAACATCAGGCGCGCCTCGGCGGATGCAGAGGCTTTCGTCCTATCGCCTCGACGGCTATGACGAAGCCATGGCGACGAAGACCGAAAATCCCACTGAGATTTTCAAGCGGGCCCTGGTGCACGCCGCGCGCTCGCTTGCCGAACAGCCGGACCTGGAAATCACCTTTTCCGGCGACGGGCCGACCCTGAACGGCCACCACGCGGTGCTGCCACATCCGCCGCGCGACCTCTCCGGCAAGGAGACCGCGCGCATCCGCGGCTTGGCCGACCAGATCGCCCTTCGCCTTGGCCACCACGACGAGGCCGCCCACGCAAAGCTGCGCCCCGCCTCGCCGATGGGTCAGGCGGTGTACGAGGCGGTGGAGCAGGCGCGGATCGAGGCCATCGGCGCCAACGCCCTGATGGGGGTGAAGGCCAACCTGGGCGCGGCGCTGGAAGCCAGCGTGCTGAAGAAGGGCCTGAACCGGTTCGACGACCACGTCGCCCCGCCCCTGGCCGACATCGTCTCGCTGATGGTGCGCGAGCGCCTCACCGGCGAAGCGCCGCCGGACGGCGCCAGGATGCTGGTGGATCGCTATCGCGCCGAGATCGAGGCCAAGGCAGGCCCGGACCTCGACCGGCTGGTGGACAACATCGAGAACCAGAACGCCTTCGCCCGGGTGGCGCGCACCATCATCAAGGACCTCGACCTGGGCGAAGACCTGGGCGACGACGCCGAGGCCTCCGACGATAGCGACAGCGACACGCCGGACATGCCCAAGGACGTCAGCGATGACGCCGGCGAGGGCGAGACCGAGGACGGCGAAGGCGCCGAACAGGACGACAGCCGCTCCTCCGAACGCGACAGCGAGGGCGCCGACGACCAGCGGGTCGAGGCCGACGAGGACGGCGAGGCCGAGGACACCGAGGACGCCCCGGAAATGGGCGACGGCGACAAGCCGGCCCGGCCGGATATAAAGGACCCCGGCCTGCGTGAGCCGCCCTACAAGATCTTCACCACCAGCCATGACGAGGTGATCGGCGCCGAGGAGCTGTGCGACGCCGAGGAGCTGACCCGGCTGCGGGCCTATCTCGACCAGCAGCTGGCCAGCCTGCACAATGTGGTCTCGCGCCTGGCCAACAAGCTGCAGCGCAAGCTCTTGGCCAAGCAGAACCGTTCCTGGACCTTCGATCTGGAGGAGGGGATGCTGGACGTGGCGCGCCTGACCCGGGTGATCATCGACCCGACCGCGCCGCTGTCGTTCAAACAGGAACAAGACACCGAGTTCCGCGACACGGTGGTCTCGCTGTTGATCGACAATTCCGGCTCCATGCGCGGGCGGCCGATCATGGTGGCCGCCGTCTGCGCCGACATCCTCGCCCGCACCCTGGAGCGTTGCAACGTCAAGGTCGAGATCCTCGGCTTCACGACGCGCGCCTGGAAGGGCGGGCAGGCGCGGGAGGATTGGCTGAAGGCCGGCAAGCCGCCGGCGCCGGGCCGGCTGAACGACCTGCGCCACATCATCTACAAGTCCGCGGACGCGCCCTGGCGGCGCGCGCGCAAGAACCTCGGCCTGATGATGCGCGAAGGCCTCTTGAAGGAAAACATCGACGGCGAGGCGCTGATCTGGGCGCACCAGCGGCTGGCCCATCGTCCCGAGCAGCGGCGCATCCTGATGGTGATCTCGGACGGCGCCCCGGTGGACGATTCCACCCTGTCGGTGAACTCCGGCCACTATCTGGAGCGCCACCTGCGCACCGTGATCTCGGAGATCGAGGCCAATTCGCCGGTGGAGCTGATCGCCATCGGCATCGGCCACGACGTGCGCCGCTATTACCAGCGCGCGGTGACGATCGTCGACGTGGAACAGTTGGGCGGGGTGATCACCGAACAGCTGGCCGAGCTGTTCGACGAAAAGCCGCGCTCGTCGGCGGGGCGGATGTCGCCGGTGCTGCAGCCGCCGCCGAACACCCAAGGGCCCACCGCCCTGGCGCAGGCCAGGCGCTCGACCCTGAAGGAACTCGCGGATGCGATCCGCTAGGGGTGCATGAGCGCGCCGTGGGCCTGTATCGGCCACAGCCATGTGGCGGCCCTCGCCAAGACGCTGGACCCGGATCTGGACTGCATGAACTTCTGGGATACCGGCGACCCCTGGGTGCGGCGCGATGGCGCGACCTGCCTTCGCGACGATTTGGCCGAACGCATTGGCCGGGGCCGCCTCGTGCTCTCCTTGGTCGGCGGATCGGCCCACAATGTTCTGGGCGCGGTCGAGCATCCGCGTCCGTTCGATTTCATCCTTCCGGCGCAGCCAGACCTGCCTGTCGATGAATCGCGCGACATCGTACCCGCCGACGCCGTCCGGGAAAAACTGGTCGAGATGGCGGCGCAATACCTGGACACCATACCGGCGCTCACGCGCGCGGCCACCGCGCCGGTCGTCCAGCTCGAGCCGCCGCCGCCGGTGGCCGACCCGGACCTGGTCGCCTCTCGCATGGCCTGGTTCTTCTATCCAGGCCAGCCGCGGATCATCGCGCCGAAATGGTTGCGGTACAAAGTCTGGCGCCTGCACTGCGAAGTCATTGCGGCCGCTTGCGCGCGGCATGGCGTCGGTTTGGCGCGGGCGCCGGCGGCTTGCATGGATGCAGACGGCTTCCTGCACCCGGACTTCAACGAGGACGGCGCCCATGCGAACGGGGCCTATGGCCAGCTGGTCCTGGAAGGCCTGAGACGCGGGGCCTGACCCGCCCGCCGCCGAGAGTCTTTGACGGATCGGCTGGCGGGAGTGAATATCCTCTGTGAGGCTCCGATCCGACAGGGTGATCGCGGCGGGAGACACGGGTTTGGACAACCGACAGGAAATCGGTCGCGAAACCGGGCGCGAGCCCTCCATCGCCGAGATCGTGCATAGCGCTCGCGTGCTGGCCGGGATGGGACGGCATCGCGAGGCGATTGACCTGTTGTCATTCCAACGCGCCGACGCCTTGGACGTGGGCGCCTTGAGTGATCTGGTGCTTTGGCGCAACGCCGCGTTCGAGCCCGAGCAGGGCCGGTCCTCCTGGCCGCCCCAGTATGCCGATCCCTTCCCGGACGTCGCCGACGCGCCGCCGGAGATAGCGGGCAAGACTCTCACCGCCGAAATCCTTGGCGGCGCCATACAGCACCACGGCGGCCTCATCGTGCGGGGCCTCATCGACCAGGAACAGACCAGTCATCTCGCCCGGGTCGTGCGCAAGGCGTTTGACGCCGCCGCCGAATGTCGATCAGGCGCAACCGCGCCGGACGCTTCAGCCTGGTACTCCCGCTATCCCCTTAGCGCCGAAGAAGGAATACGTCCGGCAGCCCGCGATTGGGTTGAACAGAGCGGCGGGGTCCTGACGGCCGATTCCCCGCGCTCCCTTGCGGACTTCATTGCGTTCCTGAAGACCCACGGGGTCACGAGAGTGATCGAGCAATACCTGGGCGAGCGGGCTTTCCTGTCCCTGGGAAAGAGCACGCTGCGGATCGTTCCGCCCGACGCCGGCGCGGGCTGGCACCAGGATGGCGCCTTTCTCGGCCCCGATATCCGCACGGTGAACGTCTGGCTCGCTCTGTCCGACTGTGGGGAGGATGCGCCGGGCCTGGACGTCTACCCTCGTCGCCTGAACGGTCTGGCGGAAACCGGAACGAAGGGTGCTTTCGCGTCGTGGGTTGTGGGCGGTGGCGTGGTCGAGGAGATGAGCAAGATGGCGCCGGTGGTCGCGCCGGTGTTCAAGGCCGGCGACGCCATGCTGTTCGACCAGCTGTATCTGCACCGGACCGGCGTTCGTCATGGGATGACCCGGGAGCGGATGGCGATCGAATCCTGGTTTTTCGCCGGCTCGACCTTCCCGATGATACAGATGCCGCTGGCGTTGTAGCGCCCCAACCATGTTGGGGCGCCGGCGGCGGACCCGCGCCGGGAGTGGAAATCCGCCGAACGTTACGCTAGCGTTGGCGTTTTCCAGCGGCGAGCGCGTATGGACGACGGTTGGGTTTGCATTGGCCACAGTCATGTCGGGGCGCTGGGGCAGGCCAGCGGCGGCGCGCTGGACGTCATCAACTTCTGGGATGTCGGCGATCTGTGGGCCCATTGGGATGCTGAGCTGCTACGGCCGCTCCGCGAAGATCTGGCCGCGCGGGTCGCCAACGGTCGGGTCGTAATTTCCGCAATCGGCGGCTCGGCGCATTTTGTGCTGGGAATGGTCGAACATGTGCAGCCGTTCGATTTCGTGCTGAGCAGCGACCCGGACCTGCCGTTGGATGAAACGCGCCAACTCCTTCCCCTCGACGCCGTTCGCGAAACGATCAAGGACCTGGCGATGCCCCTTCTGCGCGGGCTATCGGTCGTGGCCGGATTGGCCAACGGACCGTTGATCCATATCGCGCCGCCGCCGCCGCTTGCCGTGGTCCTGCACGCGAGAACAAAGTTCGAATTCCCACGCGAACATTTCATCGGCAAAACGGACATGCCCACGCCCAAATGGCCGCGCTACAAGATGTGGCGGCTGCACTGCGAAGTGATCGAGGACTACTGCAATCAGCACGGCGTCAGATATCTGGACGCGCCGCGCAGCGCCGTCGACGACGAAGGCTTTCTCCGTCCCGACCTCGACGCCGACGGCATGCACGGAACCATCGAATACGGGAAACTGGTCCTGGACGACATATGGAGGGCCCTATGAAACATCCCTACGCCATGGCCCTGCCCCACCAGCGTTGGCGCTCCGCGATGACGCGGTGCGCGCCGGGCGAGATCGACCCGGTGGTCAGCTCGTCCTGGCGCATATCGGCCAGTGATCGCATCGCCACCGCGGGCAGTTGTTTCGCCCAGCACGTCGCCCGTCGGCTGCGGGCGGCTGGCCTCGGCGTGCTGGACACCGAGCCAGCCCATTCGATCTTGTCCGAGGCGACCGCGGAAGCGTTCGGATATGGCCTGTACAGCGCCCGTTTCGGGTCGCTCTACACCGCGCGCCAGCTATTGCAGCTGTTTCGCCGCGCCTATGGCCGATTTGCCCCGATGGAAGACGAGTGGGAGGAAGATGGCCGGTTATACGACCCGTTCCGGCCGGCGATCCAGCCGCGCGGCTTTCCCACCCGTAAGGAATTCGAGCTGGACCGGGTCCGGCATCTGGCCGCCGTCCGCGAAATGTTCGAGGCGGCGAGCGTCTTCGTCTTCACCCTGGGCCTGACCGAGTGCTGGCGCTCGCGGCTGGACGGTGCGGTCTACCCCTTGTGCCCGGGCGTCGCCGCGGGCGAGTTCGATCCCGATCGGCACGAGTTCCACAACTTGAGCGCCCAGGAGACCATCGACGATCTGGACGGCTTTCTGGTCGAGCTGCGCGAGGTCAATCCGGGTGTTCGGGTCATCCTGACGGTGTCGCCCGTCCCCCTGGCCGCCACGGCTGAGCCGCGCCACGTCTGGACCTCGACGACGGCGTCCAAGGCCGTCTTGCGGGTGGCGGCGGAGGAGATTTCGCGGCGGCCGGGCGTGACCTATTTCCCGTCCTATGAGGTCATAACCTCTCCCGCCGCGCGCGGGGCCTATTACCAGGACGACCTGCGGGAGATCACCGCCGAGGGCGTCGACCACGTCATGCGCCTGTTCTTCAAACACATGATCGAAGAAGACGCTCTGGCCAACGCGCCGCCGCCCGAGGTCAAGGATGACTTCCTCGAACGGTCGCAGAAAATGGCCGACGTCCTATGCGAAGAGGCGAGCCTGGATCCTGTGGACTAGGCCGCGTGGACGATCTCGAAACGCAGCTCAAGCGTCTGATGCTGAGCGGGCTTGACGGCGACGCCGTCGCCCATCGCCGCCTGATGGGCCTGCTCAGCGAGCGCCTGCGCGCCTATTTCATGCACCGGATGGCGTCGGCGCCCGCCGACGTGGAGGATCTGGTGCAGGAAACCCTGCTGGCCGTGCATCTGCGACGGGAGTCCTACGACCGCGCCCAACCCTTCACCGCCTGGGTGTTCGCCATCGCCCGCTACAAGCTGATCGACCACTGGCGGCGGAGAAGGGTGCGGGCGACCACGCCGCTGGGCGATGTGGAGGACTTTCTCGCCGCCGACACCGTCCTGCCGGATGACGGCCTGGACCTGACCCGCGCCCTGGCCAGCCTGCCGCCGCGCCAGCGGGCGCTGGTGGAGAATGTGAAGATCGTCGGGCTCAGCCTCAGCGAGGCCGGCGCCCAGGCGGGCGTGAGCGAAGGGGCGGCCAAGGTCGCCCTGCATCGAGCGTTGAAACGGTTGGCCGGGAGGATGCGCCATGCAAACGCATGAGCTGATCGAGGCGCTGGCCGCCGACACCGGCCGAGTTCCCGCGGCCGCGCTGGAACGCCGCCTGGCGTTGGCCGGCGCTGGCGGCGCGGCGGCGGCCCTGGTGCTGGTGTTAGCCTGGTTGAAGCTGCGGCCCGACCTCGGCGAGGCGATGGGCGGCGGCTTCTTCTGGATCAAAGCCCTCTATACCGGGGCTCTGGCCCTGGCGGGCGTATGGGCTACGGCAAGCCTGGCGCGTCCCGACGACTCGCCCCGCGCCGCGGTGCTGATCGCCTTTGCGCTGGTGGCTGGGTTCGAGATCGTGGCGCTGGTCCAGTTCGCGTCGATGGACGCCCAAACCCGGATGGCCGCTCTGCGAGGGGTGTCCTGGCAGGTCTGTTCGCGCAATATCGTCATCCTGGCCGCCCCGATGCTGGCGATGTCGATCGTGGCCCTGCGCTGGATGGCGCCGACCCGGCCGATGGCGGCGGGTTTCGCGGCCGGCGCCTTCTCGGGCGGCGTCGCGGCGACCGTCTACGGCCTCCACTGTCCCGAGGCGACCTTCGTATTCGTGGGGCTCTGGTACACCCTGGGCGTCATGGTCAGCGGCGTCGTCGGCGCGATCGCCGGGCGCATTGCGCTCAGGTGGTGAGAAGACGGGCGGCCTGGCCGCCCGTCCCGGACAGTCTTAAGCCGCGACCTGGGTCGCGAGCTTGGCCTTGATCTGGCGTTTGATCTTCTGGGCGCGGGGCGACAACTGCTCGTCGCCGGCCTTGACCAGATAGGCGTCAAGGCCGCCGCGGAAGTCCAGAGTGCGCAGGGCGGCGTTGGAGATCTTCAGGCTGAAGTGCTGACCCAGCGCGTCCGACTGCAGCCGGATCACCCGCAGCGCCGGCAGGAAGCGGCGCTTGGTCTTCACGTTCGAGTGGCTGACGTTGTGGCCGATCATCGGCCCGACGCCCGTGAGTTCGCAACGGCGCGACATCGCGGTATACCTTCTTGGACAATAGCGATCGCACGCAAGGCCTTAACGGTCCGCGCGCGGGAGCGGCGATATAGGCCAAGGCGGCGCGGGGCGTCAAGAGCAGGCGAGCTGGAGAGTCATCGCCGATGAGGCGTAAAGGTTTGTGCTGGTGTTCCGCCGCCTATGTGAATCATAATCACAAGATACTACATCTTGTAGGGAACAAAGACTGAATCGTGGGAGGTCACTGATTCGGTCATGATTCGTTTCGCTGCCGTTCGCCGCCGTTAACCTTGTTCGTTTACTTGAACTCGGGCGCGCATGACTCAGGCTTGATTCACCCGGATTCAAACCTGCCGGCAAAGCTTGCGGAACCCGGGTGAATCCCCCAATTCTCCGATCATGAGCGATCGCCCGTCGGGGGCAGCGCCCCCGCGTCTCGTGGCCGTGCTTGGGCCGACCAACACTGGCAAGACCCATCTGGCGGTCGAGCGGATGCTGGGCCACGCCTCGGGCATGATCGGCCTGCCGCTGCGCCTGCTGGCCCGGGAGATCTATGACCGCGTGGTCAAGATCAAGGGCGCCCGCGCCGTCGCCCTGATCACCGGCGAGGAGAAGATCATCCCGCCCCGGCCGCAGTATTTCGTCTGCACGGTCGAGGCCATGCCGCTGGACCGAGCGGTCGAGTTCCTGGCGGTGGACGAGATCCAGCTCTGCGCCGACCCCGAGCGCGGCCACGTCTTCACCCACCGGCTGCTGCACGCGCGGGGCCGGTCGGAGACCATGCTGCTGGGGGCCGGGACCATGGCCCCGCTGATCCGCCGCCTCGTGCCCGATGCGGAAATCATCAGCCGTGAACGGTTCTCGCGCCTGACGTACGATGGCCCGAAGAAGCTCACCCGCCTGCCGCGCCGCAGCGCCGTGGTCGCCTTCTCCGCCGAGGCGGTCTACGCCATCGCCGAGCTGATCCGCCGCCAGCGCGGCGGCGCGGCGGTGGTGATGGGCTCGCTCAGCCCCCGCACCCGCAACGCCCAGGTCGAGTTGTTCCAATCCGG
>Ga0302325_10021711_pt1 | contig 13437 bp, 15 predicted proteins | sample Palsa_T0_2_FD_201948 | JGI IMG/M metagenome (GOLD analysis project Ga0302325, IMG submission 201948) | Peat permafrost microbial communities from Stordalen Mire near Abisko, Sweden - Palsa_T0_2 | ecosystem: Environmental > Terrestrial > Soil > Palsa > Peat permafrost | place: Sweden: Abisko... | reverse complement strand
AAAGTACGTTCGCTCTTTCCCCAACGCACCCCCGTGAGATAGACCATCGCGGGACCGGGTTCGAGCACCGCGGCCTGAAAGCCCAAATCCTTCAGGGATGCCTGCAATCGGTCGATTCGCTGGCGATAAGTGGCGGGTGAAATCGCGGGGGTCTGCTGCATTCTTATACGCTCCTACGCAAACGGTTGATCGATGGCGGGGCTTTGTTTGGTGAACAGCCGCGCGCCATCTTCTGTAATATACATGCAGTCTTCCAGCCGGATGCCGAATTCTCCCGGAATGGCAATGGTTGGTTCGTTACTGAAACACATCCCGGGCTGGAGCGCGGTCTTATTTCCGCGCACCAGATATGTCCACTCATGCCCGTCGAGCCCTATGCCGTGGCCGGTGCGATGAGGCAGGCCGGGAAGCTTGTAGCCAGGCCCGAAACCGGCATCGGTAATGACTTTACGGGCGGCTGCATCCACAGCTTCGCAAGCGGCTCCGGGCCGGGCCGCAGCCAACGCTGCGTCCTGCGCTTTGCGCTCCAGATTCCAGATTTCCCGCTGGCGCGGGGTGGGCTTGCCGAAGACTGTGGTGCGCGTAATATCCGACTGGTAACCCTCGACGGTGCAGCCATCGTCGATGAGCACCACGTCGCCGGGCTGTAAGCGCTGCGGCTGGACGCTGCCGTGCGGGTATGCCGTGTATTTGCCAAGAATGACGAGCGCGTCGCCGCGGTAGCCCAGCGCGCGGTAGCCGGCGTCGATATTGGCACTCAGTTCGGTATTAGTCATGCCCTCGTGGAGCGCGCTCAGCACGGCCTTATAGCAGGCAATGGTGACGTCGTTGGCATGCTGCATGAGGGCGATCTCCGCCGGCGATTTGATCACCCGGCAGCCGATGGTCACAGGGTCGGCGCTGGAGCATTGCAGGGCGGGCGCGGCCTTGCGAAGTCCATCGTAAACCGAGAATCGAATGCGCTCTTCCAGTCCCAGGGAGTTTGCGGCGCCGCGATCTCTCATCGCCTGCACCAATGCCTTATATGGTCCGCCGCTTTCGTCCCACCCACGCACATCGGCGCCCAGGTGGATGGCCTGATGGGCGCGCGCCTCGTCGGCCTTGGGTACGATCCAAACCGGTTCCCCCTTGGCTGGCAGGAGCCAGAGTAAAGTGCGATCGGTGGGGGTCCAGCGGGTGCCCGTGAAGTAGAACAGGCTGGATCCGCCCTCCATCGCCACCCCGTCCAGGTTGTGCTCGCGCATCAGCCGGCGCGCCTTTTCCATGCGGGCCAGCCGCTCGGTATCGGCAATCGGCTGCACGCCCGCCGTCATGGGGCGCAGGGCTTTAATAGCGTCGGGAACGGAATTCTGCCGGGCAGCCGCAAGCTTCGCAAATCCAGCCGCCGCAGTTCCCAGGAAGGCTCTTCGCCGCATCGCCATCATGCGATCAGAGTGGGCGTCTTCTTATGCCACTCGGTGGCCTGCTCATACGCCAGCGCGACGCGCAAGGGCGACCCCTCATCGTAAATCTTGCCGATGAATCCCAGCATCGACCAGGGACTTTGCCGCACGTTGGTCGATTCCGTGTAGCCGCAGCGAACCACCACCTGGGGGTTGCCAGTGAGATTGGTGGTGGTGAGCGGACCCGAGCCGGCCACCACGATAACGTCCCAATCGGCCATGAACTTCTCAAACCGTTCCACCAGCTTGGTGCGCACGCGCTGCGCGCGGATATACTCCACCGCGGGCACCAGGCGCGAACTGCGGAAGAGGTTGGGCCAATCGCCGGCGGTCTGGCCGCGGAGAGTGCGCACCTGGCCGTCGCGGGTGATGTCGTCGAAAGCAGCGGCGCCCTCGGCGTCCAGCAGATAGCTAATTCCCGTCAGTTCTTCCCGATATTCCACAGGAGTCAAGTTGACGCCCGCGTTTTTCAGATCGGACAACGCTTGGTCGTAGATTTTTTTGCGGTCGCCCTGCTGGGGGAAACCGGCTTGGAGCAGCCCCACGCGGAGGCTTTTCACGGGCTTTTTGGGCTCCCAATGGAAGGGATCTGCTCCCACCGAGCGGTCGTGGCCATCGGGCCCGTAGATCGCGTTCAGGACCAGGGCGCAATCCTCGACACCGCGGCAGAGGGGGCCTACTTTATCCATGGTCCAACTGAGCGCCATGGCGCCGTGGCGGCTGACGCGTCCGTAAGTCGGCCGCAACCCCACGGTGCCGCAGGCCGAACTGGGGGAGACGATGGAGCCGAGGGTTTCCGTGCCCAGGGTGAACCCCACCAGCCCCGATGCGGTGGAAGAGGCGGAACCGGCCGAGGAACCGCTGGAGCCGCGGTCATATTCGCCCTTGGCACGCGCGGCATCGGTAGGCCAGGGGCTCTTGGTCTGACCGCGGAACCAGATATCGCCCTGAGCCAGTGCTCCGAGCGAAAGCTTGGCCATCAGGACCGCGCCCGCCTTGTAGAGCCGCTCCACGCAGGTAGCGTCGGCATCGGGAACGCGCTTTTCGAACGGCTCGGCGCCCCAGGTAGTGGGAATGCCCTTGGTGTCGTAGAGATCTTTGAGTCCGAAGGGAATGCCATGCAGCGGTCCGCGATAATGGCCGGCTTTGATTTCGGCATCGGCCGCGGCGGCCTGCTGCAAAGCATGTTCCTCGGTGAGGGTGACCAGGCACAACAGTTTCTCGGAATACTTCTTCATGCGCGCCAGGTACATCTTAGTCAAGTCTGTAGACGAGACGGCGCGGGAACGGATCAGGGGAGCCAGTTCGGTGACGGGCAGAAAGGCCAGTTCCTCGAGATCGGCAGGCGCCTTGGCTTTGCCGGCCGCGGGGATGGTGGTTTCGAAGCGCTGCGGTCCCTTGATAGGCGTACGGTCGGGCAGCCCGGGATGGAAGGCGAAAGCGGGCTCGGTATCGTATCCCACGTCAATCTTGCGGACTGCTTCGTAGCTGGTAAGCGCGCGACTTACATTGCGGGTCATCATGTCCAGTTCGGCATCCTGAAACTCCAGCCCGAGCAGCTTGAGCGCAGTGGCCACCTGTTCCCTGGTGAATTGAGGGCCGGCCTGCTGTCCGCGGCCTCCTGCACCACGTCCACCGGCCGGCGGTTGCGGCGTTCCGGAAGCGGGAGGAGTGGTGGTTACCGGTGGCTGTTGTTGCGCCAGTCCCGGCCGCGCGGCGGCTAGGACGCCGATGAGTTGCATCCAGGTGCGTCTATCCATAAGAATTGCTACCCATGATACCTGAAGCGGCGCCGCGAAGGTGTTAACGGGACACCCCGGTTCACCCCGGGGTGCTTAACGCCTTGGATTCGATTAAACATTTTGGATTGGGCTTTTTTATGACGTTTCTGACCGTATCGTTACTATCAGATGTCAGTTCCTGACTCTCCCGGAGCGATGGCAAATCCGCATCAAGCAGAGCTAGACGTTTATAGAGTTACACGTTCGAATGCTCATCCACCCAGCCGCTGCCTGACCTAAGCGCGTTTTGGGGCCAGATCAGTCCCCCGCTGCCTGCTCCGCCTTCGGCGCCCGCCACCAACCCGTAGCCGCCAGGTAAGCGCGCACCTCCGTCCAGCGCGTCTTGATCACCGAGATTGCCAGCATCAGGAGGATGACGAATACCGCCGCCACGATCGTCTGCACTTCGTTCAAACTGTTCTTGAGGAAGAATAGCTCGCGGCCGTAGACCAGCTCGATATGCACCCAATACACCAGCAGCGAGGTGGTCCCGAATTGCCGCACCCAACTCCAGCCATCCCCCGCCGCGTAGCGCGTCCAAACGAATGCCGCGCCCAGCATCATCAGGGTTACTCCCAGCTTGGTGAGAATCTGCAGCGGACTATTCAGCCAATACTCCGATTTCGAGTAGACCGCGTACGGCATTCCATCCAGGTAATGGCATATCAGGATAGCGCCACCACCTACCATAGCCGTCCACTGCATGGCGCGCTCCGTGGCCTCCGGCGGGATGGCGCGAATCACGCTGCCCATACCCACTCCGAACGCCAGATACGCGCCCCAGGGGAAGAAGCCGAACGTGCGATAGTCCGGCGCAATGTAATTGCGGATCAGCCACGGCACATGCTCCCAATGTATCATCGAGGCCAGCGGCGAGAGACAGGCGATGCCGAGCCCCGCCGCGACGGCCATCTTAGCGCGCTGCCTGGTGGGGAATAGCGCCAGCACGGAGAGCACCGCGATGGCGAACCCCATGCAGTTGAGAATGTCCACCCGGAACAGGTCGCGCCACGGGGCCGGGATGCCGAAAATCCACAATTGCGCGCGGAACGCGAAGGCTATGGAGAAGAGATAGCCGGAGCGCCGGAACGCCGTTTTCACGCGCTCCCTCGGGGGCATGCCTTTGCGCTCCGAGCTGTCCATCAGGAATCCCAGGGTGATGCCTGTTAGGAAGAGGAAAATTGCCGGGGGCATACCGCCCAGAAACTGCGAAAAAATGTACGGTCCACGGTTCCGCAGATCGTCCCGCAGAAAGGAATCCCACACATGACCATGCAACATGATCACCGCGCCGATGCCGCGCAGCCAATCGATGTACTCCAGGCGGTGTATGCTGCCGGTCTTGCTCGCCATGGGCAACCCTTATTTCTTTTTACTGTTGAGCGGCTGTACAGGGGTGCCTTTGGGGGCGTCGAGATTGAATGCGGAATCGGGAATCTCGGGATTCATCTGGACATTGGTGTAGGTAATCACGGTATAGTCCTTGCCGCGATCGTAGAATTTCTGCTGCACTGCATATCCCGATTTATCGGAGATCCACAATTCGATGCGCTTCCACTGCTCCAGCAGTTCCGGCGATTTGGGAGTCAGCTCCAGCCGGGTGGTGCTTTCCCCGGCTACCGTCTCCGTGCCTGACAATTGCACATCGTAACTGGTTTTCAGCTCTTTGGATGTGCCGCCGAAGCCGAGCGCCATAATCATACCCACCAGGGAGCGCTTGTCTTTCAGGCTGATCTTGTCGATCTCGCCGCTACTGGGATAATAGACCCTCACTTCATTTCCGTCAGTGACAGCCACCTTGACATCCGGTTTTTCGATGGAGATCTTGACGTGGAGGTCTTTGGGCTTTGGCCGTTTCACCAACATGGTGCCGGTTTCCGCATCGTCTTCATGGATGGCCTCCATGTGAGACCCGTACCGCACGTTGGCCGACAGTCCTTTGAAGTGCGCCGCGGCCTGGTCCATCTTGGCCAGTGCGTCGTCGAGAGAATGCTCCGCCGCGGCAGAGGCGAATTGCGACCCGATGGCCGCCAAAACAGCCACGATCAGCCCAACCTCTACCAGTACTCGGCGCATTCTACATTCCTGGCGTGACAAATCTTCTCCATCTCCTCTGGCGATGCGAAATCGGCTATGGTTTCGTGTACGCGATGTAATAACGCAATTCGCCGTCCGAATCCCTATCCTCTTTGACGCTCGTCACCGTCAAATGGGGATTCCCGGCGCGGGTTCGCACTTCCTGGGTCAATTTGGCCATGCGCTGCGCCTCCGGTGTTCCCGTCCAAAAATCCGGGTCCACCATGAATTCCCCCTGTGCGAGCGAAATGATGCTGACGCGCGGAATCCGCGGCTGATCGCGAAACCAGCCTCGCGGGGTCAGGAACAGGAAGGCAAGAATGACGCCGACAATGACGTCGTACTGCCAACTCCCACGCGGGTATTCCCACAGAATAAAGCGCTTCAACATGAGCACCCGTATTCTATCAAGCTGCGGATGGCACCGGCTGGACTTGGCCGGAAACGGGATTTGGGGTTTGACCGGCACTTTTGGGTCGCTCTGTCTTGTGCGCTACAGTACCAAAGATTAGTTCGACGCCGTAAATAGCGCTGATACAGTCGTTTCCATGAGAAAAATACTTACGAAAAATGCCGGAACGCTTCTGCGAGCGCTCACTGTCTGTTTGTTTGCATGCCCGCTTTTTGCAGGTACGGTTGATGTCACCTCTACAAGCTCGTTTGTGGGAATGCTCGACACCTGGAATTTCGAGTATGTCTCCGGCGCCCCCGGCGTGGATCTGCAACAGATCACGATTGACTTGAGTCCCACCAACGTCCGCTTCAACACCGCTCCCGGTGGATTTGGGGCGAATGAGGGATATCAGGATGTGGGTAATTTCTCCGGCACGAAAGTCACTACAGGGTTACTCCCCACATTCCTCCATGGTGCTGGTCTAGACGGTGGTAGCCTGCTGACGTTCACCTTCACGAACTTTACCGTGGGTGACAACTTTACTTTCAGCGCGGACGTGGATCACCCGGATCCTACCCTGGTGAGTACTTCTACCTGCAACGGGTTGGCTCCCGTTGCCAAAGCGATTTGTCTCGCCATCGTGGCTGGCGAGAATACTGCTCTGGTCGCTGCGGCCGAAACCGTCCTCAATTCGGAACTCGCCAACGCCGACGTAACCTTCGAGTTCGGCGGTCCGGGCTACATAAGCTCCACCCTGACTGAGCCCCTGGTTGTCGCCGAGGGCGGAATCATGCAACCTGTCTCCACTCCGGAACCGGCTACCCTGGCGATGGGTCTCGCCGGCATTGCGCTGCTGGCCGGCTTCCGCTGGAAATCGCGCCGCTAAAACCGCTACTCCAGGGACGCTGCAACCCAACTTACTCTTCGGATAGCATTCCAGCGTTAACCTTTAGGGAATGTCGCATCTCGTTGGGAACTCTTACCATAGTGTGAAAACGGAGTACCTATGGAACTAATTGTCATCCTGCTTTCGTCGATAAGTGGCGCCCTCATCGGCACCTCGGTGGGCATTTACCTGCTCTATCGCAAACTGCGCCCGATTACCGGCGCCGAACTGGATCTGACAAGGGGAAAACTGCGGTCTACCGAGTTTTCCCTGTCTTCCACCACGGCTACTCTGGATAACCTGAGGAAGCAGTTGGAAGAACGCGACCTGCAGGTATCCGTCGCCGCAGACAAGACTCGCGAGTTGGAAGCCGAGGCGGCCACGCTCCGCCAGCAGGTCGCCGAGGGAGCCGGTAAGGTTAACGAAGAGACCCGTGCCGCGCTCGACTCGGCCAACCGGGAGGTTGCCTCCCTGCAAGCCCAGATCGAGGCCGATGACCGCCAGATCAAAGAACTCAATGGCCAGGTGGTGCGCCTCACCACCGAGCTCGAACAGCTCCGCGACCACTTCCACGAAGAATCCAGCGGCCGCGTTTCATTAGAAGCGCAGCTCAGCACCGAACATGACCATTCCCGCCGTCTGGCCAGCCGTATCGCCGAGCTCGAAGCGGAAAGATCCCACTTCGATCTCACTTTGCAGGAAGAACGCCAATCCGCGGCGAAGGGAATCGAACTGTTATTGATGGCGCAGGAGAATCTGACCCGTGTGTTCCGCCCCCACGTGCCCGAAGTTCCCAGCGACACCGATGGCCACTCCCTGGTAGCCGTAGCCGCCGCCGAATAAGAACCGGTGACAGACGGAACGTTCTTAGTTTTCGTACCCGAAAACCAGGGAACCTTCCGTCTGTCACCGGTTTTTTCTTTCCCCCGCCCGATTTCCCTCCATCAATTTAGTATTGAAGACCCGATACTCCTGGAACTATAATGACAGCAGGAGATAGCACCAACTTTATGTGGGTCTATCGCCGGAGAGGCGCCCAATGGCCACACCTGCTAAACCGGACCGCGGTTCCGCCGAGATGAACTCCGAGGAGTGCAAAGGATGCGGCCTTTGTATTGAGGCCTGCCCGCCCAAAGTCCTCCGCCTTGCGAGCAGCCGGAATCGCTACGGCTACCACCCCGTGGCCTACCTGGGCCACGGATGTACCGGCTGCGGCATCTGCTATTTCGTCTGCCCCGAGCCGGGCGGCATCCAGGTGCGGCGGCTGGCAGTAATCCATTGATTCCCCAGGAGATACCATGAAGCCCGAACTAACCAAAGGCAACGAGGCGATCGTCAAAGCAGCAGTGTTGGCGGGGTGCCGCGCGTATTATGGCTATCCCATCACCCCCGCCAGCGAGATCGCCGAGGCCGCCGCGCTCTACCTGCCCCGCGTGGGCGGCGTATTCATTCAGGCGGAGAGCGAAACCGCCGCCGTCAACATGCTCTATGGCGGCGCGGCGGCCGGCGTTCGCTGCCTCTCCGGTTCCAGCGGCCCGGGCATGAGCCTGATGCAGGAAGGCATGAGCTACCTGGCAGGCGCCGAATTGCCCTGCGTCATCGCCGATATCATGCGCGCCGGACCCGGCTTGGGCAACATTGCCCCGGAACAGGGCGACTACAACCAGATCGTCAAGGGCGGCGGCCACGGCAATTACCGCACCCTGGTGCTGGCGCCCGCTGCCGTCCAGGAGATGGCCGACCTCACCACCATCGCTTTCCAACTGGCGGACCGTTACCGCAACCCCGTAGTGGTCCTCGCCGACGGCAATATCGGCCAGATGATGGAGCCCGTTCGTTTCGCCGCCCCCATTCCCGTGCCCGACCCGCCTTCGTGGGCGGTTCTTGGCACTGCCGCCAGCCGGCCCAATCTGGTCTCCTCCATCTTCCTCGAACCCGAAATCCTCGAGCGCCATATCCAGAAGTTGGAAGCCAAGTACCGCGAAGCGGAACGCCGCGAAGTCCGCACCGAGCAGTATCGCACCGGGGATGCCGAAATCGTGCTGATCGGCTACGGTATCATGGGGCGCATTCTCAAAGCAGTGGTCGATTTGGCCCGTCACCGCGGCTACAAAGTGGGACTGCTTCGACCCCTGACGCTGTATCCTTTCCCCATCGATCCCATTCAACAGCTCGCCCGTCAGGCGAAGGGCTTCCTGGTAGCGGAACTCAGCACGGGCCAACTGCTTGACGATGTCCGCCTGGCACTCGAAGGCCGCAAGCCTGTGGAGTTCTTTCACCGCATGGGTGGCGTCGTGCCCGCGGCCGAAGAAATACTGCGGGCGATCGAGTCCAAATTCGCATCCTGCTTACCGCACCCGGAGGTCTTGATCCATGGCTAGCCTCACCGTGACTCACGAAAAGCCGGCAGTCTTCTATGACCGCTTCGAACGCAAAAGCGAGTTGCAGCACCAGACGCACTACTGCCCCGGCTGCGGACACGGGATCGCTCATAAGCTGTTAGCCGAGGCGCTCGTCGAATTGGGCCTGCAGGACCGCACTATACTCATCAGCCCGGTAGGCTGCTCCGTATTCGCCTATTACTATTTCGATGTCGGCAACATCCAGGCAGCCCACGGCCGCGCTCCCGCGGTGGCCACCGCCGTCAAGCGCAGCCGGCCCGAAAGCATCGTCATCTCGTATCAGGGAGATGGCGACCTGGCCGCCATCGGCGCCGCCGAAATCATCCACGCGGCGAACCGCGGGGAGCCGCTCACCGTCCTTTTCGTCAACAACGGAATTTATGGAATGACGGGCGGACAGATGGCCCCCACCACCCCGCTCGGCAAGATAAGCACCACCACTCCGCTGGGCCGAAACCCGCGGACCGAAGGCTATCCGCTGCATGTTTGCGAGCTCTTGAACAGCCTCGAAGCTCCGGTTTTCATTGCGCGTGTCTCGCTGGGGACCACCAAGGACATATTGGCCGCCCGCAAAACAATCCGCCGGGCGGTCGAAATCCAAGCCCAGGGCCTGGGCTTCGCCTTTGTCGAGATCTTATCCCCCTGTCCCACGATTTGGAAATTACCGCCAGTGGAAGCGCAGCATTTCGTTCGCGACGAGATGGCCAAAGTCTTTCCCGTTGCCACTATTCGCGATCGCACCCAAGATGCGCGGGCACTGGAACCGCTTCCGCCGCCACCGGCCCTGGACGAAATCCCCGCCTTACTCGGACTGGACAGCAGCGAGCCGGACACGCCCGCGGCGAAGCGCGCCCTCGATATGCGCATCAAAATCGCCGGCTTTGGCGGTCAGGGCGTGCTGATGCTCGGATATGTTTTGGCCGAGGCCGGCATGGAGGCCGGGTACGAAGTTTCCTGGCTACCCTCCTACGGCCCGGAGATGCGCTCCGGCACGTCTCACTGTCATGTGCGGCTGGCGAGCCAGCCGATTTCGTCGCCGCTGGTTTCGCATCCCAACGTTTTGCTGGCGCTCAACGAGCCGTCGCTGCGCAAATTCCTGCCGGACGTCGAACCCGGCGGGATCGTGCTCTACAATGGCGACAGCGTGCCGGAAGACTGTATCCGGCCCGATATTCGCGCCATCGCCCGGCCGTTCGCCGCGCTCGCCGAGACGCTCGGCGACCAGAAGGCCGGCAATATCGTCATGCTGGGCGCTCTCCTCGAAGCCACCGGGCTGCTGGAATCGCAGTACGTAACTGGCGCTTTGCGGCGCCTGGTCAAAAACCGCAAGTACCTCGATCTCGACCTCAAGGCGCTAGAAACAGGACGGCAAGTTAGCGCCGACCCGCTTGCCTGAGAAGCTGTAAACGCATGGCCGAAAACCCACTCGCTTACGCTCGGGGCTCTGATTAGAGCGCACCCGATCAGAGCCGCGACCGTCAGGGAGTCGGTCGCTTTTCGACGATCAACTTATACCCTTCTGACGCCTGAATCCGCTCCCGCTTGCCCGTTTGCCGACGCCTGTTGTAACTTAATCGAATGCTCGTGGATGACGCCACCTTCCAGCGCCTTTGCCGCGCTCGCGATTTGCTGGCGGCCAGCTACAACTCCCACGTTCCGCTCGAACTCGCCGCTCGCGAAGCCCGCCGCTGGATTGCTCCGGTGCACGGTTGGCGCGTAGTCTACCTTCCCACCTGCTTCGTGAATTTCTGGCTCTCCGCGCCCTGAGTGAAAACCGCAAGATCGAAGAAGCGCGCCCCCGAAGGCTTGCCCTATATTCGTTTTCAGGAGCAAGAACCAAGATGATCCAACGCCTTTCTCACACGACTTTATTCGTCACCGATCAGACCATGGGCAATTTCCGCTGGCTGACCGTCGGGCCTAAAGGGCAGGACGCGCAGATTATTCTCATGAAGCTCGCCCCGTCCGGCCGCATGGACGCCGAAAGCGCCGAGACCCTGAAAAACCTGATTCAGCGCGGCCTCGTCGCCGCCGGGGCATTCGAGACCGCCGATTGCCGCAAGACTTACGAGGAACTCACCGCCCGCGGTGTCGAGTTCGCCTCGCCGCCGGAGGACAAGTTCTACGGCATAGAGGCCGTTTTCAAAGACAATTCCGGAAACTGGTTCAGTCTCACGCAACGCAAATAACCGGCACGCCGGTGGTAGCCTAAGGACATGACGCGAGTTCTCCTCATCGTTTTGGTTATAGTCCTGGTAGGGATGCGTCTTCTGATGCCGCCGGTTCCCCAGTTACTAAGATCAGGCTTACAGCGATGGGGCGCCCGCGGCTCCATCCTGCTGTGCGCGCTGGCTTCGGCATGCGCCGCACTGGCGATTTTCATCCTCCGGCGCTGAAGTTATCACACCCGTGGATAATGAGATATGGCGACCTCGCGGGTGGAAGTCCGGCGGGCGACCTTGGCGGACCTCGATTCGCTCGTGCCGCTATTCGACGCCTATCGTCAATTTTGCCGCCACCCGAGCGAGCCGGAACGGGCAGCCATCTTCCTGCGGGAGCGCCTGGAACACCATCAGTCGGAAATCCTGCTGGCATTCGCCGGGGACGCGGCGGTCGGATTCACGCAACTCTACCCCAGCTTCTCCTCCGGGGCCTTGGCCCGCATCTACGTCCTCGGAGACCTCTTTGTGGCCACCGAAGCTCGCCGACGCGGAACGGGATCGGCACTCCTCAACGCTGCCACCCGCTTCGCCCGCGAGGCCGGAGCGGTGCGTTTGGTGCTTGCCACCGCCGTTGCCAACACCGCCGCGCAATCCGTATACGAGAAGCTCGGCTGGAAGCGCGACACCGAATTCCACACCTACAAACTGAGGCTGGGGAAGCCGCGCCATGGATGAGTCCCCCGATCTGTGGGTGATGTTCCGTCCCGCTCAGGCATTCCCTCACCTGCTCAAGGACCCCGCAGGCGGCCGCTGGATGGCGCTGCGCCGTCCGCTGTTACTGATTCTGATGCTGGCGGCGTTCGCTTCCCTGGCGACATCGGGACGCCTGAGCCTGCGCCTCCTCACAGCCGGCGCCGAGTGCGCTGTGTTTCTTCCCCCGCTGATGATAGCCTCGCTCGCGCTCCTTCGCCGCCCCGCCATCCCCTTCGCCCGCGTCATCGATATCTTCTTCATGGGCCACGGCCCGTGGACGTTATGGATCGGCGCCTTCGCCTCGGCGTGGGCTTTCATACCGGCTGACAAAGCGTTTTACTGGTTCCAATTCCGCGCAGCCTGGTTGGTCCCCGCTCTAGGCTCATTCCTCTGGTCGGGCTACATCGACTTTTGGTTCCTGCGCTGCGTTTTCCGCAAGACTGCCGGCCAGGCGCTGCGCGATCTCGCCGTGCAACGGACCATCGCGTGGATCCCCGGCCTGGCGATATTCCTGGGAGCGGGCGGCTGGCAGGTGCTCGCCTCGAGGTTCGGCTGGTGAGCAAACTCCGTTGGTCCGCCTGGGGACTGCTCGCAGTCGGCATCGCCGCCGGCACTCTCGCCGACACACCCGTGGATCATCGGCCTCTCACCCTGGGCGGATATCAGGTGCTCGCCGCCGATTTCCACGTGCACCCGTTTCCCCTCAGCGCCTCCACCTTACTGCCGTGGGATCTGATCATCGAAGCCCGGTACCAGGGTCTCGACGCCATCGCCATTACCGGCCACAACGGTGTGACCATGGGCAGAATCGGCCGCTGGATCGCCACCCATTTCGGAGGCCCGACAGTGCTGCCCGGCGAGGAGATCCACGGACCGGCTTATCACATGCTCGCCATCGGCATTCACAGCACCATCAGTTGGCGCCTGCCCGCGGCCCGCGCCATCGAAGAGATCCATCGGCAGGGAGGTGTGGCGATCGCGGCGCATCCCGACGCCGCATCCTGGCCCGGATTCGGCGCCGAGGCCATGCGCACTTTGGACGGGTCGGAGATCGTGCAGCCACTCACCTTTGCCGGAGAGCCCTATGCCAGTGCGATGCGGCAGTTCAACGCGCGCGGCCACTTCACCGCGACGGGCGACTCCGACTACCATGGCGTGGGTCCCCTGGGCTTGTGCCGCACCTATGTTTTTGCGCGCGAAAATAGCGAACCGGCCATCCTCGATGCCTTGCGCGCCGGACGCACTGTGGTCTACGGCCCCGATGGAGTGTACGGCGATCCCGCCCTTATCGAACTGGCATCGCGGAGCGGCCGTCTGCCGCCGGTCCCCCAGCACGATGGATGGCTCACCCTGCTGAGCCGCCTGGCCGGCATTCCCGGACTGCTCGGCGTGGCCTTTTTCGGATTCGGGCGCGCCTACACCTGCGCCGAGCCGCCATCCACGAACAACTCGGTTCCGGTGACGTAGCTGCTGTCGTCGGAGGCCAGGAATACAGCCGCGCTGGCCACTTCGCCGGGTTGTCCCACTCGACCCAACGGCAC
>Ga0302325_10021710_pt1 | contig 13437 bp, 10 predicted proteins | sample Palsa_T0_2_FD_201948 | JGI IMG/M metagenome (GOLD analysis project Ga0302325, IMG submission 201948) | Peat permafrost microbial communities from Stordalen Mire near Abisko, Sweden - Palsa_T0_2 | ecosystem: Environmental > Terrestrial > Soil > Palsa > Peat permafrost | place: Sweden: Abisko... | reverse complement strand
AACACGCCTGCAGCCTTTCAGCAGCAATTGCAGGCAGCCAAGTCATTTTTAGACAGCTACAACCCCAGGCATAAAATAGTGGTATTGAATTCCTGGAATGAATGGACAGAGGGGAGTTACCTATTGCCCGAAAAGAAATATGGGGATGCGTATTTAAAAGCGATAAAAAGGGTGTTTGGGCCTCAGTGAGGGTCCAAGAAATTTATTTAGGCAGGGGAGTCTTTAGTTTTCGAAGGAGCTTATTAGCGTCTGCCAGCTTTTTGGGAGCCAGAACTTTGCCTTTAAGCTTGTTCAGCTTTTCGCTGACGGTAAAAGTGATTTCACTTCCCGTCAGTTCGCTTTTATGCTTTATGGCCTGTTTCATATCACAAATTTATGATTTTTTCCTCTTAATAAGAAACGCATTGATTTTCATGTCTTTAACAAAAGAAACTACTTCATCGTCTACATAAGCCTTGATCTCATACTGGTCGGATAATTCATCAAGATGAAGGCTCACGGCTATACGATAGAGTCGTGTTCTTTCTACGGTGCTTCCCCGAAAAATTATCCATCTATCCGGAAATCTCTTGGTATACGCTTCCACAATAGCAGCTACCGTGGCAATGACCTTGTTCCTATCGCCATTGTCGGTAACGGCATAATCATTTATTTCATTATCCTCATCTACATCACCTAAAGCCAGATTATAGACCTTGTCCTGCTCGGTCTTCGTGAAAGCGACCCGTTTTTGTACCTCTCCATTTTTGCCGGTGCTGATAAAATCAAAAATACCAAAGTCCTCCGTCACCTCAATTTCCGTATACACTTCATATTTCATAGGAGCAGACAATCGTCTTTTAGGCCGAAAGTAATTGCAAGCTACAAAACATACAGAAATTTTCTTGTAGACATTTTTATCCGAATACCTCGATCGTCGGCCCGAAGTCCGATTCATTTAGTCTACTTTTTCACAATCGCTCTATTTTTTACAATAAATCCTGAAATTCTTACGCAGGTATACAGCAGAAAGAGGAGTATAAGATATAATGGGATACACGTCACCAGCTTTCCGAAATAGAGTAAGAAGAACGCAAAAAAACATAGGCGATAACCGCCGGCGCCAACCGTCATTATCCCCAACATCCAAATAAAACCCAGGGCAATAAGGTAAGTGTAAAATATTGAACGTTTCATGAGACTGTAGAGTTGTGGATTACCGATTTTCGGTCCCCAAAGCTAATCGATAACTGAGAACCGGTCAAGCCCATTTATAAAATGAAAAAATAGAAGTACTTTGTAACTCACACAATGCTTCCATCATGAGAAATCGGTCGCCCATCCTTTGGCTGCTCAGCCTGCAGTTAGTAGGATCGTCGCTCTTCGGGCAGAGTCCCCACCCCACCTCCGCCCAACCCACCGCCAGCGGGCACCCCCAACCCGGGCGCACCGCCCGCCCCTTCAACTCCCCCTATTCGGGAGCAAACCTCTCCCGCATCGCCTTCCCTATCGGCGGCATCGGCGCGGGCATGTTCTGCCTCGAAGGCACCGGCGCCATCTCGCACCTCTCCATCCGCCATCACCCCGACCTGTTCAACGAACCGCCTTTTTTCGCGGCTCTCGCCATCAAGGGGCAACCAAAAGCTACCCGCGTACTGGAAGGTCCCGTCCCCGACTGGAAAAAATTCGGTGGCAAGGGATCTGGTCTCGGTGACGCAGGCAAGACCTGGGGCCTCGCCCGCTTCCGGCAGGCCACCTTCACGGCACATTTCCCCTTCGCCGAGGTCGCGCTGAAAGACCCGGCCATACCCGCCGCCGTCACCCTCACCGGCTGGAGCCCCTTCATCCCTACAGATGCGGATAATTCCAGCCTACCCGTCGGCGCCCTCGAATACACGATTAAAAACACCTCGGCCCACCCCAGCCAATATGTCTTTTCTTTCAACACCCCTATCCTCGGAGATCTCACCCAGGTCCAGCCCATGGATAAAGGCTTCATCCTTTCACAGGACAGCGCTATGGCGCCGGACCAAAAAGGCGACCTGGCCTTCTTCACCGATGACCCGGCGGTTGTAATAAATAATTGCTGGTTCCGCGGCGGCTGGTGGGATCCGCTGACTATTGCCTGGCAGAGCGCCCAAAATGCCACGCCCGCGGCCATTGCGCCCCAGCCCAATTCACCGGGCGCGTCCCTCTATATCCCTTTCACCCTACAGCCTGGTCAGCAGAAGACTATCCGACTGCTCATCGCCTGGTATGTCCCCGACAGCCGGTTGCAGGTGGGGACGAAAGTCACCGATCCGAAAGACAGCACCGTCCGCGATGCATCCGTCGACCTGCCTTCGCCGTATTATAAGCCGTGGTACAGCAGTATGTTCCAGAACATCGGGCAGGTGACGAAATATTGGGATGATCGTTACGCCGAACTTCGTCGCTATACCGTCAAATTCCGCGATGCCTTCTATCGCAGTACCTTGCCGCCCGAGGTGACGGAGGCAGTTGCTGCCAACCTCAGTATCCTCAAGTCTCCGACTGTGATGCGGCAGTATGATGGGCGTTTCTGGGGCTGGGAGGGCTGTGATGACGAGTGGGGGAGTTGCGAAGGGTCGTGTACGCATGTATATAATTATGCTCAGGCGATCAGCCATCTCTTCCCGTCTCTCGAGCGTACTCTGCGCCAAACAGAATTCTTCGAAGACCAGAATACCGCCGGCCATCAGCAATTCCGGGCCGCATTGCCCATCCGCCCCGAGGCACATACTTTCTATGCCGCATCCGACGGCCAGTTAGGCGGTATCATGAAAGCGTACCGCGACTGGCGCATCAGCGGTGACAGCCTCTGGATCAGCCATCTCTATCCGCGTATCAAACAAAGCCTGGATTATTGCATCGGCGTCTGGGACCCGCGGCATACCGGTACGTTGGAAGAGCCGCATCACAATACGTATGATATCGAGTTCTGGGGACCGGATGGGATGACCACCAGCTTCTACCTGGGGGCGCTCGAAGCGATGATTCAAATGGGTACTTATCTTCATGATGACGTCTCCTCCTACGCGGCACTCTATGAAAAGGGCAGGGGCTTCATGGAGCAACGGCTGTATAATGGCGAGTATTTCGCTCAGGAGATCAAGTACACCGGTCTCAACGCTGCAGATCCCGTCGCCGCTTCGCAGCATTCCTACGGAGGAGCATATTCCGCCGAGGCCGTTGCCCTGCTAAAAAAGGAAGGTCCGAAGTATCAGTATGGTACCGGCTGTCTATCCGACGGGGTGTTGGGAGATTGGATGGCCAGGGTCTGCGGGCTGCCCGAGCCGGTGGATCGCGCCAAAATCAAAAGCCATCTCAATGCCGTCTATCGCTATAATTTGAAGAAAGACCTCAGTGATTACAGCAATCCACAGAGGCCGGGATATGCTCTCGGTGATGAAGGTGGGTTGTTGCTCTGCACCTGGCCGAAGGGCGGGCAGCTGTCCTTGCCCTTCGTGTACAGTAATGAAGTCTGGACCGGGATCGAATACCAGGTCGCCTCACACTTAATCTTCGAAGGGCAGGTTGCCAAGGGTCTCGACATCGTTCGAACTTGCCGGAGGAGATATGATGGCCGCGTCCGCAATCCATTCGATGAATATGAATGCGGGCATTGGTATGCGCGGGCGATGTCCAGCTATGCGTTGATCGAAGCCTTGACAGGGGTACGCTATGACGCGGTGACGCAGACGCTGTATGTGGATTCGAAGATCGGGGACTTCACGTCATTCTTGTCTACGGACAGCGGCTTCGGGAATGTGGTCTACAAAAACGGCAGGGCTACACTTGAGGTCGTGTACGGCAAAATTCCTGTGCAGAAGATCGTTATAACCATCCCGTAGTATGGTAGTCAGTACTTGTTATACTTTTATAATCTCATCTGGTTTCACTGTTAATATTGCTATAGTTTCATCATTACTGCCGAAAAACTCAACTTCATACGCAAGTGAAGGGTTTTCATAGACCATTACAACAGTACCAATGCAACCGCTCAAGACCTTTTCATTTAGGTCCCGAGCTGCATTTACCATATCATATTCATTAATCATAACTATTTTTCTACAATCAATTCCATTACCAACTCAGCCAAATTGCCTATCTAAGTAACTTCTTCGATTAAAGAGAGGTGAATGATTAATTGATCGTCGATCCGTATGCTTGATCGTCAGCTCGAACGGATAGTACTTAGACCATTTTTCATCCGGGAAGTCCTTTTTCCCTTAGATCGGTTCCAAAAAATTCCGGGACTGTTCGAAGAGCTGTTATACCTCTCGAAGATAGAGGGTTTTCTTTTTTCAATGGAAAGAAAAAAGGCGGATGCAGCCAGTAGGTGGTGAGATCGATCCAGACCTGGCACATGATAAAGTTAGCCATTTTATTACAGTTTAATTGTGAGCCTGTCTAATCACGGCAGCTACAGCCGGGGGTAAAGAATGCTACCAGTCATTGTATGCTTTTGCTCTATCTTCTTCTGATATATCGGGCTTCATTACAGTAAAATAAGGGGGATTAGCATATTTTGTCAGATTGACAAAGTCCACTTTGCATTCACTAATGAATATACATATATCCACCTCCTTCTGTTTCCCGCAATAACTGAACCTAACCTAATTTCTGTGTACATGCTTTATAGATATTAAAGGAAGTATTCACAGCGACCCCAGGCCTCATAGCTATAAAAGCTCAAAGGCCTGCCTGGTTACTACTAGTTTATATGGAATATCTGCTCTAATTCAGGAAAGGGTCAAAATCTCAGCACCCGGAACGCAATCATGTCTTTATTATTTATGGAATCTCTTATTATCAATTGTACTGCAAATTTTTGATTCGGACCAGTCGATTTGGTATCCACGTTTACTATTGACCAAGGCCGTCGGTTGTCACACTGAGTCAAGACCGAGAGCACTTTAAAAGAAGAATCAACTAAGACAAAATTATACTTAAAATCAAACTTCGGCGGGTTCGGAGTATATATATAAAAACTTTTCAAGGTTTCGGATGTACCGTGGATATCATAAGATTGATAATAAGTTTCACGAAAAAAGAATAATTTAGGCTGAATTTCTCCTATTTTCTTACCCTTAATGGAGTCGTAATTTAGATACACCAGAACATTTTCGTCTAAATCATAGAAATAGTATTCCTTCACGGAATCATTAACGTAGTTGATACTAGCGCCAACATTCAGGCCATAATAATTATAACTTTTTTGGACCAAACTTCCATTGCTGTCAAAATGGAAGGAATACCCATTCTGCTTGCCGTCGGAAAAATTCGCTTTTGACGCAATTGTTCCGTTTTTGTTAAAAATGGTGTCCGTACCGCTTTTGGTTCCGTTCACGTAATTTCCTTTTTCTATCAACTGATTTGACTTAGCGTCATAGAATTTGATCGGCCCGTCAAAGACAGTGTCGGGACTTATTCTTCCTTCCGCAGTTATTCCATCCCCAAGATTTATAGACCGAATAGGATGGGATTGACAGGCGGCAAACAAAAAAAATATCGAGACAAACCATAAAAGTTGCAAATGTTTTTCAAACATAAATTTATTTTGGGTTTGGATAATAAAATGTATCTGGCGTGGCTCCATTAGAGGTTAAATTTGAGTAACGGGTTGTATCGAGAGGTCCCAACACTGCGCGCTTTCCATTTAGATATCTATACTGTGTGTCACCTGGTCTTTGCGAAGGCTGACTGTCAGTAGCCGCCTTTTTCGGATATTTTTGGATACCATCCGCATTCGGCTCATAGTCATCAGGCTTATTGGCAATTTCATTGGGATCTACTCTGTCTTCGTCCGAATGATTAGGGTGCTCGCCATATGAAGCCGCGGCAGCGGCTGCTATTTGCTCATCGTCACCGAAATAAAGATACCAGAATGGCATAGTTGGATCAATTGGGCTACCTGGGGCGTCACTACCGTCGCCTGAACCATATACGACTCCATTTGGCAAATGAATCCAAGGTCCTACCGGCTCAGCCTTATCGGTAGATCCCGTAGTTTTCAGCCCAAATGTCGTACTTTCTGAAACGACAGGGGCATTCGCCGCAGCTTGTGCATTATCGAGAGCATGAGGGTCTCTGAATGTCGGAAAATGCCCTACGACGGTGGCCGGAGCTAAAGCCTGAGCGGGAATCCACTGTCCATTGACTTGTGCGGCAGGCTGGCCGTTGATTACTGTAGTTTTAGCCGGTGTTCCATTGACACCCCCAGTTCCCTCACTACTAGCATTATCTTGCAATTGTTTAACTGCATTTATAGCATCTTGCCCTGTTGCGGTTGTCGTATTGCCAGATTGATTTACATCCATCCCATCCGGATCAATAAATCGTATCGGATTATCCAAGGCATAGTTGTACGGAGACCATCTCCTGTTCCGGCTGGCCAACGGATCAATCCCATGCCAAACCCCCAATTGCGGATCCTGAAACCTCGCCCCATAATCATACTCCTCCAACCCCGTCCCATCGGAAAACTCCTGATTCTGCAACTCCTTCCCGTTATACCGGTATTTATTCTGCGCGTACGGCGTCTTCAACGCCTTATCCGAAATCCCCGCCATCGTCAGCCCAAACGGATAATAATGGTTCTCCTCCACCATCGGCCCATTAAAATGCTGAATAGTCAGGTTATCAAAGAACACCATCCAGTTCTGCGTCTCATTGCTCACCCAAATATACAGATATCCGCTGTGATGCAGCTTGATAGTGGTCGCAAGCGTATTCAGCACATTCGGGCTTCCGACAGGCAGCGCGCCGCTCTGATTATACCCGCTGACATAGTTGAACTGGTTATCCAGCAGCATCCAATTGAGGTAGGCCCTAGGGGTGTCGGACGGAGTAGAATATAGACTATGCATCCTTTCAAAACAACATCATTCAAATCTCTCAGTCGAGAAAATTTATACTTTAGTTCATATTCGAGAAAATCGTCTGGATTTTATATTTGCTTAGTTGAGTAATATTTTTAGCTAATGATTGAGATATAAAGCTCCATTTCTCATTTTTCTTAACATATGCCTTAACATTGGTCGGGTACTCCACATTACTAGCGTGATAATCCCGCATTGAGTCAGGATCTTTCATCTTATAGACAAAAGCAAAGCAGATGTAGTCTGCGTAATTATTGGAAGCTGCGCTAATAATACTATCGTATTTGACATCCTTTTTGTCGCCCCTTTTAGGAATAATAATTAGCTCAAATGTGAGCGTGTCGCCGAAATATTGTTTAAAAAAGTATGGTCCTGAAGAATCGCTTTTTTCTACTCCCTGCAAATAGCCCTGATAAGATGTTGATGTACTTTTACCAATAGCAAGAAAGTCTGGTACTTGGTCTGCCCCGCTATTACTTAGTTCGTGATTTGAGATATCCTTTACTGAATCGCTATTGATACTCTTAGATTTAGTATCGCTAATTGGCGTTTCAGCATTATTACAGGCAACTGAAAAAAAGATTATATACAATAGCAGTAACAAAATTCTCATACTACTAATCGGGCTACCGACAGGCAGTGTAGCCTTCACTGATTTTGAAGTCTTACCCATTAAGATTATGGGCTAAGCAAGACTCTTCATATGTCCACAATCCTTGCTGCTCGCCCTCGTCCAAGAATTTTTTGATTGGCCTATAATCAATCTTAGAAGGAACATTGACAGCTAGGATTTTCCTTGCTAAAAATATCTCGCCATCGCAACCCTGTTCATTTAATTTTCTCCTTACATCTTCAATACTATTGGCATCATCAAAATAGAGCCTTACTGTAGTATTGCCCGATACACTTACGAAATCATCAAAATAAAAAGCCTTGTCATCTGCATCATATTCAACTTTTATCGTATCGCCCAGGGAAACCCTCTTTGCAACAAAAGGGATATTATCAATAATATAATTCTCCCCGTCTTTATTGCACCAAAGGCTTTCAGTTTCGTATTTATCATCGTCAATTTTCTGAACAAATAGAATCTTCTGTTTATCACTCATATTATAATTATTTAATGAGGAGTGGTGGCTCCTTTATCTATATTACAATCTCTGCAAAGGACTTTTCCATTGTCAGGAGTTCCACTTCCCCCATTAGATTTAGGGTTATCATGATCGACATGTGCCTCATTTCCTGGTGGAGTCTTTCCCTTTGTATGTTGTTCAGCATTATTAACATCCTGCCCACACTTGTCACACTTCATTTGTCCAGCATTTTTTTCCTTGTTCACATCCTTTACAGCCTCTTTTCCGGCTTTTGTAAAGTCTTGTCCTGGCCTTTGCTTTTCACTAAGTTTATCTGCTCTTTGTTCTGCTTTTGATTTGTCTCCTTGCGCGTTTGTCTGACTCTTGGCCGGGGGTGCTGATCCGCTTGGAGCTTTAGGAGCAGCCACTGTAGGAGCAGCAGGAGGATCAGATCCGAAAATCAATTTACCCAACGCCCAAAGCCCCCCCGCCACTTCTTCTCCAACAGCGGCAACATCAGCTACGGGATCTTCTGGCCCCCCACCTACTAATTCAGTTGCTCCTGCAAGTTCTTGCGTTTTTTTGAAGATGTTCCAAGCCCCATGAACAGCACAACAGGCGGTCGCCTCTTCTCCGGCATCTCCATTGGGATCATTGTACCTTGCGGGGTCGTCATTGAATGCACCATACGGGGATACACTTTCATACGCCTCGTCTGATTTGGGGTCCACTTGCCACCATCTACCCAATTGCGGATCAAGCTCGCGCAACTGCGTCGCATACATCTCTAACCCTGACCCATCTGAGAACTCTTTGTTCTGTAGTTCCGACCCCTTATTAAACCGATACTTATTTTCCGCATACGGCGTCTTCAAGGCCTTATCCGAAATCCCCGCCATCGCCAGCCCAAACGGATAATAATGGCTCTCCTCCACCATCGGGCCATTAAAATGCTCAATACTCAGGTTATCAAAGAACACCATCCAGTTCTGCGTCTCATTGCTCACCCAAATATACAAATATCCGCTGTGATGCAGCTTGATAGTCGTCGCCAACGTATTCAGCACATTCGGGCTTCCCACAGGCAGCGCACCACTTTGATTATAGCCGCTGACATAGTTGAACTGGTTATCCAGCAGCATCCAGTTCAGGTAGGCCTTAGGGGTGCCGGACGGTGTAGGGTCATTCGCAGGGAAGAAGCTATTCAGCGCCGCAAGTGCCGGCCCACTGGTAGAATTAGTCAGCGCCGATAAAGTACCGCCTTCCCCACCACTGGCCCCCAACGAGACCAGCCCCCCCGCTAGAGTACTCAGCACACTGGATAAAGAACTTGACGTGCTGCCGGCCGTACCCCCACCGACAAAATAGCTGTTTACCCCGAACGAGACCGAGTCGCCCGCCATCACCTTCAGGATCAGGGCCGGCCCCTGCGTATGATCGCCCTGGCTGCCGCTCACCATCGCCACGGAATCATTGGCTCCACCATTGGTACCCCCCGGATAGCCTCCCGGAACGGCAGTCGTCGCATAGCTCGTCGAATCGATATTATAGAACAAGGCATTCTCCGTCGCCCGGTTAGCCGGCTCCATCGTCGCTATGTATTGCGCCGTGTCCTTTTCCTGGCTGAGCAGCACGCGGGTATTCCCCAAATGATCTTTTTCGTAGAAGTCATATTCAAAGCCGTATGCCGTTGCGCCACCCATATAGTGGTGAAGGGCCCATCGCGCCCGGCCCTCTTCGTGCTGCACGAATTGCAGTGTGTCCACGCCCCCATTAGCATTCGTTATACTATCATTCTGCTGGTAGATAAAACTGCCCAGGTATAAAGTGGTGGTAGAATGCTTCGCCAAACTATCGGTGGTCGTCTTCTTCCACTTTGTCCCACTCGCATCATAAGTATACGCAATCGTGCCTTTGCCCTTCATGTGTACATACTGCGGCAGGTTCAGGTAGTTGTAGCCGATCGAGTCGATCCCCTTGTTGTTGTCAAGATGCAGATTGCCGTTGCCATCATATGTATAATCATATGCGCCTTTGGTCTTGTAATGGAAATCTCCCAAAGTCGAAGCCGTATCGTTGGCCCCATCGATGACCTGGGACAATTGATTGCTGTTAGCCTGGTAAGAATAGGTCAGCTGATCGATCAGCCCGGCAGGGTTGCCAATCCTGAACCCTTTCTGGTTCATACCCAAAATGTTACCATTAGCATCATAGCTCAACCCGCCGACGGTATAATCCATCGCCGCCGTATTCCAGGTGCTGCCGCTGGGATTCTGCAAAAAGTTCGCCGCCGTCAGCCGGTTCGCATTGTCATAGGTAAAGTCATACTTCCGGTTGAGCCCATCCCCCATACTCTTCCAGATGACGCCGGTAATATTGCCATTGTATTGCGCGGCCGCATAGGTCGTCGTGGACACCGAACTTTGATTGTCATACCCCAACTCCATCCCGAAGTAATGGTTAGCTGTCGCTCCGACATAGGCTTTGTTGATGCCTGTCACCCATCCCCGGACATTGTAATCATAGATCAGGCTGTCGAGGTTATTGCCGAGGTACTTCGCCCGCAGCTGTCCCAGCTCATTATACTGCATGCTATCGATCAGTTGATCAGTAGCAGCACTGTTGATATTCTTATAGATGCTCTTCAGCCGGGAGGCGGGGTCATAAGCCAGCTTCGTCATCATCAGATAGTCCCCACCATTGTCATGATTTTTATGATCCAGTTTGACCCGCAACGGCTTGCCGCTAAAATCGTATTCAGTTGTGAGGGTATCCACGCCACCGGAATAATTGATGGATTGCGTCTGGACCTGCCGGCCGTGGTCATCATAGAAAATATTGGAATACAAGTAAGTATTGGTCGTACCGATGACCTTCGCCATGTGACCCGTCACCAATCCCCGGGTACTGTATAAAACGACTATCGTTTGCGCATACAGCGGCGAGGTATTATAGGTAGTGATAAATTGCGCAGTTCCTGCATTGTCGGCTACATAGTTCAAGAGGCTTGTGGCCCCTGTAACCCAGCCATAGTTGTCGTAATAGGTCCGGGTCAGCCACTCATAATTACCGCCGGTAGTGGCCGGGTAGTCCGTGCTGCCCGCTGCCAGGTTCTCGTGATAGCTGAGATTATTCGGATCGGTCAGCAGCCCCGTACTGTCCGGCCTGTCCTCGTTGTCATATTGCGTCGTCAGCCATTTGCCCAGCACCCGCTGGTTGGAATCCTGGCTCATCACCATGCGGTCCCGCGCATCATAAACCATCCAAACCTCGCCTGCGCCCGGAATCTTTTTGATACTCATGCGTCTGCGGTTATCGTATTCATACCGGAAGCACAGTGCACTGGCGACGGTAGAAGAGATAGTCCAGGAACCATTGATCAGCGTAACGGCCTGCGGCGGGATCACAAAGCGCAGATTGTAGATATTATCGTATACATAGTAGGTACACAACCACCCCACATGAGCTGTGCCCATCGTTGGCGATGACTGCACCTTTTTCAGCACGACATGGCCCGTCAGATCGGTATACTCTACTACCTTGTTACCGTTTTCGTCTGTGGTCACATTTTTATACAAGGTACCTGCCGGATAGGCGCCCCCATTGGTAGGAATGCTTTCCGCCGTGAGGGAAATATTCCAGATCTGTACGCTGTCGGTGGCCTGGTTGAGAAGGTATTGCTGGCCGACGCCTCTTTGTGCCCCTACCCAGCTCATCCCCGGCGGATCGCTGGCCATGACCCGGTTCAGCGGAGAAGGTTCGAAGTTGGTTTGCGAAAAATAGAATTGCTGCCCGGGAAACTGAGTGTTATTGAATTGATCCTGGTCGCCCTGAAAAGTCGGCTTGAAGTTGCCATCGGTTGTCGTGGCTGTATAAGGCATGTATTTTTCAGCCTCCCGTCCGAAGGGATCATAGACATTGAAGGAAACCATATCATGCTGCAAGGGGCTTTGCTGCATAGCCACCGTCTGCACCGGTCGGCCCAGGCCATCGAAATACTGTGTCGACTGCATGACATCATAAATACTCGTCAACCCTGAAGCAGTCGTCGTATCGGGCACACCCGGCTTTAATATCGTTCGCTGGCGGATAAAGTTCATATCCGGGACGGTTCCGGTGCTGACCTGCGCCTCGATGATATTGGAGTACCCGATAGTCGTTCCGCAGGTGACCTGCCGGCGGAACCAGGTCGTGGCAGTGAGGTTGGCCGGCAAATGATCCAATGAATCGGCGCCCGTAATAGAAGAAAAGTTGATCCCATCCGGTGAGCTTTGCCATAGATAGCTGTAACTGCCGCTGCAAGCGCCGCCGGTGGCAGCGTCACCCGTCAGTATCCCGGGAGTGGTCCCGGAGGTGAACACAGTATTGGCCGGGCCAATCGCTCCGGGCAGCAACTCCGTCAGTGTTACCATCGTCGCGGCAGAAGGTCCATTGCAGCCGTTCGCAGCCACCCCGATAGTGGCCTCCGGCGCCATCCCTGCAGGGAAGGTGATGGCATTGCTCGCGCCCGAACCGCTGACAGCTGACCCGTTCAACGTCCAGTTATAGCTGGTGGCATTCGTTGCCGAAGTGGTATAGGTGACGGTACATCCCGGACATATCGATGAGCTCGAGGCAGGCGACGTTGGCACTCCTACCGTCGGGGTGACGGTGACGGTAGTCGATACTGCGGAGGATGTCTCACTGCATACTTTTCCGGTGACGCTGATCGTGGCCGTACCCGAAAACCCGCTGGAATAGGTGATCGAGCCGCTCGAGCTGGTTGAAGTGATCGACCCGGCGCTGGAAGGAGAAACTGTCCAGGTATAACTGGTAGCATCGGTGGAAGTGGTGGAGTAAGCCGCCGTGCCGCTCTGACAGATAGTGGTAACCCCGGATAGCGCGGTAAGGACGGGGGTAGCCTGCACCGTGATCGGAATAGTATTCGATGTAGCCGACACCTGGGTACAGCCCGTCTCGTCGAGGTCGACTACACAATAGACGGTGGAGCCATTGGTCAGCGAAGTAGTAGAAAAGCTGGTGCTGCCGCTGGAGGCCAAACTGCCGTTGACATACCAGGAATAATTCGCCTGGCCGCCGTTCAGCGTATAATTGGTCGAAGTAACCGTAAAAGTGACTGTCGTACCCGGACAAGCGGTGGTGGTGCTGGCGCTGATCCCCAGTGAATAGGCGATCGGGCAACTGCCCCCCGGCAATACGTCGGGTGACGCAACGACCGCCGGTTTCGTCGTATCCGCGGATGGACTGATATATTCCTCACTCATCGCTACGCTCCCGAGCCCCAAAAGGAATATCACCAGGGCCAGCAGCCTGCGGGTTATCTGCCTATAATTTGATGTCATATAATATTGCAAGGTTTAAGGGCCTTCATCTAATACAGTGTTGGGTGTCCGACGTAATGGTATTGATAGGTCTTGATGATATTACCGTTCTGGTCCATGATCGAAGCCAGCCGGTTAAGGGCATCATACTGATAATAGGTG
>Ga0302325_10021709_pt1 | contig 13437 bp, 9 predicted proteins | sample Palsa_T0_2_FD_201948 | JGI IMG/M metagenome (GOLD analysis project Ga0302325, IMG submission 201948) | Peat permafrost microbial communities from Stordalen Mire near Abisko, Sweden - Palsa_T0_2 | ecosystem: Environmental > Terrestrial > Soil > Palsa > Peat permafrost | place: Sweden: Abisko... | reverse complement strand
GAGCTCGGCGGCCGGGCGTATCCGCTCGTCGAGGGGCCGGGCCCAGTCGGTAAGCAGCTCCGCCACCGCCGTGATGGCGCCCTCCACGGCACGCGCGCGCTCCTCGGCGACGTGCTCAGCCTTGACCGCCAGATCACGGACCTGGCGCGCCCGAGCGGCCGCCGTGTCGTGATCAGCCAGCGCCCTGGCGTGTACCGCGATCCTCCGCCGCGCCTCGTCGGCGGCCGTGCCGCGGAGCCGGGCGGCCTGCCGCAGCCGCTCCGCGTCGCGGCCGGGCAGGAACCGTGCGGTGATCTCCACCAGGCCCGCGTCCTCGGCGTAGCTAGCCACCTCACCCGCGGCGGTGTCGACGGCCCGTTCGGCCTGATCGAGATTTTCGCTCGCCGCGACGAAACGGGCCTCGGCAGGCGCGATCGCCCGCTGCGCCTGATCTGCGCGCTGCCGGGAACGGCTGGCCGTCTTCTCGGCGGCGTCGGCACGCTCAGCTAGCTGCTGAGCGTTCATGCTGGCGGAGACGGCGTCCTGATACCCCTGGCTGTCGCGCAGTGCCTCGCGCTGAGCCGCGGCTACCTGGCTACCTTTCTCCTCCGCTTCGATGCGCGCAGCGAGGGCCGTGACGTCGCCGTTGAGCTTCAGCACGGCATCTGAGGCGGCCTTTTCCTCCCGGGTGATCTGGGTCAGCCTGCTCGTCACGGCGGCCACCGGATCGGCGGCGGCGCGGATGACTGAATCGGCCCACGGCCGCCACCGCTGCCGGGTGAACTCGGTAACGGCGGCGAGCGCCTGATCGGTGGTGTCACGCTCGTCGCGCAGCCGCTGCAACTGCTCCCACCCGTCGGCCAGCTGGTTGATCTCGTCGTCGGCGATAGGCGGCAGCGCGACCCGGAACGCGTCGGTCAGGAACCTCAGGTCGAGGCGATGGCCGATCTGCGGGGTACGGACCACCCGCAAGATGCGGATGACCTGATCCAGCCAGGCGAGGTTGCTGTCGTACAGCGTGCGGGCGATGTCCTCCCGGTAGGAAGTGCCCGAGCGGTGCAAGTTAAACCCAGGTATGTCACGGAACTGGGCGGGCTCCGCGACGACTCCGGCCTTGGCCAGCGCCAGGCCATCGCGGACTCGCGCTGAGCCATGCGCGGTGCACCATTGAACCTTGAGTGCGCCATCAGCCCGCCGCGACTCGGCGAACAGCAGCAGGGTGAAATACTCCCCGGCATTGCTGTTATCCGCGCTGCCGAATTCCAGCCATGCCCAGCCGCGGTTCTTCGCCTGCGTCGCGTCGCGCCGGTCCAGGGCATGACCGGTCGGTTCAACGTAGTAGCGGAAGCGCTTGTCAGCCTGGCCCAGGGTGTCAATGTTGTGGCTTGAGGTGTCGCCGGCGAGCAGCAGCAGGGTCGTCAGCGTCATCAGGGTCGACTTGCCAGACTCGTTCGCGCCCTGGAGCTGCAGCCGCCCGTCGGCGTACCAGACTTCGGCGGCGTCGTACTCCCACAGGTTCACCAGGCCGGCCCGCAGCGGCTGCCAGCGTTCTGCCCTGCCGGGCAGCGGAAGCCCGCCGCGCACGATGGTGTCGCGCCATGACGTCAGGTCGAGCGCCGCAGTCATGGGATTTCCTCCAGGGTCGGTTCCCACACGGCTTTCGGGTCGCGGTAGCGGCCGGCGACCGGGAGAATAACCCAGCCGTCGCCGGCCTTCCTGATGAGCCCCAGCCCGGCCAGGATGCCCTCGACGACGGACCGCAGCCGGGCCGGGGATTCCTTCACCGCATTAGTCAGCGCCCCGAAATTGCCGGTGTAGACGCGGGTGACCACGGCTTCGACTTGTCCGCTCGTGAGCGTGATCCGTCCGGACTCGCCGGGCTCCGCTCCGGCGGTCGCGGCGTCGAGAACCTTGAGCGCGAACCAGCTCCCGGCGACGGCGGCCGGGAACGTCGGTGTCACGGCGGAACTCGTCAGCCTGTCCTCGGGCAGCCGGAGCAGCATCCCCTCGGCGCGGATCTCTACGATCCCGCCGGTCATGTCCGCGGCCTGGCCGGCCAGCCAGGAGCGCTGCCCGCGGGCGTATTCGGCGTCGAGCGGATGCAGGTCGGCGAACAGCAGCGCGGTGTCCTCGACCAGGATACGGAGCAGCCGCTGGCTGCGGGTGTGGATCCGGGACGTCTGGTCCTCGTCGTCTTCGCTGGCGGCCGGCTGGCTGGCCTCCAGGGCTCGCTCGACCGTGTAGGGATCGGTGAACTGCAGCAGCGCGTCCCGGTCTACCTCGAAGCCGGCTCCCACGCCGGTGCCATCCTCCTCCCACTGCCGGAGCAACGCCTCGTCGGACGTGCGGCGGATGAGGATGCCGAGTTCGCCGAGGCGACCGAGGCCGCGCACGAAAGCCTGGCGCTCCGGCCGCCGGTCGGGATCGTAGGCGGAAATACGGGTGCTCGCCGATATGGCCCGGACCTCATCGGAGAGTTCCTGCACGGTCGTGCTGGAGTCGGTGTCCTCGCATGCAGCCGCGGTCAGCGCGAGCAGCACCAGATCGCGCCGGGCAGGCGGATCCCACGGCGGCGGTGCGGCGGTGCGAGCCGGGCCGGCTGGGTCACGGTGCAGCCGGGCGACGCTTCCCGTGATGACGAGCCGGTATCCGAGTCTGGCCACCCAGTCACTGACCAGGGCGCGGTGCCGCAGGATCCCGGCAAAGAGCGCCGGCTGGATGCGCGCGGCCAGCAGCGGTGTGGCAAGCAGGCCGACAAATGCCTCCTGGGCCTGCGCTCGCGCGCTGTCGCGCCCGATGGTGCTCATGCCCTGCTGACCTCGATTCGCCAGTTTTCGCAGGCGAGGAAGCCAGCGGGGGTCGACAGAAGCGCCGACGGCCGGATCGGCGGAGCCGGATGGGCCAGCACGATCCACCGGTCGTCTCCGGTCAGCGCGGTTCGGATGCCGTTGGCGTCGGGGGCCGTTCGCAGCACCGCGGTAAGAAGGTCCCAGACGATCGCGGCTTCCGCGTCGCTGGCAATCGCCGGCCACTCGGCGAGGTAGGCGCCTGACCGGCCGGCGATGGCCCGCTCGGCGCGTTCCGCCGCGGCCCGCTGCGCATCGGCGGCCTGCCGGGCGACCTGGCGTGCCGCCCGGTGGTTCGGCACATGGGCGGGACGGCCCTTGACTGACTGCGAGCCGCGTTTACGCAGGGTCACGTCGATGGGGATCGCTGGCGCCTCCCAGAAGGACGTTCGGGCTGGCGCGTCCGGCTCGGCGGGCATCCCGGAGAGGTGGCGGGCACTCCACAGGCCGGTGGTCGCACACCACACCCGCCAGGCGTCCACATCGGTGCCGGCCGACTCGATCGCGCCCGCGATGCGAAGCAGCTCGGCGCGCCTGGTGACCCGGCCGCCGGTGGCCAGGAGGGCGCGGGAGCCGCGGAGCAGCGGCGTCACGGCGTCGCGGACCTGGCGGCGTAGCCGCAGGGCCTGCCCCGAGCCTGGCTCGAACCAGGTGACCAGGGTCTGCGCGGCTTCCTTATGCCCTCGCATAATGGCCTGCACGAGCTCCTCGGCGGCGTCGGCATCCACGCTCGCCAAGGCGATAGCACGCCAGTCATCATCGGTGGTGCTCATCAGCTTGCTTACGGCGTCGCGGATTCTCGGGCTGTACGTATCCACCCCGGCACCCCAGACCGTGACGTAGGCCATCAGGGTTTCCCGCAGGCGGCGCATCTTCTCCTCATCCGGCGAGCCGGCCAGCGCGGAGGCCAGCCGCGACTGCCAGATGGCCGCCGCCTCGGCCATGTCCTTCAGGGTGGTGCGGACTTGTGCCCAGCCCTGCGCGGCGCCCTTGTGATCCCGCTCCGCCAGGGCCAGGAGCATGTCATCGAGCCGGTCCGCGATCACCGCGGGAGCGAAGGCAGCCGCGCTGGTCGCGACGGCGTCCTCATCGATCTTCCGCCGGAGCCAGCGGTGCAGGTCGGCGGCCTCGGTGGTCAGCTGGTAGCGGTCGCGGGTGCGGATGAAGTCGGCCTCGGTCTTGGCCTTGTCCTGCCACCGGATCACGGCGCCCCAGTGATGCAGGGCCTTCATCCTCGCGTCGATATCGAATGAGTCAGGTCCGGTCAGGCGCTCCGCTGTGGCGGGATCCGTGACGGCCGCGATCCGCTCGCGCGCGCCCGCCAGCAGCTCATCGCGACTGACCCCGGTGAGTGACTGTTCCTGCGCGTCGAGAAGGACGTCCACCAGGACGCGGTATTGTGCCGCATGCTGATCGGCCGTGAGGTACGCGGCGACGTCGAGACGGCCCGGAAACCCCGCAAGTTCCCAGGCCTCCACGTAAGGTGTCCCGATGGCTGATCGCCTCCCCGGAAGGGCTCGTGACCGTTATGTTTGCTGGGCCCTTACTTTAGGTGTGCTATACGACGAGGTGACTCAGTTTGAACTGCCCCGCTTACTACAGCACGGATGTGTTAGCCGCCCAGTTCAGCCGTGGCCGCGTCCCCGCGCAGCTGTCCGTCACAGACCCGGGGCAGGATCGCTCTGACCATCAGCGTGGCCACGGCGTCGATGTCCGTGGTCGCGCCGGTCCGGCCAACCTGCTGCTCGGCGCAGGTAGGCCCTGATCCTACCGGGAAGGCCGCTGAGCTCGTATCCGGGCCAGTCTGCTCCACCGGTGCCGGCGTCCTTGCCCGCCGTGCGGTGCCGAAGGCCTCGTCGCAGCTCGCCGCTGATCCTCCTCTAATGGGGGGCACAATGGCTGCCTGGGCTGCTCACTACGGGTACCAGCGCAGGTCCCGGCCGGGCCTTAGGACGCCGCGCGGGGGATGGTACTCGTCCGCAGCGGCCGCTCGGATGTGATCGATGCGGCTCTGGTTGCCTGGCCAGAGACGGTGACGACATCCTGACCTCAGATCCTGGTGACCTCCGCGACCTGGCTCAGGCCTCCGGCATCCACGTGGAGCTGATCACCGTCTGAGCCTGGCCACCCGAGCAGCGAGCATGAAGGGACGTCGGCCGGGCTGCCCTGTGCCCGGACCGCGTCACAGATCTGCCACCGCCAGGGCCGGATCGGCTTGGGGCGGGCCGCTGGGTTCCCATTCGGTGTCCGATCGTGCGTACGGGTACCAGCGCAGGTCCCGGCCGAGCCGCAACTGCAGGCGCCCTGCGGTGATCCTGTTGCCTAGGACAGCCGCCGCTGCGCCGCTCTTGGTGCGCAGCGCGGCTCGCGCGGCCTGCAGCAGCCCGGCCGCATCCGGATCCTCGGCCGCCGGGTCCCACTCCGCGCGCAGCAGCTCGAGGCCCTCCAGGCCGCCCTGCCGCCAGGCGAGCGCCTGCCGGGCCAGGTCGCGCGGGGCTACCCCGGCCCGCGCCGCGAGCACCGCGAACGTCGGCGTGCCCAGCGTCCGGGCGGCGCGCCGGGCCAGGTCGGCGTCGGGGTCGAGGGTCAGCCCGGCATCGGCCGACAGCCCCGATGCCAGCCCCCATGCCCGGCTGGCGGCATCCGCGGCCAGCTCGACCAGGTCTTCCCGCAGACCGGGACGCCACGGCGGCGGATCCACCGGAAGGGCCGCCGGGGACCCTGGCCGGGCCGGCGGCAACGGCACGGCCGGGATCGGTACCCACGGGACCGGCGTGCGGAACGCCGCTCTGGCGTCCACGCCCGCATCGCCGCGGCCCGGCCGGCCGGCGTCTTCCGCGGGTGACGCGCCTGATGCGGCTCCGGATGCCGCCCCGAGCGCCGCGCCGCGGCGGCGAGCCCGGATCCCAGCTAGCACCTGATCCCGCGTGCGGCCGCGCAGGAGGAACAGGGCGAACGGGTCGGCGTCGAGCGCACCGGCGATAAGGTAACAGGCCGCCGCCGAATGTTTGCACGGGTCGGCGTCGTCCGGGCAGTCGCATCGCGGCCCGACCTCGCCGCCGCCGGGAAGCAGGTCGAGCCCGGCGGCGGCCGCGTCGTCAGCGATCTCCGGCGGCAGTTCGCCGTCAAGCAGCGCTGCCGCGTGACCGAGCCGGGCCGCTACGGCCTCTAGCACTCGGTCCCATTCATCGTCGGCGAACGGCCGCACCCGGATCCTGACCTGGTACGGCTCGGTCTTCCGGCCTCGCACCCGAGCCCTCGCCTCGCCCGGCGCGAAGGTAAGGTCACCGACCGCGCCGGAGCGCGCGTACTCCCGGCCACGGGGCAGCCGGTCGGGATCCAGCCGCGCCCGTTGCTCAAGCGCCTCCAGCCAGGCTCGGCCCCACCAGGTCCGGCCGAACTCCGGCGGCCCGGGACTTGCCGGGCCCGCCCCGCTCAAAGGGCCGCTCAAAGGGCCGTTCGAAGGGCCGCTCAAAGGGCCGTTCGAAGGGCCGCTCACGAGGCCGCTCGCAGGCTGACGAGCTCGGCGAGATCGGCGTCGGTCAGCTCGGCGATCCAGCCCTCGCCCGAGCCGATCACGGCGTCGGCGAGCTCGCGCTTGGTCTCAAGCAGGGCCGCGATGCGGTCCTCGAGCGTCCCCTCGGCGATCAGCCGGTGCACCTGCACAGGGCGGTCCTGACCGATCCGGTACGCCCGGTCGGTCGCCTGGTCCTCCACGGCCGGGTTCCACCAGCGGTCGTAATGCAGCACGTGCGTCGCCCGGGTCAGCGTCAGGCCGGTACCGCCCGCCTTGAGCGACAACAGGAAGACCGGCACCTGGCCCGCCTGGAACCTGGCCACCATCTCCTCTCGGCGCGGCACAGGAACCCCGCCGTGCAGGAACACCGAGCCGATCCCGCGAGCGTCGAGATGCCGCTGCAGCAGGGTCGCCATCTGCGTGTACTGAGTGAAGACGAGCATCGATTCACCGCCGGCCATGATCAGGTCGGTCAGCTCGTCGAAGGCGGCCAGCTTTCCCGACCGGCCGTCCAGCGGGCCCGGCTGCTTGAGGTACTGAGCCGGATGGTTGCAGATCTGCTTCAGCGCGGTCAGCAACTTGAACACCAGGCCCGCGCGCTCGATGCCCTGCCTGGTCTTGATCGCCTCCATAGTCTCCCGCACGATCGCCTCGTATAGCGTGACCTGCTCGGCGGTCAGCGGCACGAACAGGTCCGTCTCGGTCTTGGGCGGCAGTTCTGGCGCGATGCCGGGGTCGGTCTTCTTCCGCCGCAGCAGGAACGGCCGGATGAGGGCGGCGAACCTGGCGATCGCCTCGGCGTCGCGGTACCGCTCGACCGGCATCGCCACGCGGCTGGTGAACGCTTCCAGGTGCCCAAGCAGCCCCGGCGTCGTCCAGTCGAGGATCGCCCACAGGTCCGACAACCGGTTCTCCACCGGCGTTCCGGTCAGCGCGATCCTGGCCGATGCCGGCAGTGCTCGCAGTTCCCGGGCCGTCCGCGACAGCGGGTTCTTCGCATGCTGGGCCTCGTCGGCGACGACCAGGCCCCAGCCGACCTCGCCGAGGCGCGCGGAGTCGCGCAGCACCACGCCGTAGGTGACCAGGACGATCTCATCGAGGGCCAGCTCCTCCAGATGCCGACCGCCCCCGTGATATCGGCGGACCTGGATCTCCGGGGCGAACCTGCGCACTTCGTGCTCCCAGGTGCCGAGCAGCGACGCCGGGCACACCACAAGCGTGGGGCCGGCCCCCGCTTCACGGCGATGCAGGTGCAGCGCGATCACCTGGATCGTCTTGCCGAGTCCCATGTCGTCGGCCAGGCAGCCACCCAGTCCCGTCTCGCACATCCCGGCCAGCCAGGCCAGGCCACGCTGCTGGTATGGCCGCAGCGCCGCCTTGAGCCCCGGCGGCGGGCCGACGGGCACCGGGGCCGACGCGATGTGGGCAACCTGGGCGGCCAGGTCGGCGAGCGGGCCTTCTGCGACCACAGGGACCGTCTCGCCGTCGATGTCCGCCGAACCCGCCAGCACCGCCCCGAGCGCCTCCGACGTGCGCATCCGGGTCCGCGGCGGTCGGCGCAGCCGGTCGAGCAGCGCCGGGTCGAGGATCACCCAGCGCCCCCGCAGCCTGATAAGCGGCCGTTTGGCTTCGGCCAGGACGGCGATCTCGTCGGCGTCGAGGAGGGCGCCGCCGAGCGTGAGCTGCCAGCGGAAGTCCAGCAGGGCCTCGAGCCCGAACCCTGCGTCCGTCAGCTTCTCCGGCGCAGGCGTGGTGACAGCCCTCAGCTCCAGGCCGTCGCCGACCATGCTGGAGGGCCACAGCACCTCGATGCCGGCGCCCGCCAGTTCTTCGGCGGCCGGGCCGAGCAGGCTGGCCAGCGCGTCGTCGTCCAGGTCGATCACCGACGGGCCGGCCTGCCGCAGCACCTCGGCCAGCGGAGGCCATATCGCCGCGCCGCGCCGCAGCGCAAGCAGCAGGTCGGTCTCTGCCTGCGCGCCGAACCTGGACAGCACGGTCTCGGGCTGGCTCCATAGCGCGGCGGCATCGACGATCAGGCTCGGGTCGTCGTGGCTGCGCAGCTGCGGCACCAGCCGGAACGCGGGCTCGGACTCATCCGCCTCGGCTTCGCGCTCCTCATCGGCGGCCTCACCAGCATCCCTAGCCGGCGGTGGGACGGCCTCGATCCGCAGTCCGAGACGTGCCCCGGCTGCGAGGCCGTCGGTGGTGTCAGCGAGCCATTCCGCGAGATCGCCGACAGGCGTGGGACCGGCCGCGGCGAACGCCGGCGACGCGGTCGCCCGGGGCGCGGCCGGCGAGCGCGCGATCAGGTCGGCGATCGCGTCCCACAGATCGCGGATCAGCGCCTCGGGAGTCCGGAGCCGCATCGGGCGCGAGCCGGGTACCGCCAGCGGATGCGCGGCCGGAGGGAAGGCCGCGGCGAGTTCACGCATCCAGCTGAGGTCGGCCGGATCCAGCGGTCCGGCCCGCCAGACGTCCGTGCCGTCGGCACCGACGGTCGGCAGGAGGCGGCCCCGGGCGATCAGTCCCACGCCCGCGGCCGCGGCCGCGGCCCAGGCCTGACCGCTGAGCCGCATCCGCTCACGTGCGCCCACGGCGAGCAGCGCCGGCAGCGCCTCGGCGAGCGGGATCAGGTCCGCGGCGACCAGGCGCTTGCGTATGCCGTAGGTGCCGCCGGGGAAGACCAGCTCAAGTCGGGTGGCCCCGGTGCCCCGGCCCCAGTGCGCGAACACGCCCTGCCGGGGAATCTCGCCCGGTACGAAGACCAGCTCGCCGTCCAGCACGGCACCGTACGATACCGGTTGCCTGGTCCGGCCCGCGTGGACTTGCCCGGATCGGCCGAACTCGCCCGCGCGCAAGGTCTCCGGATTGTCGTTCGGTGCTTCGACCGCGGAGAGGGCCTCCTTCAGCTTGAGCGCGTTCCACGGGTCAGGACCTGCGCGTGCTGGTCCTCGTGGTCTTCTTCGGTGCCTCCTCGATCAGCTTGACGGTGATGTCGGGGCCGCCCGCCTCCACGATCTGCACCCGCTGCGGCAGCATGGCCAGGAACGCGCGGAAGCTCCGGCACCCGTAGTTGTGCTCGTCGAAGGCGGCGTCGAGCGCCAGCATCTTGCTCTTGAGGCCGCCAGCGGTCAGCGTCTCGGCGTTGGATTCCTCGAACGCCCTGACCAGCAACTGCTCGGCCGAGCTGATGTCGAACGCGGCGTTAAGCACCGGGCGTACCTCAGGCTCGACTTCCGCGACCAGGGTGCCCCAGTACTTGTATTCCGAGCAGACCGAGACGAGCTTGCGGCTGGCGTTGGCCTCGGTGCCGACCCCCACCACCCACTTGCCGAACTCCCGCAGGCGCTGCACCAGGGGAGAGTAATCGCCGTCCCCGCTGACCAGTACGAACACACTGATCTCGGGGTGCACGATCAGGGTCTCCATGGCGTCGACGGCCATCCGGATGTCAGCCGCGTTCTTGTTCTGGATCCCCACCCGGGCCACCTGGATGAGGTCCACCCCGTTCATCGCGAGGTCTTCCTGGTGACTGCCGAAGCGCGTATTGGCCCAGTCCGCGTACGCGCGGCGCACCGAGGCGTTGCCGTAGCCACGGCAGAGCCTGGTCAGGGCCTCGTACGGTGCCGGGTTCGCCTGGTCGGGCAGTTCCTTGACCGCACCGAGGACCAGGTTCTCGAAATCCACGAACACGGCAACCTGCGCGGACCCGTCAGGCTCCATGGTCCCATCTCCCTCAGCCGATCAGTCGATCTAGCGATGAACGCTATCCCAGCTGGTGAGTTCGCGCCTCACGGGACAATACAGGTGATCGTAACGGCCGCCGTGCGCCCGGCGGCCACGGTCGCGGACAAGGGCGGCGAGCACGGCAGTTCCTGCTTGTTCGGGGTAGAAGATCCGCTGCTTGCCTCGATGGAGGGTGACCAGCCGGAAACTTGGTACCTGCCGGGCGGCAGTCCCACCGAGAACCTGCCTGACGAGGTGACCTGGACGGTGACCTGCCGGTGCCTGGCGTCGGTGAAGGTCACGGTGCCGGAGATCGGGCGCTCGGTCGGCTGCACTCCACCCGGACCCAGCGGGCCGCCTTCCATGACCAGCCTTCCGGCCAGGTGACCAGTCACTGGTGCCTGTCCGCTGGCCGCCGCGCCCCCGCCGGCCGCTGCGCCCCCGCCGGCCGCCGCGCCCCCGCCGGCCGCCGCGCATCCGGCGGTCAGCAACTCGGTCAGGGCGGTCAGCGCGGTCAGCGCGGCCAGCGCGCAGGTTCGTCGCGGATTCATGTTTCCCCCTCGTCCCAGGTAACTCGCCATTGGACGTGTTCGCCCGGTTGGTGGTTCCGCGGATGGGGGCGTCGGCTACCGGGAAACCTTCAGCCGCGCGGCATCTCGGCCCGGCGGAGTGCCGAACGTCTTGCGGTACTCCCGGCTGAACTGCGACGGGCTCTCATACCCGACGAGATAGCCGATCTCGGCGACGTTCGCCGGCGCTGTCATCAGCAGGGCGCGCGCCTCCTGCAGGCGGATCTGCTTCTGGAACTGGATCGGCGTCATCGACGTGGCGGCGCGGAAATGCCGGTGAAAGGACGACGCGCTCATGCCGGACAGTTCCGCGAGGTCGGCGATGAGCACCGGCTCGTTGTAGTGCTCCCGGATCCAGCGGATCGCACGGGAGATATGCGCGAGGTGGCTGTTGGCCAGGCCGATCTGGCGGACGAGCGCGCCCTGCTCGCCGGTGATCAGGCGCCACAGGATCTCCCGCTGGAGGCCGGGCGCGAGCACCCGGAGATCATCGGGTCGATCGAGCAGCCGCAGCAGCCGGACGACCGGATCGAGCAGTTCCGGCGTCGCGTCGCTGACGGCGAGGCCGGTGAAAGCGGGCGGTCTCGGCGCGTCAGCGGCCTCGAGCAGCAACGGCGCGATCGCCGTCGGCTCCAGCGTCATGGAGAAGACGGCGAAGGGCTCATCCGGGCTGGCCTCTAGGGCCTGGCCGATGACCGGCAGGTCGACCGAGACGACGAGGTACTGGCCGGCCCGGTAGTCGTAGGGGACGCCGTTCAGCATCGTGCGCTTGACGCCCTGACCGACCACCGCAACCGACGGTTCCGACATCACCGCGGCCGGGGGAGTAGGTTCCTTCACCAAGGCGATAGACACGCCATCGCGGATGTGTATCCGCTGCTGCGAGCCCAGGCCCAAGCCAGAGCTCGCATGTCGCACGACGAGCAGCCGCAGCTCGTCAAGCAGGTCCATGGCTCGATTGAAGCAATGCTGACAGGATCGTGCAAGCCGGCGCCAGGATGTTTCTAACGCTTCCGCTGGCCGGCGTGGTGCCATTGAAGCATCGGCAGGTCACTATCGAAAGAGGCGCGAATCGATGCGGCGCAGGACCCTTGGCATCACCGGAATGTCGGTCAGCGAGTTCGCGCTCGGCGCCATGATGTTCGGGCGGATGGGCAACCCGGATCACCAGGACTCGATCCGCATCATTCATAGTGCGCTCGATTCCGGCATCAACTTCGTCGACACGGCTGATGTCTACTCGGGGGGAGAATCCGAGGAAATCGTCGGCCGGGCCATCAAAGGGCGCCGGGATGACCTCATCATTGCCACCAAGTTCGGGCTGCCGATGGGCGAGGACCCGAATCAGCGCGGCGGCTCGCGACGGTGGATCGTGCGCGAGGTAGAGGATAGCCTGCGCCGGCTCGATACCGACTACATCGACCTGTACCAGCTGCACCGGCCCGACTACGAGACCGACCTCGGCGAGACGCTTTCGGCGCTGTCCGATCTCGTCGGGGCCGGCAAGATCCGGGCGTTCGGGTCATCGATGTTCCCCGCGGAGCTGATCGTCGAGGCGCAGTGGTCGGCCGAACGTCACGGGTCTCACCGATTCCTGACCGAGCAGACCATCTACTCCATCTTCACTCGCCGGGTCGAGGCTGCGGTATTGCCGACGGCCCAGCGTCACGGGCTGGGCGTGCTCACCTTCAGCCCGCTCAATGGCGGCTGGCTCTCCGGGCACGCAGACCTCACCTCGAGCCACCGGGCGTCGATCCGCCCTTCGGGCTATGACACGTCCATCCCGGCCGTCGCGCTGAAGGCCGCCGCCTTGGCGGAACTGCTTGTCGTCGCCGACGAGGCGGGAATGACGCTGCCCCAGCTGGCCACGGCCTTCGTCCGCGCCCATCCGGCCATCACGTCCGTGCTGATCGGCCCGCGCACCCAGGATCAGCTCGACGGGCTGCTCGCCGGTGCCGGCCTCGAGCTGACGGCCGACATCCTCGACCGCATCGATCAGATAGTCCCGCCGGGCACCGACCTCAACCCGGCGGATAACTACGCCGCCACGCCCCCCGCCCTCGAAGACGCCCAGCTCCGCCGCCGGTAACGCGTCGCAAGGGAGTCTGGGGGCCACAGAGTACGTAACAACGTACGCGGGGCGCCACAGGCTCCATTCCGGAGGTGCCAAGGACGCGCCAAGGACATGCCAAGGACGTGCCAAGGACGCGCGGAGCCACCGAGCACGCTTAGTGCACGTGGAAGCGCCAGTCGCTGGGCACGCGCCCGGCCGGGCCGGGTGTGGGCTGGTCAAGCGGGTGGTGCTGCGGCGGCGCGAGCTCCGGGCCGTCGTACATTTCCTTATCCTGGTAGTTGTAGAACCAGTCCTCGCCCGGCTCGTAGCTCCGGATGAAGGGGTGCCCGGACTCCGCCGCGTGTGCGCTCGCGTGCTGCATGGGCGAGGTGTCACAGCACCCGATGTGCCCGCACTGGGCGCACCGGCGCAGGTGTACCCACCAGCCGCCCGCGGCGTCGCACTCTACGCACCCGTTACCGCTCGGCGGCACCGACGTGTCGATGCCCGCGATCTCGCTCATTCAGCTCTCCTTTGTAACCGGACTAGCGCCAGCCGGATTAGCGCCAGCACCGCCCGCGGCGAGGTGCACGGCGTCCGGGCCGTCCGGTGCCGCTTCCGCGTCGGTTTGCGCGGTCACCGGCAGCCGCACCCGGAAACGCGTGTCGCCGGGCGATGATTCCAGGGTCAGGTCCCCGTGGTGCTTGTTGACCACGATCCGGTAGGAAATGTCCAGTCCCAGCCCGG